>WNFH01000455.1_pt1 | contig 26778 bp, 20 predicted proteins | sample 5400411 | NCBI WGS metagenome assembly WNFH01 (sample SAMN13153347, study PRJNA577476) | soil metagenome | isolation source: 200 cm saprolite under Douglas fir tree site 2 hole 3 | place: USA:California | collected 2015-04-18 | reverse complement strand
CAAAAAATTCTGACGTCTTCTCTGGAGTCACTCAACGACGACCCGCAAGGCCGGCTCGATGATGGGTTGCCTCCGAATCAGGAACTCCTCACCGGCGTTCGCGAATCCATTGGCGTATTTTCCATCGAACTCCTGCGTCTCGACGACGATCATGGCAACAAACTCTGGTACATCTCGCGCAAAACCCTGGACACCATTCCCGAGACCTACGATTCGCTGCAATTTTCTGACATCGAAAAAAAGCTTCCGTCTTACCTCACCAAGCATCGTTTTCTCTCCATGCCCCTTTGGCAGTGGATTGCCATTCTGGTCGCCCTTCCGCTGGCGGTCGTGGCCGGATGGATTCTTTCGCTGCTGCCGCGTATGGCCGTCCGTTATTACCGAAAAAAGCTCGACCCCGCCGCGGTCCCCGCACAAACTCTCTTTCACATCGGTCCGGGCACGCTGCTGCTTGCCGCTCTGGTTCACTATGTTTTTGTTTTTTATATCGGAGCGTCCATCGTCTACCGCCAATATTATCGGCGTGTGATTTGGATCTTTCTTGCGGTGGCGTTTTACTGGCTCGTGATTCGCGTTACCCGTGAAGTTTCCGCGCGCCTCGCAAGCCGCCTCACTTCAAGCGGACGCATGGCCGAGCGTTCCATCGTCTCGCTTGCGCGGCGCGTGCTTGAGGTAACCGTCTTTATCGTCGTCGCTTTGATTGTGCTCAGTGGTCTTGGTGTGAATGTCACCGCAGCTCTCGCCGGCCTGGGTATCGGCGGTCTGGAAAACATTCGAAAATCTGCTCGGCGGTATTTCCATCTTGATCGACAAAGCGCTGGTCATCGGCGATCCCTGCCGCATCGGCGATCAGCGCGGCGTTGTCGAGGACATCGGCCTGCGCTCCACGAAACTTCGTACCGAAGAACGCACCATCGTTACCATCCCCAACGGCACTGTCGCCACTGCCGTTCTGGAAAATTACCGTCAGCGCGATAAGATTCTTTTTCGTCAGTTAGTCCGCCTTCGCTACGATCTTTCTTCCGACCATCTGCGTTACCTTCTCGACGAGGTTCGCGCGGTGCTCAAACAAAATAATCGCGTCGAAAACGCCACTTCGCGCGTTCGCCTTCTCCGCATGGCGGAATATTCGATTGAACTCGAGATCTACGCCTACATCCTGGTGCGCGACTATGCCGAATTCCTGGCTTTGCAGGAGGAACTTATTCTTTCGATTGTGGACGCGATTGAAAAAACCGGCGCAGCCATTGCCCTTCCATCTATTGGGCCTGTCTTCACGCAAGACGCCTGGATCGATCCGGAAAAGGTCAAAGCAGCCAAAGCCCACTCTGAGAAATCCCGCGCTTCAGACGCGCCCGACAATTCACCGGTCACCTGATCCTTACGAGTGTTTTCGTCCGTCATTCCGAGCCAGCAGCGACCCTGCCGGCCGCAGGCGAGGAATCTCTCTTCGATCGATCCGCGCTCTCAACTATTCCTGCGATGCGAACGTGTTGCACGCAGCGATCGATCCGCTGTCAAATCCTTGCTGAAACCAGTGCATTCGCTGCGCCGACGACCCGTGCGTGAACGAATCCGGCGCCACCTGCCCGGTGGACATTTTCTGCAATCGATCGTCGCCTACCGCAGCCGCGGCCCCCAGCGCCGACTGTATGTCGCCTTGCTCCAACAAATTCCTTTGCTGTGTCGAGTGCGCCCACACTCCCGCATAACAGTCGGCCTGTAATTCCACCTTCACCGAAAGCGCGTTATCCGTGCGCCGGTTTCCCTGATTCATCTGTCGCACGCGGGCTTCGGTGCCAACGACTTTCTGAATGTGATGGCCAATTTCGTGCGCCAGCACGTACGCCTGCGCGAACTCTCCTGGCGCACCAAATCGCTGCTTCAATTCATCGTAGAATCCCAGATCGATATAGACTTTTTCATCTTGCGGACAATAGAACGGTCCAGTCGCTGACTCCGCTCCGCCGCATCCCGATTGCGTATAATTCCGGAACAATACCAGCTTGGCGTGACGATAGGGCCTTCCCGCCTGCCGCGGCAAGATCTGCTCCCAGGTTTTTTGCGTGTCGTCCAATACGAAGGATACGAACTGCACTAGCGGTTGTTCCTGCTGATCGCGCGCGGGATTTGGCTGCCTCGCGACCGGCGCGTTCGGAGAACCACCGCCTCCGCCGCCCAACAAAGCAAAAAAGTTCTGCTTGAAGACCAGGCTCAGCACCAACAGGATCAGGGCGCCACCGATCCCCAGGTGCATGCCTCCAAACTGGAATCCTCTCCCGCCGCCTCCGCCTTCATCCCGGCGATCTTCAATATCCTGGCTTTCTCCGCCTGGCGTCCATTTCATTTTGTTCTCCTGCCCCGCGATTTGCAGACGATGGTATCACTTTGATTTTTATTTCGCGTCAATGGTTCGTTTCGGGATAACCGCTCTCAGCAGGAAAACTCGTTGGCCCCGGCTGTGCATGCTCCGTTGTTCATGGATGTACTTCCTCGGGTTCCTCGCCGGGTAATGTGGGATTCTCCACTCGTTCCGGTGCATCAATGCGAATCTCTGTCAGGTCGGACAGCAAATTGGCTGCCCAGCGATACACGTTGTAATCCTTCACTTTCAGCCGCATGCGGTACATCCTGGCCGCTTGTTCATCGTCGGGCATTTCCAGCGCGCGCAAAATTGCCGCCGCAGTTTGCTGCACATCGTAAGGATTTATCTGCAAGGCATCCGTCAACTCCAGCGCCGCTCCCGCAAACGTGCTCAGAATCAGTACGCCGTGCTCGTCATCGCGCGATGCCACAAACTCTTTCGCCACCAGATTCATCCCGTCGTGTAGCGAAGTCACCATGCACAACGATGCCGCGTGATAAAACCTGGTGATCTCATGGTGCGAGTGGTGTTTCTTGAACAGCACAATCGGCTTCCACTTTCCCGATTGGAATCGGGAATTTATTCGGTCCGCTTCCGCCGTCACTTCGTCCAGAAATTGCTGGTATCTTGGAATGTCCGTCCGGCTCGGTGCTCCGATCTGCACAAACGAAAACCGCCGGTGGTACGCCGGATTCATTTCGATGAACCGCTCAATTCCCCGGAACCGTTCCAGTATTCCCTTGGTGTAGTCCACACGGTCCACGCCCACGCCCAGCAGTGAACCTTCGATCCCCAATTCATCGGATAGTTTCGCCCGCTCTGCCCCTGCGCTTCGCCATTCTTGCTTTGGCTTTCCGTCGGGAAACGCCACGCTGATCGGATACGGTCTGACACGCGTCACATGTCCCTGCCGATTTACCGCAAAGCGATCCCATTCCGTCAATGCTTCCACCGACCGGTCCACCGTCTCCAGGAAATTGTTGCAATGTGTCTGGGTATGAAATCCGACCAGGTCTGCGCCCAGCAATCCGTCCAGAAGCTCGCGCTGAAACGGGCAAATCGCAAAAACTTCCGCGTTTGGCCACGGAATATGCCAGAAAATCGCCACTCGCGCGTCTGGCCTCGCTTCTTTCACCATTTTCGGCAGCAACGCGAAGTGGTAGTCCTGCACCAGCACGATCGGCGCTTCCACTCCTTCCATCTCCTGTAACACCGCGTCGGCAAATCGCCGGTTCGCTTGCTGGTACTGCCGCCAATCCTCTGGCCGGAACGTCGGTCTGGTGTGCGCGATATGGCATAGCGGCCACAACCCTTCGTTCGCGAATCCTTCGTAGTAACCTTTTACTTCTTCTTCGGTCAGCCACACCCGCCGCAACGTATAGCTCGGCAAGTCCGGCGGCACTCGCAGCCGGTCCGATGCGTCCACTGTTTCCCGGTCCGCATTTCCTGAGCCATGCGCCACCCACGTGCCATCACTTGCCACCAATACCGGCTCCAACGCCGTCACCAGCCCGCTCGCCGGCACCAGCGCTTCCGGTCCTCGGTCGCTCTTCACGTGCATGTACGGCTCACGGTTGGAAACCACGAAAAGCGGTTTTCCTTTTAATTTGCTTTGCAAGCTGATGCGTAAACGCTCCGCCGTCCATACCGAAGCGTGCGTCTCCCGCAATTGCGCTTCCTCGGCTGCCGCTGCTCGAGCCGCACCCAGATCGCGCGCCAGATGCGTCATTTCCTCGTTTAATTGGTCGAAAATTTCGCCTTGTGGCAATGAAGCGGGTATTTGCGTTTCGCCGGCGCGCAGCGTTCGCAGCCATTTTGCAGTGCGCTTCAATGGATCCAAAAATGTCGAACGCACCAGCACCAGCGCCAGCCCGCTGATCAGCAGCGTTTCCAACAACGCCGTCAACAACGCATCGCGAACCGTCAGCAGCACCCGGTAATTGATATAACTGGTGTCGAAGGTCACCAGCAGCGCGCCCGCGCTTCTTCCGCCGCGCTCCAGCGGAACTGCATACAAGTACACCGGAGCCTCGCCCACAATGGTGAATTCGCCCTGCCCTGCGTTCTTCTCGATGCTGTGTTTTGCCGTCGGCGGCGATTGCTTAAACTCGTCTCCCAGCGTTGCCGTCATTACCCGCGAGTTTCCGTCCGTTTCGTATACCGCGATGCCCTTCATGTGCTCGCGCTGCGCGAAACGGTCCACTACCTTCTGCATCGCCCTTTCCGAGCTACGGTCGCTTTTCTCGAACAGCGGGTCAATCGCTTCCTGCAGGCTCTCCGCCAGCAATTCCGCCCGCCGCGATAAATCGGTTCGCAGATTCCGTCGCTGCGTCCTCACCTGGTACGCCGCAAACAGCAGCGACACCAGCGCCACGCTGATGATCAATGGCAGAACGAGTTTCAGTGTCGTCCGCAATCTCTATCCTCTCTCAGGGTTGCAACGCTCTAAATCATTCGCGGAGCGCGGGCCGGTTGTTTCCGCGCCTGAGGACTACTTGAGAATGCGAAGTATTTGCCTTCGCCGGACTTGGCTGGCAGCCCGCCCGATTGCCTAGAGGTTCAGATGAGTAAAAGTTCGTGCTTCCACGCCATTTTCTCAGCAGTCTTTAACCACTCGTATTTCTTCCTTTTTTAACTTATCAGCCTCGGTTAATACTCGCCGCGCATCGGCGATTTCCAGACCGCGACAGTGAAAAATGCCATGAAAATCGTAGCCACGGCGCAGATGGTTCGTAGTTTCATGAGCAAGGCCCCTTGTTGTATTTCACCAAACACGTAAATGGTTCCCAGCATGAATGCTGCCAGGTGTTTGGGCTAGACACCACCTTCTTAACATCCTTGCGATCATACAGATACTAGGAAATCCCTGTATGCATTTCCGGTACTGGAGCTAAGCCCGGCGTGCAAATATTCCGCGTGTTGTGCCGTCTGTACATGATTACCTTGGCCACCCCAGCAATCCCTGACGAACTTGCCCATAGCACCTTTCCGGCTATTGCAGCTTCGCGTATTCCGCCTTAGCCGCGCTCAACAGCGGCAATCCCGCGTCAGCGTCCTTCCACGTCGCGAAGAAATCCTGATACGCCGCGCGCGCCTTCCCTGTATCGCCCTCCATCGCGTACGCGCGGGCCAAATACAGCTGTGACAACCAACAACTCGGATTCTGCCATCCATCATTTTTCAACTTCATCGCGGACTGAAACTCCCTTTCCGCCTCCTGCGGTTGGTGGTTTTGCAGAAATGCCTGTCCAGCCACGGCCTGCACTTCGGCGTCGCCTTTGTCGTACGACGAAGCAGACTTCAAAAGCTCCACCGCCTTGGCCCCATTTCCGTGATTGATTTGAATCTGCGCGCGGACGGCCGGAAGATACATCGCCTGAAACCATTTATCCTGCGGCCGCTTGCGAGAAAGTTCATCGACCAAATGCAAAGCCGCGCTGTCGTTCCCGGTCAACGCGTAAGTGAAGGCGACGCATGACACCACATTCGGGCTTTCTGAAATCGCAAGCGCTGCGGAGGGATCGGTTTTCTGTTGGCTCTTGCCGCCAACTAGCGCACTGAGCCAAGCCTTCTGACATGTCGCCAGGGCTTGCAGTTCGGAAAACCCTTCGCGCCGCGAAATCTCTTCCGCCTGCGACAAAAACTCCAGCGATTTTCGCAATTGGCCGTGACCAGCTGCCCTTCGTGCTTCAGCGAATGGCAAAAAGGTTACATAAGTGGCCGGATCACGGCTCACGACGGCCGATTCCTTTTCCCGGGTTACCGCGTCTCCCTCGGCCAAGGCATTCAGTGCTAGCATGGCGTGAAGCGTTATGGAGTCATCCGTTTTTTGCAGACCGCTCTTCGCGATCGCTTTGGATTCTTCGAATCTGCCAAGCGCTGAATAGCCAAAGGCCGCGTTCAGATATCCGTAATTGGAGTCCGGCGCGACGCGGATGCCCTCCAATGAGTATTGAATCTCCTTTTCGTGATCTCCCAGTTGGCTATAGAGCACCGCTATATTCGAGGCCGGTGCCTCATCGTTGGGATATGTCTGATGATACAGCTGCCAGGTTTGCAGGCTCTGTTCGATATCACCGATCGCGTCGTAGTAATGTCCGGCGATGTATAGCCGCTCGCGCTCGCTGGCCCGGTCTTTCAGGTCGAAGGCCTGCTTCAAGTACCGCTCATAAAGAGCCATCTGCCCTAAGTTGTGGTAAGTACTGCCAAGGTATGCGTGCGCCGAAGCAAAGTTTGGATCCAGTTCAATGGCATGTTTAAGCAGAGCAACGGCGCCAGGTTCATTCCCCTTCAATCGCGCCGCCGTTCCTTCGCTGTACGCCTTCAGCGCCTCCAGCGAAGCAGTGGTCGCCTCGTCCAGTGGCTTGTCGAATTTCTTCACCGAGGCCAGCGACTCACCGAGCTTCCCGCGTAGGCTGGAAACGCCGGTTCCCAGCATGCTCAATACATCGTCTTTTTTCGACGCCTGCACCTGCTCTTGCGCAATGTTGTCGCCCGTCGCCGCATTCACCGCGTTCAGCGTGATCAAGTATTGGTTTCCGACCGAGGCAATGGACCCTGTTAGCATCGCTTTAATGGCGTTTCGCGAACAAATCTGTCTTCCGATCTCCGGAGTAATCCGCGCATCTGGCGCTTGCCCCATGAGCTTCAATGTCTGTTGAATTTTTTGATCCGAGACCACATTCAAATACGGTGACTGGCCAAGCCCGACTGCCGTCGCGCTCTTCAATGTTCCGTCAAACACCGCGTCGCCCGTAGTGTTCGTAAAATCCGTTACCAGAATTAAGTCTTTATCGCTCAAGCCACGCGCGGGACGCTGCCAGAAGAATATTCCTCCCGCGACCACCACAATCGCCGCAGCAATAGCGCCCCACGCTCTCTTGCTGGTCGTCCACGCCGGAACAGTAATCGTGGTCGAACCGGATTTCGCCCGCGCCGCGCTCGCGGCACTACTTGCAGCCGCCGAACCCGCCAATGGAGTAACTCCAGCCACTGCCGCCGCTTCTCCAGAACTCGCAGCTCCCGCCTTCGATCCTGAATCATGCACCGCCGCCGGCACCGCGCGCGTGGTCGTATCCCGCTTCAGCCGCGCCAGGTCGGCATGCATCTCCGCGGCGCTCTGGTAACGCAAATTGCGATCTTTTTCCAGAGCCTTGCCGATAATGTCTTCCAGCTTCGCCGGCAAATCTGGATTCAGCCGCATCGGCGCCGTCGGCTCTTTCTCCAGAATCGCGTTGAAAATCACCGCTGAGGTATCTCCGCGAAACGGCAATGCCCCGGTCGCCATTTCGTACAGCACCGTCCCGAACGAAAACAAATCCGTTCGCGCATCCAGTTCTTTGCCGCGCGTTTGTTCCGGCGACATATACGACACGGTTCCGATTGTCGTGCCGGGATTCGTCAAATGGCCGCTGTCCAGCGTATCCGCCGAAGTCGCGCCAGCCTTACTGGAAGAACTGGTGGCGGCGGTGATTTTGGCCAAACCAAAATCCAGAATTTTGGCGTGGCCGCGGCTGGTGACAAAAATGTTGGCCGGCTTGATGTCCCGGTGCACGATGCCTTTCGCATGCGCCGCTTCCAACGCCTCCGAAATCTCAATCGCCAGCGCCAGCAGCGTATCCGTCTCCATCGCTCGCCCGCCCAGCGCGTGCTTCAGCGTTACTCCTTCCAGAAATTCCATGGCGATGAACGCACGGCCGTCCTGCTCGCCAATGTCATAAATTGTGCAAATGTTCGAATGATTCAGCGCCGAAGCCGCCTTGGCCTCCCGCTTGAATCGCTCCAACGAGTGTGGATCTTGTGCCAGCTCTTCGGGAAGGAACTTCAGTGCCACCGCTCGGTCCAGCCGTGTATCTTCGGCTTTATAAACCACTCCCATTCCGCCGCCACCCAGTTTTTCCTGGATACGGTAATGCGAAATGGTCTGCCCAATCAGCGAAGAAGAGTCCGGCATTTGCGGCTAATCTTAGGTTCTACGTCATTCCAAGTCAACGAATCACCTGTCCCCGCTGCGACACATTCCTTAAAGTTATCTGTCAAGTACTATCGATACTGGTCATATAGAGGGTTTTGCCGCAATTCCGCGATAGAATTGACCGTAACCTGAGAACACCTATGGCCGTCGGACACCAGGACTTCACTCAGAAAAAGCCGGACCAGCTTGTGTATCTCGAGCTCGGCGTAGGCAACGGTGGAATGTTGCTCACGATTTCCGAGGATGGTTTTCGTTTTCGCGCCGTAACTCCGGTGCGCGCCAACACCAGCGTGCCTTTTGCATTTTCCCTGGACGGTAGAAACCGCCTGGAAGGCGAAGGAACCGTGGAATGGGTCGAAGAAGACGGCAAGAGCGGGGGCATGCGTTTTACTGAAGTTTCGCCGGAATTTCACGCGACGCTCGGCGCATGGCTCAATTCGGATGCTTCGCGTCAGGCGGGGCGCGAAGTCACGCCTGATGCCGCCACCCCGCTCGACACCATGGAAAAAATCCGCCAGGAATTGCGCGCCGGTTACCCGCCGCGGCCCGCCGACGCAACGCCGGCGGCGAGGGTTCCCGAACAAAAACCAGCGCCGCGCGCTTTTCCCCACACCGTCGCGCAAAAAAATGTTTCCGAAAAAAGCAGCCCCGATAAAAACTTTTCTGAAAAAAATGTTACAGAAAAAAGTTTACCGGCACAAAAGAAACCGACAATCTTTGCGCGAACGTCGGAAGGAATGTCCGATTCGAAAGAGCCATTGACCGCGAGCCGGCTGTTTCCACTTTCTTCCGCAAACTCGACCGAACCACAAAAACCCGCAACGGTATCTTCGGCGTTTTTGAAGCCGGCTAGCGAAGCTAAGACACCGGCGGTGCCACCTGCGCCTGTGATGCCAGCCAAACCGGTTGAATCCGTTCCTAAGGTTCCGGCGAAAAGGGAAGCGCCGTATACTCCAGCGAGTTCGGCACTTTTTCGGACCGCGCCGAAGCCTCCGGGAACGCCTGTCGCAGCGGAGCCCCCTGCTGCTGAGCCTCTTGTCGCGACGGAAACGTTTGTTGCTGCGCACGCGAGGCCGTTCATTCCGCCGCTGGAAGAGTCGTTCGAACAAGCCTGGGAGCGCGCCGAGCTTTCTTCTCCGCCCGATTCGCCGCATTTGAGCCGCGCTGCGGCGGGCAGCATCATCGCCATCGCGCTGGCGATAATTTTAGGAGCGCTCGCGTATAACTTCCGCCAGGATATCGGCAGCATTTTTATCCAACTGGGGCAATCGATATCCGGGGAAAACCGGACGGCCGCTCCTGCTCCTTCTCATGAAACCAAACCAGATACGACGCCATCCGCTGAGGCGAATCAAACCACGTCACAGCCCGCCCCTTCACAATCTGTCACTTCGCAGCCACAGAACGCTCCTGCGGAATTAGGGAATGCTGGCAAATCTTCCGCGAGCTCGACCAACAAAAATACAGCGGCGGGATTAGCGACGACCACCCCGGGAGCGTCCGGAGTAAAAAGCGGCGGTGCAGTGCCGCCGGTTGTGAACGTCCCCGAAAATTCCGCGCCAAGTGTTGCGGCCGATCTACCCGCGAAAACCGGCGGGGGCGATTCTGGAATTGGACAAGAGGAATTCGCTGCTGCTCAAGATGTTTTGCGTGGCGGCAACCGTCAGAGGGATTTGTCCAGAGCAGTAGCATTGCTTTGGTCCAGCGTGAAAAAAGGATATGTGCCGGCGGAAGTGACGCTTGCGGATTTATATCGCCGGGGTGATGGAGTAGAAAAAAACTGCGACCAGGCGCGCGTTTTGCTGGTGGCAGCTTCGAAAAAAGGCAGTTTCGAAGCGCGGCAAATACTGGAGCAAATTGCCGAGCGGGGCTGCGAATAGTTTTGCCACACGCTTACTGGATTTCTGTGATCAATTTTAACTACTTCCCGTGGTTGAAGCCGCTGCCTGGCCGAAGAGAGTCCTCGGAGGGGATGCCACAGAGTCACAGAGCGCACAGAGCAGAACAGATGACGATCGTGGTGGAAGGATTTGTGAAACGGGTTCGTTTGCGGGCGGGGCGGATTTTTTGGCGACGGCTTTTTGCGTGGCGCTGAGCAGGTGCGAGAGAAAAGTTTTTGGAACGTTGCGAATGATGGGATTGACGATCCATGCGAAAGCGAACGGTACAGTGCGGCTGAGTTCGATAGCTTCGACTTGAATGTAAGTTCCTCCGTTTTTTTCTTCGATGTGCCACCAGGTACAAAGTTTCCACAGATAACCGCGTGAATCGGCGGGCGGAAGTTCATACTCGTTGGGCGTGGCGAAATTTTCCACGTCGGCCACGCGCCTGGAGCAGGAGCGAATCTGCGTGCGTGTGGGCGAGTAGTTCGCGGTGCGCGAAGCGAAATTGACGTTGAAAACTGCGGTGACAATGGTCTTGCTGTAAAACTGCAGAAAAACTTCGCTGTCGTTTCCGTTCTGAGAGAGCAATCGGGATTGGCGGACGTCCGGAAAATAATTTTCCTTTTCGTGCGCGTAATCTTCCAGGACGGATTTGGTTTGTGCGAGGGTGACGCCAGGAAGAAAGGCGATGCCGATCCAGTGATGGATGATGCCGCCGGGAACGTGGATGTGGTGGCCGTGATCGAGAGTATGAAGCTGTTCAAGGTAAAACTCGTTGCGGCGGAGTTGTGCGTCGATTTCGTGGCGGCGCGGGTCGGGGAATTGGTCGATGTAGAGGAAGTGGCCGGCAAGGAGATCGGAGTCCATGTGGGCTTCGGTTTTGTCGCGGTAAAGGTCAAAGGCGGCCAGAGTTTCTGGCTTGGGCTCGTGGGCGCGGGCGAGCGGAGCAAGAAGGGAAAGGGTGGCAGCGAGCAGGGTTGAGAAGAAGGAGCGGGAGATGGCTGGCTGCACGAGAGAAGTGTCCTGTAAACCTTTCGATGCCAGGGTTTGCAAGTACAAACCCTGGAACCCGTCCATCGCGGGCTTGTAAGTACAAACCCTGAACCCCTTTTGCACTCAGAGTTTGTAAGTACAAACCCTGAAACCCGGTCTGAGGGATTGGATGAAGATCGGAAGTGGGAGGTTAGGGTAAAAGACGGCGCCGGTTCCATTTTGGAACGGGCGGTATGTAAACGCGAAGTCGGGGAAAATTTTGGAAGAGGAGGGAGTAGAGATGAGATTCGTCGGGACGGCGTGGGAATACCCATAAGAAATCTGCGCCAACGGCCCCTCGCGAAAAGACTCGGGGTGAAGGCGCCTACCGGGGTACTTTGCGTAACAGTGGCAAATACAGGACTTATTTCTGCAAGAGCGAAAAAGAGTACAGAAAAGCGAAACCGCGCTATTGAAAGCAATGGAGATAGTGATTCACTCTTTCGAGCTTTCTTGGATGGGTGTAAGAAGCAGAAGGCAAGGGGAGTCAGAAGTCCCAAGGTGCTAAACCGGCACCTGGGGCACCCAGCGACTCCAAGATCCACCCTTGCAAGAACCAGATGCGCAAGGATGGGGCACCCTCCGTGTCTCTTTACTTGGGTGATCAGTGCTGTCTTGCCGGGTGTTCAACGAGACTTGGAAGAATAAGCCCCAAGCAGGAAGGAAGAGCCGGAGAAGGCTAAAGCTACGAAGAGGCTGACGAGTTCGTCGGTGTTGGGGGGACTGGCGATTACGCGTGGAGTGTGAAGAGTTACGACCCAGAGAAAGAACATTAGTCCGAGGAGGGTCGAGGCCAGGCGGGAGAAAATGTGGACGGCAATGGCTACTCCCGCGGCGATGAAGGCGGTGCCGGTGAAGTATGCGAGGAAGAGATGGGCCGGCATCCAATTGGGGATTAAGAAGGCGATGTACTGCGCGTACATAAAATGTTGCACGCCGAAGATGATCATGGAGAAGGCGTAGATGTAGCGACCAATGATGGCGAGCATGGGATTGGCCGAGCTGAGGAATTGGATTGTAGAACCTTTGGAGAGGAGAGCTGCCAGTATGAATGCGGCTCCGCCCAGGGCGAAGGTTTCGAAGGCGCGAGTGCGCGTGTTGCCATCGTGAATAATTCCTGAAAAATGCTTGGCGGCGTGGAGAAAGACTACGCAGAACATGAAGAGCAGGCCGAGGATCGTGGCGGAGATGCGGGCTTCTTTGTTGATGAGGAGGCTGATGCTGATCACCAGCAGGATGGCGCCTGCTACATAGGAAAAAATGTGTTCGCCGTGGGTCCAGGGAGGGACGGGAGGCATGCCGCCTTGCCAGCGGCCGCGGGCGAGATATTCAACGGCGAAAACGATCAGAGGAATGGCGAAGAAGAAGCGGCCGAGCTTGGTCAGTACGCTGTTCATGGTGTCCTTTCGGGTGAACCATATTAGACGGGAGGCAGATAAAAGTGTCCAGACCTGTCTCTAAATTGGAGCCTCGGTACCCTGAAGCCTAACTCAGGGGCTAAAGCCCCTTACATTCGCGTGCCCCCCAGTGAATCACAGCATTTTGGCGCTGGATTTCTTGACTTGCGCGGGACGCCACCCAATAATGGATAGGCATGAGTGCGAGCGCTAGAGGTGCAGAGTCGATGTTCCTGGATGTAAAGGAACTGGCAGTCCACAAGCTGAACATCCGGAAGAGCTACGCTCCGGGGAAGATCGATTTCCATACGGCTGAGTTGAAGCAGATTGAGCCGCTGGAAGTAGTGGCTACTGCTGAGCTGATTGACGCGCAAATTCGAATTACCGGGCAGCTGGAAACGAAAATTGAGTTGCAGTGCGCACGTTGCCTGGAGCCGGTGGTTGAGGATGTGCAGCGGCACTTTGACCTTTTTTATAGTCCGATGCCGAAGATGAGCAAGCCGGAAGAAGAGCGGCTGAAGGATTTGGACGCAGACATCGGATTTTATAAGGACGATGGGCTGTTTTTGGCGGATGTGTTGGCGGAGCAGGTGTTGTTGGCGGTACCGATGAAAGCGATTTGCCGCAGCGATTGCCGCGGGCTGTGCGCGGCTTGCGGTGCGAATTTGAATCACGAAGAATGCCGGTGCGAGACTCATGCGACAGACCCTCGGTTGGCTCCTCTGGCGCGATTGAAGCAGGACTGGCTTAAGAAACAATAATTTAGGGTAGTGGCAGAGTTTTCTAAGTGGTTAGGTGTGTGGACGCGGTGTGGAAACGACGAGTAAAGCAAGAGCAGCGGGATAACCCTGCCTGCGGTAGGCAGGCCGCTGCTACATCAAGAAGGAGCGGAGGGATGAAACCTTCGCTACACAAACAAGCTAGAAAAGACAAGGAGTAGTACGATGCCCAATCCAAAGAGACGCCATTCCAAGCGACGGACCAGCACGCGCCGGGCTCACGATCATTTGTCGAAGCCCGCGTTTGGAGAGTGTCCGCATTGCCATGAAATGAAACAGCCTCACCATGCGTGCCCCAGTTGCGGCTACTACAAAGGCAAGCCGGTGAAAGAAGCTCGCGCGTAGGTTTTGTGGAATAGGACGGCGGCACAGAGCTTGTCTCCGGCAGGCTGACTTGCCAGCGGCAAGCAGGCTGCCACATGAGTTTCGCAAGCGGTCTTTTTTAGCTCAGGGTTTGTAAGTACAAATCCTGAAATCCAGAAGCGGCATTAGGCCCCCAATGATCACAATTGCCGTGGATGCGATGGGAGGGGACAATGCGCCCCGTCCCGAGGTTGAAGGAAGTGTACTGGCTGCACGCGAATTAGGAGTACGCGTGATGCTGGTTGGGCAGCCGCAGGTGGTGAAAGCGGAACTGGCGAGGCACGACCGCAGCGGGCTGAAGATTGAAATTGTGCCGGCGAGTGAAGTGATCAGCATGGACGATCACCCGGCGCAGGCGTTTCGACGGAAGAAAGACAGTTCAGTGCATGTAGCGACGCGGCTGGTGCGTGAAGCCAAAGCCGACGGACTGGTCAGCGCGGGGAACACTGGCGCGGTGATGACCGTGGCGCGATTTTTGTTGGGGACGCTGGAGTCGGTGGATCGCGTGGCGCTGGCTGCGCCGTTTCCGAATGCCAAGGGCGGTGTCAGCGTGATGTTGGACGTCGGCGCGAATGTGGATTCAAGGCCCGAACATCTGGTGCAATTCGCGGTGATGGGGGAAATGTATTACCGCGCGACGTTTGGCAGCCGCAAGCCGCGTGTGGGGCTGCTCTCGATTGGCGAAGAAGAGAGCAAGGGCAATGAATTGACGCGCGAAGTGAATGAGCGGTTGAAAGGCGCGCATATGCAGTACGTCGGGAATGTTGAAGGCGGAGACCTTTTTTCCGGCAATGTGGATGTGATTGTGTGCGACGGATTTGTGGGCAACATCGCACTGAAGATTTGTGAAGGGTTGGCGATGGGAATTTTTGGGCTGCTGAAGAAATCACTGAAAAGTTCTTTGATGTCCCAGCTTGGCGCCCTGCTATCGCAGGGGGCGTTCAAGGTACTGAAGAAGACGATTGATTACACGGAGTATGGTGGGGCGCCGCTGCTTGGAGTCCGCGGAGTTTGTGTGATTGGGCATGGCCGTTCGAACGCGAATGCGATTAAGAATGCGATTCGCGTGGCGGCGGGACTGGCCAAGGCGAATATGAACGAGAAGATTGAACAGGAGCTTTCGCTGGTGACCGAGCGCGCGTAGAAGAAAAAGCAGATTCCTCGCTTCGCCTGCTTGCAACAGGCAGGCTCGGAATGACAAACAGCGCGACGGGCAGGAAGAGATTCCTCGCTCTCTCGCCCGTTATGAAGTGAAGTTATGGAATGAAGTGAACGCGAGAAGTACGGTAAAGACAGGAAAAAAAGTATGGGAAAAGTAGCGTTTGTTTTTCCGGGACAGGCTTCGCAATACCCGGGAATGGGCAGAGAACTTGCGGAGAAGTATGCCGCGGCGCGCGTGGTGTTCGAAGAAGCGGACCAGGCGCTGGGATTTTCCATTTCGAAAATGTGTTTCGAAGGCTCGGAAGACGAATTGAAGCAGACTGCGAACACGCAGCCGGCGATTTTGACGTGCTCGGTGGCGGTGTTTCGCGTAGCGGCGGAACAAGGATTGTTGCCGGACTTTGTTGCGGGGCACAGTTTGGGAGAGTATTCGGCGCTGGTGGCGGCTGGTTCATTGAAATTTTCGGATGCAGTGCAACTGGTGCGCAAACGTGGGACCTACATGCGGGAAGCGGTGCCGACGGGCGAAGGCGCGATGGCCGCGATCCTGGGATTGCCGCCCGCGGTGGTAGCGGATGCGTGCAAGCGCGCGGCGGAACACGATGTGTGCGCGCCGGCAAATTTGAATTCGCACGAACAGACCGTGATTTCGGGAAGCGCGGGCGCGGTGAAACGCGCGGTGGAGATCGCGAACCAATTAGGAGCGAAGCGCGCCGTGATGCTGCCGGTTTCGGCGCCATTTCACTCGGCGTTGATGATGCCGGCGCAGGAAAAGCTGGCGAAAGATTTGGAAAAGACGGAATTTGCGGATTTGAAGTGGCCGCTGGTAACAAACGTGGATGCGGATACAGAGGTAAAGGGCAGCGAAGCGCGCGATGCGTTAATACGGCAGGTAACGATGCCGGTGCGGTGGGAAGAGTCGGTGCGGGCGTTGATCGATGAAGGCGTGAATACTTTTGTGGAGGTTGGTCCGGGGCGGGTGCTGACGGGATTGTTGCGGCAGATTGAGCGTTCAGTGGCGGCGCTGAACATCGAAGACGAGAAGAGTTTGGCGATGACGGTGGATAAAATTACTGGAGCGAAGTCCGACGCGGCATAGGAATTTCACCACAGAGATCACAGAGGACACAGAGAGAAGATGTTTAGTTTGAAGGACAAAGTGGCGGTGGTGACTGGTGCGTCGCAGGGCATAGGGCGCGAGACGGCGCTGGCGTTGGCGGAAGCTGGCGCGAAGGTTGTTGTTGCTGCGCGGAATGAAGAGAAATTAGCCGCGCTGGCTGGCGCGATTGCCGCGGCGGGTGGGGAAGCGTTTGCGCTGAAAATGGATGTGGCGGACGCGGAGCAGGTGAAGGCGGGCTTCAAGCAGGTCATCGAAAAATTCGGCCGTCTGGATATTTTGGTGAACAATGCGGCGGTGACGCGCGACGGTCTGGCGATGCGCATGAAGAAAGATGATTGGGACGCGGTGCTGCAGACGAATTTGAGTGGCGCGCATTTGTGTATTCAACAGGCGCTGCCGACGATGATGAAGGCGCGGGCTGGAAGGATCATCAATATTTCGTCGATTGTGGCGCAGATGGGAAATGCGGGTCAGGCGAACTACGTTGCGGCAAAAGCGGGCTTGATTGGGTTGACGAAAGCAATTGCGATTGAAATTGCTTCGCGCGGCATAACGGTTAATGCGGTGGCGCCGGGATTTATTGCGACGCCGATGACGGACGTGTTGCCGGATAAAGTAAAGGAAGAGTTGAAAGTGCGGATTCCGCTGGGGCGGATGGGCTCGGCGCGGGATGTTGCTTCGGCGATCGTGTTTTTGGCGAGCGATGAAGCCGGATACATCACCGGCCATGTGCTGAACGTAAATGGCGGAATGCATTTGGCGTGAGCGACCGGTATTCAGAGACCTGGTCGGAGTATCGCAGGGCGCGAAACCGGGCGCTGTTAGCGACCTCGGGTTTTTGCCAGGAATGTTCCTAATCAGTCTGGTTCTTCGCGCGTTTCCGAGATAGCTACTGCGGACTACGTTTGGGCGATGTGCGGAATCGCATGGATTCTGGCCATTCTCAGGACTGGAGCCGTAGCGCAATCCCTGACCTGCCCCCGGTGTGGTAAGACATTTGCGCGCAAATGGTGGTATCGCCGAAGCATTCTTTTGGCCGGAACGTGCGCGCACTGTGGACTGCGAAAATATGCGCAGGATGACAGCACCATAAGTTGACCTAGCCGTCGGCGGATTTGGGGGTTGATTTGAGTGAATTCCGGGACTTAAATCTCATTCCCGATTGGCCTCATATCAGAAAGCTTGTTGCGCAGCGGTTAGGCAAGAGTGAAGACGAGATTCAAGACATGGCAGAACGCGCTGATTCACTGAACCTGGTGGAGTTGGTGATGGCAATCGAGGAGGGCTTAGGGATTCACATAGACAGATACCCGGAAAGTTGACCTAGGGGTGGGGCGTGCTTAGAATGGGCAGGTTGCCCACGGTAGGTAAAACGAAGAGTTTAGCGGCGGTTTGACTTAACGTACGGCGAGTTTAAGCAAGAACAGCAAGCGATCCCGGATCGCGGAGGAATGCGAATGGCCAGCGTAGAAGAACGCGTAAAACAGATTATCGTCGAGCAGCTCGGCGTGGATGAGGCGGAAGTGACGCCGACAGCATCGTTCGTGGACGACCTGGGCGCGGACTCGCTGGACCAGGTGGAATTAGTGATGGCGTTCGAAGAAGCGTTTGGCATCGAAGTGCCGGACGAGGACGCCGAGAAGATGACCACGGTGAAGGACGCCGTCGAGTACATTGATAAGCACGCCAAATCCAAGTAAGCCGGTGCGTTCCGCGCGGCATCTAAATATTTGTCACTCAGGGTTTATAAGCCTGCCTGCGCAGGCAAGTACAAACCCTGGAATCTGTTTCAACTCAGGAATTGTAAGTACAATCCCTGAAGTCTCTTTCGCGTCAGGGTTTTCGAGTACAAACCCTGAAACCCTGTCAGGAGCCGGAAAACCGTGACTCGCCGTGTTGTGGTAACGGGAGTTGGGCTGGTCTGCGCGCTGGGTATCGGCACAGACGAGAGCTGGAAAAACCTCGTCGCGGGGGTCAGCGGCGTTGGGCCGATTACACATTTTGATGCTGCGGCGTTCGACTGCAGAATCGCCGGTGAAGTGAAGAACTTCGATCCCTTCCTGTGGATTGAGAAAAAAGAACTGAAAAAAATGGGGCGGTTCATCCAGTTGGCGCTGGCTGGCGCCGACTTTGCGGTGAAGCACGCACAGTGGAAGCCGGAAATGTCCAATCTGGAAGAGGTGGGCGTTTACGTTTCTTCGGGTATCGGTGGATTCGACATCATCGAACGCGAGCATGGCAAGCTGCTGAGTGGCGGGCCAAATAAAATTTCGCCATTTTTTATTCCTTCGGCGATTGTGAATCTGGCTTCGGGACATATTTCCATTCGTTATGGAGCGAAAGGGCCGAATTCGGCAACGGCGACGGCGTGTTCGGCGTCAGCGCACGCCATCGGCGATTCGTTCAAAATCATTGAGCGCGGCGCCGCTGACATGATGATCTGCGGCGGCACCGAAGCGACGATTACCCCGATGGGTGTTGGTGGATTCGCCTCGATGAAGGCGCTCTCGACGCGCAATGACGATCCGGCGACGGCCAGCCGTCCTTTTGACGTGGATCGTGACGGGTTCATCGTTGGCGAAGGCGCCGGTATCCTGATTTTGGAGTCACTGGAACACGCGACGCAACGCGATGCTCCCATCATCGCGGAGATTGTCGGCTATGGAATGTCCGGCGACGCGTATCACATTACACAGCCGGTGGAAAATGGCGACGGTGCGTTCCGCGTGATGCGCGCGGCTTTGAAAGACGCGCATCTTACCGCGGACGATATCAGCTACGTGAATGCGCATGGAACTTCAACGCCAATAGGCGATGTGATCGAGACCACCGCAATGAAGCGTTTGTTTGGCGAGCGCGCGATTGCCAGGAAACTGCCAGTAAGCTCGACAAAATCCATGACTGGACACTTGCTTGGCGGCGCGGGTGGACTGGAAGCAGGCATCAGCGTGCTGGCATTGCGCGATCAGATTCTGCCGCCGACGATCAATCAATTCCACGCCGACCCGAAGTGCGATTTGGACTATGTGCCAAATGTGGCGCGCAAAGCGACAGTGGATTACGCGCTTTCCAATTCATTTGGATTTGGCGGAACAAACGCCGCGCTGATTTTCAAACGGTGGGCAGGGAAGTAAGCAGTGGCACAGACTTCAGTCTGTGCGACTGGAAACCAAGAACGAGACCCAGACTGAAGTCTGTGCCACCAGGATTCCGGACACTCGCTGGTGAGACTCCTTCGTGCCTAAGGACAGACCGGCGCAACGAAAGCTTGAATCAAAGGCAAGGAATAACCCGTGAAAATTATTGTGTGCATTAAACAGGTGCCGGCAAAAGATGCGCCGCTGTCCATTAGCGGAAACTGGATCAAGGAATCGGACATTGGATTTGAGATGAACGAGCCGGACAGTTTTGCGCTGGAAGAAGCTCTGCGGCTGAAAGAAAAACACGGCGGCGAAGTGATTGCGCTATCGATGGGGCCGGAACGCGCGAAGCAGGCGATCAAGGAGGCGCTGGCGAAAGGAGCGGATCGCGGGATTCACATTGCGGATGATCAGTTCGCGCAACTTGATCCGCTGGGCGCGGCGAGCGCGCTGGCGGCGGCCGTAAAGAATGAAAACGCCGATTTGATTTTGACAGGTTTGCAAAGCGACGACCAGGGATTTGGCCAGACTGGCGTTTTATTGGCCGCCCTGCTCGACAGGCCGCACGCGACGATTATCATGGCCATTGAAGCCGGGGCAGGAAAGTTAAAACTCAAGCGCGAACTCGAAGCCGGATGGTTTCAATGGATCGAATGTCCACTTCCCGCGGTGCTTTCGATTCAGTCCGGAATTAACAAAGTGCGCTACGCGACGTTGAAGGGAATCATGGCCGCGAAGAAAAAAGAAATCGCGGCGTTAACGCGCGAATCGCTCGGCGTGAAGAGCGAACCCACGCAAAAAGTTGAGAAGATTTACGTTCCAGTGAAAACGAAGAAGACGGAATTTTTAACGGGTACACCGAAAGAAGTGGCGGCAAAGCTGGTGGAGAAACTGCGATTTGAAGCGCGGGTGATCTGAACATGAAAATTCTGGTGATCGCAGAGCAGCGGCAAGGGAAGTGGAATAACGCGAGTTTTGAGACACTGGCGGCGGCACAGCAGATCGCGTCGGCATTGTCAGGTTCGGTGGCCGCGTTGGTGATCGGCAAGGGCGTTGATGCACTTGCCGCGGAGCTTGCTGGCAAGAATGTCGCGGAAGTTTTGCAGGTCGAGCACGACTTGCTAGAATCCTACACGCCCGATGGATATTGCATCGCACTGAAGCAAGCGATCGAATCCGCGAAGCCGCAACTGGTGTTGTTCCCGCATACGTATCAGGTTCGCGATTTTGCGCCGAAGCTCGCGGCGATGCTGGGCAAAGGAATGATCGGCGACTGTATTGGCTATCGTATCGAGAACGGCAAGCTGGTGTTTGTTCGACAGATGTTTCAGGGCAAAACCGCGGCGGACGTCACGTTTCTCGGCGAGGGCCCGTGGTTTGCGTCATTTCAATCCGGCGCGTTCCGCGCGGACCAGCTTAAGGCGAGCGATAGCGGCGCGCGGCCGATACATCGTGTAACGATAGAATTGAAGGCCGAGCAGATTCGCACCAAGCCGCTGGAACTTTTTAAGGAAGCAAAATCGGCGGTAGATTTGACGCAGGCGCCGCTGATCGTGGCGGTGGGACGTGGGATCAAGGCTCCGGAAAATATTCCGCAAGCGGAAGCTGTGGCAAAAGCCATGGGCGCGGAGATTGCTGCTTCGCGGCCGATTTGCGATGAAGGCTGGCTGCCAATGGAGCGCCAGATCGGCAGCTCCGGCCAGACCGTCGCGCCAAAATTGTATCTGGCGCTCGGAATCAGCGGTGCCATTCAGCACGTGGTCGGAATGAAGGGCGCGCGCACTGTTGTCGCCATCAACAAAGATCAGAACGCGCCAATCTTTGAAATCGCCGACTACGGGGTAGTCGGCGACATCTTTGAAATCATGCCCGCGCTGACCGAAGAGTTGCAAAAAGCAAAAGGGTAGCGGCGCTCTTGTCCCTGCCAGTTGATTTAAGATTGAAATGAACATGACCGTACAGCGCGAACAACTCGAAGCGGATGTGCTTATTGTTGGGGCGGGGCCGGCGGGGTTGAGCTGCGCGCTGCAACTCGCTAACTTAATCAAGAAGCACAACGAATCGGGCGCTCGGCCGGAATTGTCCGCGGAAAATATTTATGTGTTGGAAAAGGGTCGGGAGATTGGCGCGCACCAGCTTTCCGGCGCGATCATGAATCCCAAAGCGCTGGCGGAGCTGGTGCCGGATTTTGCAAAGTCCGCGCCCCTGGATACGGCGGTGACGGATTCAGCGGCGCTGTTTTTTACTGAAGGATCGTCGTTTCGTTTTCCCATTACCCCGCCGCCGTTTCAAAACAAAGGCAACTACGTTATTTCATTGAACAAGCTTGTGAAATGGCTGGGCGGCCTAGTGGAAGCCACGGGCGTAAATATTTTCAAGGAATTTGGCGGCGCGGAACTTGTTTACAAGGGGCAGGGAGTCGCCGGCGTTATTACCGAAGACAAGGGCCTCGACAAAAACGGCAAACCCAAGGACAACTACACGCCAGGATACGAACTGCGGGCCAAGGTGACGGTACTGGCTGAGGGTACTCGCGGTTCGCTCACCAAAAAATTGGTTGCGGAGAAAAAACTGGACAACATCAATCCGCAGAGCTACGGCATCGGCATAAAGGAATTGTGGGACGTTCAGCCGGGTCGCATCAAGCCCGGCTACGTCGCGCACACCCTGGGCTGGCCCGTCTCGAGCGACATGTACGGAGGCGGCTGGATTTATGGCTTGTCGAACAATCGCGTTTCGATTGGTTTGGTGGTGGCGCTGGAGTACGCCGATCCGTTATTCGATCCTCACGCCGCTTTTCAAACGTGGAAGACACATCCTTTCGTAAAAAAGCTGCTCGATGGCGGGAAGCTGGTCCGTTACGGCGCAAAATCGCTGCCCTATGGCGGTTGGTATGCGATGCCGCGCAACACCGTGGACGGCGTTCTGATCGTCGGCGATGCCGGCAGCTTCCTCGATTCGCAACGCCTGAAGGGAATTCATTTGGCGATGAAAAGCGGCATGCTGGCCGCAGAGACAATTTTCCAAGCGCTCAAAACGGGCGACACCACCGCTAGAACGCTTGGCATATTTCAGGACCGCATCAATCAAAGCTATATTCGCGACGAACTGTGGAAGGTTCGCAACTTTCACCAGTCATTCCAGCACGGCATGTTTCGCGGATTCATTCAGAGCGCTTTCCAGCAGGTCTCCGGCGGGCGCGGGCTGGTGGATCCGATGCGTTCGGAAGCCGGGTATAAACACTATAAGAAACTCGATGGCGCCAAGCGCACGGCTGGTCCGGAAGAGAGATTCAAGGGCGACGGAAAGCTCACCTTCGATCGCCTCACCGACGTCTATCACTCCGGCACCCGCCACAACGAGGATCAGGCGTGCCACTTGCACGTGCTCGACGCCAATGTTTGCGTTACCAGATGCCTCGAAGAGTACGGCAATCCGTGCCAGTATTTTTGCCCTGCCGCGGTTTACGAAATGGCAAGAGAGAAAGACGCCTTAAAACTCAAAATCAATTTCGCAAATTGCGTGCACTGCAAGACCTGCGATATCGCCGACCCTTACCAAATCATCGATTGGGTAGTTCCAGAGGGCGGCGGCGGCCCCAATTATGAGGGAATGTAAATCTGCGCTAATGGGCCAGCCAACAATGCAGCAGGCCTCCCCTTGACTCTCGGTTTTTCAATTTGGCAAAAGACCATATACGTCGATTTCGCCTGGAGTTGACGTCGAACTGTCGAGTCGCCGGTATGGTTTCCACGCGTCCCGATGTAAACCTTGCCATTCACGACTGTGGGAACCGTGAATTTCACGGCATTGCCCGCGGCGTTGCCGCTTCCTTGCGAACTGTTCCACAGCTCGTTTGCGAGCGTCGTCGCACTGTAGGCGTGAAGAATCGCCGGACCGCACGAGCCGGATTGCGGTGTGCAATAAGCGCTGGAATCGATGGCCCACACGATGCCATTGCTAGTGCCGCTCGAGGAGATGGACGGTGTCGCTCCGGGGAATCCGAATCCCGTGGACGTTTGCGCCGTGGGAATAATGTTGAATAATCCCGCAGCCGTATTGAAGGCATAGGCCTGTCCGGCTTGGTCGGAACCGAAAGCGACGCCAAAGTAATACATCGTGTTGTTCCAAAACGCGGGTGTGGAAAATGCACGGGCCGCAGTCCACGTTTGCACGACGGCGTCCGTCGAAGGGCTGAAATGCCCCATGTTATTCCTATCCAAAACGTAAAACGCACCGCTCTTCCCTGCACCCACCAGTAGGGTTTGACCGAACAGCAGGGCGGTTCCTCCCGCGCCGACATCTTGGTCACCGCTGCTGAGACTGTCCTGGTCGTGCGGTGTGAACCAATCCGTGACGGACAATCCGTTCGATAGCTTCAAATAGCTGTCGCCGTAATCGCTGCCTCCCGAGTCCGCATCGAAGGTTCCATTTCCCGTCATCAGGTAGAGGTTGCCGCAAGGCTGGTTGGTGCTGTGGGCGGGGTGGTGTCGGAATTCGTGCCTTTGGGCGTAGTCACGTTGGAGACATTCGAATAGCCGCTTAAATTGCCCTTAGCATCCGTCGCCCGCACACGGTATCCATAGCTGCTGTTATTGAGAAGCCCGGAATCGGCATAACTTGTGACAGTGGTCGTAGCGATTTGTATAAACGCAGCGCAGCCATTGCCTATGCAGCGTTCAACCATATATCCGGTCACACCAACGTTATCGGTAGAAACGGTCCAGCTGAGGCCAACCTGGGTGCTGGAAGAAGCGGTAGCAACCAGATTGGTTGGCGCAGTCGGAGCTCAGTGCAGCCTTGCAGCATCAAAATCGGAAATGACAGTAAAACAAAGTACAGCGAGAGGGGACGCAGTTGTAGCGACAAGTTCAAGAATCTCAAGTGGACTCTCCGGCGATCTCAATTACAGCTGCTGACAAAACACACGGCGTGAGGGTGGAGTGCACGGCCGTACGAGGACGTTCAAAAGTACCATAAAATTGCCCGCTAACATCGACGACCAGTCGATTTTGATACGTAGATTACAATCCAATGGTAAACAGTCTGCACGGCCGCGGGCCGCCGATGCAGTTGGTACTTTCCCTACGAACTGGGCGTCCATAGGCTCTTAAAGAAAGTTTTCACCCGGTCAACGACCGAAGTGCTCGCAGACTGTGCGGGCTTCGCCGCCGATTGTTTTTGCGGCTTCGTCTTAACAGCGCTCAATTGATTTTGCGCAACTGGCAGCGGATCACCTTCAACCCGGCTCCGGAAGATGAGCGTGGGGCGCACGCGGACTCGACGCACCAGCACGATCAGTCTTGGATCGACTTCATCCTGAATTTTGGCATTGGCATCGTAACGAAGCGGCGGCATGAAGACCTGATACCTCGGTTCAACGGCCGGTACCTTCGCCAACTCAGGAGCTTTAGGGCTCGCTGCCGTTTGTGGCGCGGGTTTGCGCGGCACGGAATCTTTTCTTATATCTTCGCTGCTGGCCAGTGCGCTGATTTCAGGCCCGATGCCGTTGGAGGGCGCCGCTGCCGAATCGAACGCTTCGCAGGCGCACAGTCCAGTATTGTTGTGCAGATTTTGCAGCTGGCCGCCAGCCAGCGTTACGTCACCGCCTTGCGGCACAATTACAGTCGCCCCTCCGAATTGTTCCTCTAGCCGTAGTGCGCCGAGTCCCGCGCGCACGCACATCAGGCCAGGCGCATCGAAGCCTACCAGGAAATCCTGGGGCCCGTCGCCGACCGCAATCGTTTTCGCCAGAATCTGCGCGGTAAAAATATTCAGGGTGAGGTTGCCCGCTACGCGAGCATGAATCGTTCCGGTATCGAGCGCGATGGTAAGCGCATTTCCGGACTTCAACATGGAAATGTGCGCTGGACCGCAAACCGCGATGGTGCTCCCGTCGGTCAGCGTGATCTTCGCACGGCCTGACTTTACGCGGATGTCCACTCCGCTGCGCAGCAGGGTCTTGACTTCGCTGCCGACCACTTGCACGCTCATCGGCCCTTTGACTGCAATGGCTTGACCTTCGACTGTGCCGATGATTTCGCCTTGCGGTTCCTGAGGGAGGGGAGCCGCCGCTGCGTTCTGCCCGCTTGCAAAAGATAGTGCAAACAAACACGCGCGCATCGCCACGCGCGCGAAGCTGTTCATAACCGTGCTGTCACAAAGCAACTGTTTTGGCTGTATCTTCATGACCGCGCGACAAGTCGCCGAAGCACTCTCTTCCCTATACTATACGTCAGGTGCTTTGCCGCCACAGAAAGATGTCCACATCGAACCTACCAACAAACCGTTCCGGCAGCGGGGAAACGCCGAAGACCGAGAAGGAGCTTGAAGCGCAGAAGATCGGCGTGCACTACGACACGCAGCTGCCCAAGTTACCGTGGTCGCGCCGCATTCAGATTCCTTTTATTGCGGCGCTGGTGTATTCCGTAATTCGCATCTTGGGGCCGACGCTGCGATTCGAAGTGCTGGGCTGGCAGAACGCGGAAAATGTTTATGCCTCCGGCAGAAGAGTTATCTGGGCGTTCTGGCACCGGGTGATTATTCCGGTGGTGTGGTGGCGGCGCAATTGCGGCGTGGTGGTGATGAACACCACGGCATTCGACGGCCAGTGGACCCGCAAAGTGATCGAATGGATGGGCTACGGCACCGCGCAGGGAAGTTCTTCCCGCGGAGGATTGCGCGGTCTGGCGGTCATGGCGCGGCGCATCGAAGAAGGCCGCGATTGCGCGTTTACGATTGATGGGCCACGCGGCCCGCGCTATGTCGCCAAACCCGGCCCGGTGATGCTGGCGCGGCGCAGCGGAGCTCCGGTAGTCGTTTTTCACATCGGAGTGGAACATGGCAAAACATTCGAAAAAACTTGGGATCATTTTCTGTTGCCGCGGCCGTTCACAAAAGCAATTATGATTTTCGCTCCGCCGATCGAAGTCCCGCCGGACGCCGATGCCGCCTTACTCGAAGCCAAGCACGCCGAAATGCAGAAAGAACTCGAGCGCGTGCGCGACATCGCTGAAGGCTGGTTTGTGCTGAGTGAAGCAGAACGCGACGCACACCGGCTCGCCGTAGGGCGCTAAGCTTCGCGCTTCCTTCTCACTGCTCACCAATGGCTGCTCACTTCGTCAGTTATTGCCTGGACGCTCCGCGAGCTTTATCTGTAAATCCATCTTTTTGCCGCCGCGGAATAGCGTGACATCTACTGTGTCACCCGGCCGCTTCTTGTTGAGCGCGAGATTTACATCCAGAGGACTGGAAACTTTTTGACCATCGATCGCGGTGATGACATCGCCACCAATATAAAAGCGCCGCATGCCGGCTTGCGCAACGCGATCGCCGCCCTTTATGCCAGCGGTAGCCGCCGGCCCGCCTCGCGTAGTCGTTTGCACCAGCAATCCTTCCTGTGCTGGAAGTCCCAGCGCTTCGGCAAAAGATTCGTTGATGGGAATCGTTTCCACGCCCAGAAATGCCGAGTGCACACGACCGTCGGTGATCAGATCGTGCGCAATCATTTTGGCGGTGTTGATAGGAATCGCGAAACCGATACCAGCCGTCGTTCCGCTCGGAG
>WNFH01000425.1_pt1 | contig 26811 bp, 25 predicted proteins | sample 5400411 | NCBI WGS metagenome assembly WNFH01 (sample SAMN13153347, study PRJNA577476) | soil metagenome | isolation source: 200 cm saprolite under Douglas fir tree site 2 hole 3 | place: USA:California | collected 2015-04-18 | reverse complement strand
GCCGCGCTGCTGTTCGCCGATTTTATTCTATCCCGCGAAGGTCAAAAAATTCTTAAAGAGCGTGGCCGTGTCCCGGCAAGCCTGGCGGTGGATACGCCTTTGAACAAATTCCCATATCAAGTGATGGATCCCGCGATCACTCTGGATGAGTGGGACAAGTGGGATAAGCTTTGGTCCGAGCTGTTTTTAGGTGGAGAGATTTTCAAAAGAGCGGAACGAAGGCCGCTATTCTATTTTGCCAGCCTGGTGGAGTGAGGCTTGTACACTGAAAACGAGCGTTTCAGCGGTTACTCCGAGCCATATTCGCATGCTGGGGCGCTTGGAATAGATAGTGCTTTGGAAGGAATGGTCGGACATAGGTTCCGTGCGCGGTTGACCCCTACGCATTCTTTGATTTGCGCGTCCGTCATTTTGGCTTTTATTTTGGTGTGTTAACATGTTAGCTTGTTACTATCTAACTATAATTACTATCGGTATTTAAGCCGCAGGGCGGAAAAATAACTTTCATCAAAAAGGTAAACACATGGCCAAAGATGCGATCGTATCAGAGGAATTAGCGAAAAAATTCGCGACGGAGAAGGATTCTCCGTACACGCGCTGGGTGCGCAAACAGGGGCTGGACATCATCAGCGCGCGCTACATCCCAAACCTCCACACCGTGGAGCTTAAGCCCTGGCCACGCCGCGGCGGGCGCGGGGTTTATATCAACCATGACGCCTCGCGCACGTCGAGCGATTGCTATATCTGCGAAATCCCCGCCGGCAAAAAATTGGAGCCGCAGCGGCAACTGTTCGAAGAAATGATCTACGTATTGGACGGGCGCGGCTCGACCGCCGTGTGGAACGACGCCGGCAAGCGCGTCACCTTCGAGTGGCAGCGGGGCGCGAATTTCGCGATCCCGATCAATGCCTGGCATCAACACTTCAATGGTTCCGGCAAAGAACCGGTGCGTTATGTCGCGGTCACGAACGGCCCGGTGGTGATCAACCTTTATGAAGACGAGCAGTTTATTTTCAATACGTCGTACGATTTCAAGAACCGGTTTGCCGGCGAGCCGGATTATTTCAGCAACAAAGGCGAGCAAAAAGGCCTGTTGCTGGAAACCAATTTCGTCGCCGACGCCATCAACCTGCCGTTGTTCAGCGCCAAGGAGCGCGGCGCCGGCGGCGCTCAAGTCCGCTTTAACATGGCCAAGGGCTCGATGAGCAGCCATATCTCGCAATTTCCGGTCGCCACGTATAAAAAGGCGCATGCGCACGGTCCGGGGGCGCATGTCATTATCCTAAGTGGGCAGGGTTACAGCCTGATGTGGCCGGAAGGCGAGGCGCCACAGCGCTTTGATTGGCAGGAGGGCTCGATGATCGTGCCGCCGAATCTTTGGTACCATCAACATTTCAATGCGGGCACACAGCCTGCGCGCTATCTCGCGTTTAAGCACGAATCGGTAACCATCCGCACCACCCAAGGCGTGCCCAAACACTGGATCAGCAAACGGGCGGGCGGCGACCAAATCGACTACGCGGATGAAGGCCCGATGGTGCGTAAAATGTTCGCGGACGAGCTTAAAAAGCATGACTTGAAGCCCAATATGGACGCGGCCTATCAGACAGAACTGGCTGAATTACCTCCCAAAGCCAGCAAAAGTGCTTGACCATCCGCAATGTTTCTCGAACTGCATCGGGCTGATGTAGCCGCGGGCGCGGTGTTTGCACGCTCGGTTGTGGAACAGCTCGATGTAGTCGAAGAGCGCCGCGCGAGCCACATCGCGCGCGGTCGAAGTCGCAGCGGTGCACCGGTTCGTTCTTGAGGTTACTGAGGAAGCTCTCGGCGGAGAGGACGTCAATGGCAGCAACGGTCATCGCATTCACGCTCAACGGCGACGCGGTACAAGTAAGCTTGAAGTCTGCGGATCGCCTGCTGGTCGACGTTCTGCGCGAGGATCTGCAGCTCACCGGGACAAAACGCGGCTGCGGCAACGGCTATTGCGGGACCTGCGCGGTGTTGGTGAATGGCGCTGCTGTTTCTGCGTGTTTACAACTTGCGGTATTAGTGGATGGCGCGGAGGTTCGTACTATTGAAGGCCTCGGCAATAACAATTGGCTGCACCCGGTGCAAGCGGCGTTCGTGCGCAAAGCCGCGTTTCAGTGCGGCATATGTACCCCGGCCCATGTATTGGCTGCCTGCGCGCTACTTGAGCAAAACCCCAACCCCACCCGCGCCGAGATCGTCGCGACCGTAGACGGATATTTTTGCCGCTGCACGGGCTACTACAAGATTATCGAAGCCATTCGTGAGGCCTCTAAGCTCACGACCCGACCGGCTTGATCGAATCATGAAAACTGAGTTCGAGACTACGCTAGACGCAAACCAGCCGGTATCGAGCCAGCCTCTGATAGTCGGCAAGGATGTGGCGCGCACCGATGCAATCCCGAAAGTAACCGGCGCGGCGCAGTACGTCGCCGATCTGCACTTCCCGGGCATGCTGCATGCGGCCGTGCTGCGCAGCCCTCACCCGCATGCCCGGATCGTCTCCATTGATACCAGCGCCGCTGCAGCCATGCCGGGCGTCAAGGCGGTCGTGACCGGCGCTGACACGGCAAAGTGCAAGTGGGGTGCGTTTCGGCCGGATCTGTATCCGCTGGCGATCGATAAAGTGCGCTACCTGGGAGACGAGGTCGCGGCGGTCGCGGCGGTGGACCTCGCCACGGCGCGCGCGGCGGTCGATCGCATCGGCGTCCAATACGAGGTCCTGCCCGCCGTGCTGTCGCTCGACCAGGCCCTCGCGCCGGGCGCGCCGCTGGTGCACGAGGATGCGCCCGGCAACGTCGCGCATCATTTCGCCTTCGAGCGCGGCAACGTCGATGCGGGATTCAAGGCGAGCGATGTTATCGTCGAAGGTACCTGGGAAAGCGCCCGCCAGTGGCATACCGCGCTCGAAACCATCGGTTGCGTCGCGCGCTGGAACAGCGACCGCGTGACCATGTGGTGCAACACCCAGACAGCGTTTCTTGCGCGTAACCGGTATGCCACCGCGCTGGGCGTGCCGGAAAGTCAGGTGCGCGTGATCCAGACCGAGGTCGGAGGCGGCTTCGGCGGCAAGTCCGGCGACGATAACGCGTCCGTGGTCTGCGCCATTCTCGCGCGCAAGGCCGGGCGACCGGTGAAGCTTATCCACACCCGCGAGGAGGAGTTTCTCGCGAGCCACCCGCGCATGCCGATCCGCTACTGGGTGCGGCTCGGCTTCTCGCGCGACGGCCGCGTCAGGGCGAAAGAAATCAAGATGTGGGCCGATAACGGCGCCTACACCGGCAAGTCGCAGGCCATCCTCGGCGCGGCGACGGTACGCCACGATGCACTCTACAAGTACCCGGCCGTGCGGGCGGACTCTAGCTTGATCTATACCAACCTGGTCGCGACCGGCGCCCTCCGCGGGTTCGGCAACCCGTCCGCGGACTGGGCGGTGGAACAGGCATGGGACCTCGCCGCGCAAAAGCTCGGCATCGACATCGTCGACCTGCTACGCATGAATGCGGTGGATCCGGGAGACGTCTCGCCGCACAACCACAAGATCACGAGCTGCGAGCTCAAGCAGTGCATCGACAAGGCTACGGAGATGATCGGCTGGCGCGAGAAGCGCAAGAACCGCCGGTCGAACCGCGGGCTCGGCATCGGCTGCAGCGTCCACGTCAACGGCCGCCGCAGCTTCGGCGACTACGACGGCAGCTCTGCCATCGTCCGGATCAACGAGGACGGCCGCGCCACCGTCATCACCGGCGAAGGCGAGACCGGCACCGGCACGCTGACGGTATTGCGCCAGATCGCGGCAGAGGAACTCGGCCTTTCCTACGAGAATGTGGATATCACCCGCCCCGACACCGACGTGCAGCCGCATGCGCTGGGAGCACTGGCGAGCCGCCTGACCTATGTGGCGGGAAATGCGGTAAAACGTGCAGCTGCTGCCGCGCACCAGCAGCTGCTAGCGGCCGCGGCGGCGCAACTGGGGCTCCCGGCCGACGAACTACTAATCGTAAATGGCCGGATTGGGCCTCGAGGCGGCGCTGAATCCTCGTTTCATCCGGTCGCAGCCGTGGTGCGCCGGCATCTTTATCAGCCGGGTGGCCAGCCGATCGTTGGTATCGGCACATTCGATAATCCGTCGGAATTTCCTGACGAAAGTCGTTACGGTAATGAGTCTGGAGCCTATAACTTCGCGGCAGAGGCGGTAGAGGTCGAGGTCGATCCCGCTACCGGAAAAGTAACCGTGCTCGAACTGGCTGCGGCAGTGGATTGCGGCACCGTCATCAATCCCGCGCTTGCCGAAGGACAAGTCCAGGGGGCCGTGGCGCAAGGTCTCGGTTACGCGCTTACAGAGTATTTTGACTGGCGGGGAGGATGCCCCACCGAACCTAGCCTGAAGGATTACAAGATCCCGACCGCCGGCATGATGCCGATTATGCACGTGGCGTTCGCCGACTCGTACGAACCAACGGGTCCCTTCGGTGCCAAGGGAGTGGGGGAAATCGGTATCGATTCGGTGCCGGCAATTATTGCGAACGCTATTGCCGATGCAACCGGCGTTCGCATTACCGCATTGCCGATAACTGCCGAGAAGATCTATCGCGCGTTACATCCGGAATATTTCGCAGGCGAGGATTTGTCAGCGCCCATGCAGGTGAGTGCCGCCTCCGCCGGATCAGCGGATAGATTGCGGGCTGGCCGGCCGTCCGGAGCCCGGCCTGCCGCCGCAAAATTCATCGACGCCGACAGCGTGGCCACGGTGGTATCCGAATTAGCGGAGGGAGGTGCGTCGATTGTGGCGGGTGGTGTCGCCCATGCACTGCACCGCGAGAACACTGGACACCCGATTGCGCAGCGCCTGATCGGGATTAAGCGAATTACCGAACTCCAAGGGCTTTCTATTCACAGCGACGGTGTCCTTCACCTCGGGGCGGCAGTTTCATTGCAAACAGCAGGAGAGGACGAACGTCTTTGTCAAGCTTGGCCGGCTTTAGGTGAAGCGCTGTTATCGGTAGGGGTGGCCAGGTTGCGCCAGATGATAACGGTTGGCGGCAATGTCGCACCCCTGGATGCGTCTTATGATGTGCCGGTCGCGTTAATTGCTCTCGGGGCAAGAGTCGTCATCGCTAATTCCAAGGGAAGAAGAACGATAAGCGTGGGCGATCTTTTTCAGCATGGCGATCTTGGGGTTGATGAGTTGATAGTAAGTGTTGAGTTGGAGGCCCTCTCTGCGACCGCCGGATCGGCGTTTTTCAAATTCCTGCCGCGAGGTGTTTGGGAATCCGCCTGCATAAGCGCGGCTGCGCTGGTGGAGCTGGATTCGACGGGTGGGTGCCGCAGTGCGCGCCTGGTTATCGGATCGGCAAGTCCTAAGCCTATGGTGGTGGCGCTGTCCGAGCTTGTCGGGCAGCGCCCAAGTAACGAGCTGTTTCGTGAGGCATCCAAGCAGGTGCGAAAACGGGTAGATCCGGTTTCGGATGTGCGCGGATCGGCCGCCTATAAGCGTGAGATGGCAGTCGAATTCTCAGGCCGGGCGCTAACTACCGCCTGGCAACGGGCGGTAGCGAGACAGCGACGTTGATAAGCGGCGTTTGAGCGCGAGAGTTAGCGCTTCTGGCCGAAAGGAGCGCGCCAACAATGGAGGAATTTAATGGTCCGTGATTCCCGTGACGGTGTCGTCAAGACTTCCGATGGGTGTAAGATTGCTTACACCTTGCACCACTCTCGTATTTCTGGTGTGCCTCGAATAGCCTTGATTCATTCTCTGGCGCTTGATCGAAGCGTGTGGGATGGTGTTGTCGCAGAGCTGGTGGGCCGGGCCTCGGTCCTCACTTATGATTGCCGCGGCCACGGACGCTCCGGGCGATCCGTCGCGGCCTACTCGGCGGAGTTGTTTGCGCAAGATCTGGCACAGCTCTTTGGGCACCTGGGTTGGTCGAGTGCCGCCATCGCCGGCTGCTCCATGGGTGGATGTATCGCCCAAGCCTTCGCCGGCGTCTACCCAGACCGAACGCAGAGCCTCGCCCTGATTGACACGACCGCGTGGTATGGCCAGGACGCGCCGAAGCAGTGGCGAGAGCGCGCCGCCGCCGCACGGGAAAAGGGGCTCGGCGTGCTGGTGGATTTTCAGATCACCCGTTGGTTCAGCGACCAGTTCCGCACCGCGCATCCAGAAGCGGGCAATGCCTTGATCAAAGTATTCCTGGCTAACGACGTCAACTGTTATGCGGCGACGTGTGAAATGCTGGGCGATGCCGATCTGCGACGCTACCTGTCAACGTTTCGCATGCCCGTCTGTGTGATCGTTGGCGAACAGGATTACGCCACTCCGGTCAGCATGGCGCGCCAGTTACACGAAGCGATTCCTCAATCGACCCTTACGGTGATCGCGGGCGGCCGGCATTTGACCCCAGTCGAACGGCCGCAAGAGATCGCACGTTTACTCGCGACGGTGGTCGGAAACAGGGGTGGCCGACGCTCCGGAACCTCAAGCGGGCGAGACTCATAATGGCAGAGCGTTCACACAGTACTTCACACGGGCATCGCAAGTGCCGGTGTTTGGACATGCACGCCCATTATGTTGGAAAACGGGTGGTTGATCGCGTCGAGGCCGAGGGCGCGACGCACGCTATAGGGATTGATCGGGCGGCGGATGGAACCGCGCGCTTTGCGGTAGGCGGCCGCCTAACGGGCATGCCGATCCTACCGACTCTAACCGACGACGCTGCACGACTTGTTTGGATGGACACGGCGGGCATCGATATCCAGCTCGTGTCCGGATGGATGGATCTCGCCGCCTATCACCTACCTCCAGAAGCCGGACAGTGGTTTGCGCGGGTCCAAAACGAGGCGCTCGCGGAGCTGGTAAACAAGCGTTCCGATCGCTTTGTGGCCGCGGCGATGGTGCCACTGCAGGCACCTGAGCGTGCCGCCGAAGAGCTAAGATATGCAGTCCGCGAACTAGGTCATCGTGCGGTACAGATTGGTGCCCGGGTGGAGGAGGAGGGGCTTGATGCCGCCGGTTTCGACCCCTTCTGGCGGGTGGCTGAGGAACTGAATGTCCCCGTTATCGTGCATCCCGCTGACATCAATGTGCCGCCAAGATTGCGCAGGCTGTTCCTGCACATTCTAGTGGGCAATCCCAGCGAGACGACCTTTGCTGCTGCTGCACTTTTGCTGGGCGGAGTGTTCGATCGGTTCCCTGGGCTGCGCGTCCTATTGGTCCATGGCGGCGGGTGCGTGCCATACCAATTCGGTCGCATTGGACGTGGTCAAGTAGCCGCTCCAGCGTTTGCGCGTGGTGCCGCTAAGCGGAATATCGCAAGTTACGCACCGAATCTCTATTTCGATAGCGTGCTACACGACGATGCCGCGCTGCGGTACTTGATTCAAACAGCAGGGGCGGACCACGTTGTGCTTGGTAGTGATCACCCATTCCCGCTTCAGGACCCGGATCCGGTTAACTCATTAATGAAGCTGGAGGGGTTGCAAAGCAGCGACCTGCAGGCGATCTGCTGGGATACGGGCGCCGGGCTGCTGGGTCTCACGGCTGCGCCGTAGTACGCGGGCCGTGCCGTTTATCCCTTAATTTTAGATTTAAGGTAAGAATGAATGGGAGAATTTTTCGCCATCCTGTCGGCGATCTCTTTCGGCAGCGCAAATGTACTGATTAATAGAGGCATTGTTAATAAAGGCCCGGCTTCCTCCTCGCAAGATAACGGCGCCTTTGTTTCGATTCTGTTGACCATTGTTATTGCCGGCCTGATGGTGATAGCCATGGGTTTGCACCGCGGCTGGCCGGCATTAAATCCGGCGGGAATTTTTTGGTTCGGTTTGGCCGGGATTTTAACCGCCTTTATCGGGCGGGTATTTCTTTACTCATCGATTCAGCACTTGGGACCGGTCCGAGCCGCCACCATCAAAAGGTTAAATCCATTTTTTGCCGTGCTGATTGGTATACTGTTGTTGGGCGAGCCGTTAACCGCGATGCTGATCGCCGGGATGGTGCTTATTTTCTCCGGCTTTATTATTTTGATACTCCAGGGGTATCGTTTGTCATTAACCGGAAAAGGCGCGCGCGCGTCGGACGCGCCGATTGTCGTTACGCAGAAGACCTGGGTGAAACCGCTTAAAGAATCACTGCACTCCATTGCTAATTTAGGTTATGTATATGGACCCATATCCGCGCTGGCCTACGCGTTCGGATATTTAGGACGAAAACTCGGGTTAATGGAGATCCCGGATCCGTTTTTTGGCGCGACGCTAGGGGCTATGGTCGGCGCTTCCATCTTTCTCATCATGGCGCTTTTTGACAAGCGCTACCGTGAGGCGGTTCGTTCCACTTTTTCGCAATTCCACTGGTGGTTTTTTCTCGCCGGCGTTGCGGGTTCTGTAGGCCAAATCTTCTACTTTACCGCGTTGAACTACAGCGCTATTTCGCGCGTAGCCTTGATTTCGTCAATGGAAGTCTTTGTCACCATTTTTTTGTCTATATGGATTTTTAAAGCGCGGGAAAATCTGACGCCCCAGGTTATTGTTGCGGCCTTTATCAGCATAGCAGGGACCGCCTTAATTGTCTGGTAACTATGAGATAGCTGAAAAAAATTTTCAGCAAGTCGCTATCCCCCTCCCTTTTTGACTGCTTCTCCTTTTAAGAATAGATCTGACCAGAGTTTTTCCCATTTATCCCACTCATCCCAAATAGCCGGGTTAATGACTTGATACTTAAATTTATTTAACGGGCTGTCCACCGCCAGGCTGGCCGGAACGCGATTAAGGTCTTTGAGAATTTGCTGGCCTTGTTGAGACAGGATGAAGTCGGCAAACAGCAGCGCCGCATGCGGATGCCGCGCATTCTTAGCCAAGCCCAAGGAGCTGGGACTACTGAAGGCAGGCTGCAGCACCTTCCACTCGATGGGAGCGCCTTTTTGTTTGAGCGTTTCTACGTTGTTGTTGAAGGCATTGGGAACCAGAGGGATTTCTCCCATCGCGACCAATTCCGCTACTAAAATATGATTGGTATGCATCTGCGGTTTCATGGCGGCAAGCTGTTTGAAATACGTCAGGCCTTGTTCCTCCCCCATGGATTTAACGATGGCGGCAAACCAGTCCACGTCGGCGGCTTCAATACCAATCTTTCCTGTCCATCTAGGGTGCAACAAATCCGCGTAGGAGTTAGGCACGTCTTCCGGTTTCACCAGATTGGTATTGTACGCCATGACGAAGAAGAGAAAACGGTCAGCGACATAGTATTTGTGTTTCGGGAACGCCTGAGGCACCAGGTCTTTAAAGGCGGGGCTATAAAACTGCTCCAAAATTTTCTCCCGATATAAGATTTCCATTATACTCAAATCCAGCACATCTACTTCATAGTGTCCCGATTTGGCCTCAGCCAGAACGCGTTGAATGATTTTTTCGGTGCCGGAACGCCAAACCTCCACCTTGATGCCGTACTGCTTCTCAAATGCCGCCGTTAACACCCTCGCGTCTTGTGCTGTCAGGGTCGTATAAAGCGTTACCGCCCCCTCTTTCTTGGCCTTCGCAAGCAATTGCTGGTCGCGGTCGGCGCCTTGATAAAGATAGATCTCTCTGTTGGGTGATGCTTTCGATGTAACAATCCTGTTCTCCGCGCTTGTTGTTTGCCATGCGGCAAGAGGCGTGAGTAAAAGGATGGCAAGCATCAATAACAGCTTTTTAGATTTTGGCTTAGTCATCGATTTTTTCTCAGCGTTTCTGTTGTAATCCAATGCAGAAAGTATGGTTACTGAACTTTAACAAGTGTACGATGCAACAAAAAATTGTTGTAAGCAACAGTTAATCCTACACCGCTTAACATCTTTAATTGTAATTTAAGGAGCGTCCATGAAATTTATGACGTTTGCGCAAAATGGAATAATGAAAATCGGCCTACTGATGCCGGAAGGAATTTTGGACCTTGCGGTCGCCAAAGCAGGCGAGGGCATCGCGGGTGATTTTCCTAAGACACTACTGGAGTTAATCGAGGCGGGTGATGAATCCTTGCTGATGGTGCAGAAGCTGGCGAAAATAAAAAAACGGCAATATACAGTGCCTGAATCCGAGGCCAAGTTGCTGGCCCCTATTCCTCGGCCGAGAAAAAATGTTTTTTGCATAGGCAAGAACTATGTTGACCATGTTAATGAAATGTCCGGAGATTTGCCGAAGCATCCGGTGGTTTTTTCAAAACCGCCCACTACCGTCATCGGTCCAGAAATGGAAATCGACAGCCATCCCGGAGTGACCGAGCAGCTTGATTATGAGGGCGAATTGGCGGTCGTTATTGGCAAGAAAGCAAAGTCGGTGAAAAAGGAAAGGGCGTTCGATTATGTGTTTGGTTATACCATTGTGAATGACGTGACCGCGCGTGACAAACAGCGCACACACGGCCAGTGGCTGCTCGGTAAAAGCTTCGATACCTTCTGCCCGATGGGCCCGGTTTTGGTGCATAAGAGCGAGCTTAAGAATCCGCAAAATTTGCAAATCAGAACGCGGGTCAACGGAGAAGTCAGACAATCCTCTAATACCTCGCTCATGATCTTCGACATACCCACCTTGATTGCGACGATCACCGCCGGGACCACGCTGGAGCCGGGGGATATTATCGCCACCGGCACGCCATCGGGCGTCGGCAAGGGATTCACGCCGCCACGGTTCCTTAAGCCGGGAGATGTGGTGGAAGTGGAAATCGAAGGCATCGGCGTATTGCGCAATCGCGTGCGCTGATGTTCATGGGTATTTCTAATAAAATTCTGCGCGTCATCCTGCTATAGGATTGGCGTGCATTAACGTGAGCCGCGCCTCTGGCGCGGAGCCTTTGTATTCACGCGGTTACATCGATGCGTTAATGGACAACCGCTTCCCTGGGTTAGGGTTGCGCGTGCAGGCGATTGATGCGGGACATGTCACTTTATCGACCCGAATCTGCCTTGGCCCCTGGCAAAAACGTGATATTGCTTCATTACTGGAAGAAACCCGGCATAAAAACGTCATCTGGGCTGAGCCGGTAGATTGTTCTCCGCCCAAGAGTGAGCAGGATAAATCCGCTGCGCCTGTTATCGCGGCAACGGAGGTGAAGCCTGATATATATGTATTGCCGGAACAAGTATTGTTTGCTTCACGATAGAGGGCACGGCTACTGAGCTCTCTTGAATCCTTCTGGGCAAGGATGTTGCGTTCCACGGGTGTTGCATAGCTTGATGCGTTTTACGTAATCTACCCAAATTCGAGAATTCTCTTCGGTAAAACTATCACGCCATATTTTTTGAATGTTGTAGAGAGAGTCTTCCCCGGAAATCGCCTTGTGGAGAATAACCACCTCAGAGTTTTCTGCTCGAAGTTTGCATTTCGTTTTCCACGTTATCGTTTTATAGGTGTTCTCGGACCCTTTATCGAGGATATCGCTGGAGAAGCTACTACAGAACCCCTTTCCTTCCTCGTCTTCGTCCTCCTGAAGTATTTCAACATTACCATTGTGCTGATCATGGGCAATAATTACTTGGAGCGTTTCTGACCCATTTCCACTACTCTTACTCCAACGCGCCATTTCCATTTTGGCTTTGTCGTTTGTCATCCGTTTCAGTTTCCAATCTTCTCCCGGGATCGGAAGTGGCTGTAGTAGGTTCTCCCCTTCATGCCAGTCGTCCGCATTCGCATGGGCGCCGAGAGTGAGCGTAACAAACATAACCGGCCATTTAGCTAACTTATTCACTATTTCCTCCTGTAGGCATAACTAAAAGTAGACCCCCTGAAAGGTATCTTATTTAACACCTACATGGTGGCTAGTATGGCTAAGCTCGTCAACCCTTGGAAATTTTTAAAGACTTTGGTCGGCTCGATCGCGCGGTTATGCCGCTCCTTTCCAGTACTTGCGGAGGACAATGAAGGTGATGTAGTGCGTCACCAACAAGGCAGGAACCCAGAACGCGGGGATCCAGTACGCTGGCCCCATGTGGGCCGCCGCGCCATAAACCGTGGCGAGTGCTATGGCGGCGATCAGATCCAGAGTGCCTTCGATGTTGAAGGCCCAAACCAGAAGCCGCGCGCCCCGAGCGTTGACGGCTACAGCCGGAATCGCAACGACAGCCAGTAAAGCAGCAAGTAAGTCACCAAAGGCCGCTGGATAGGCGAACTGTGGAGCTATGCCGGCGTAGGTCCCCCCGGGCGCCAGGAACATCAAGCCGAGGTGGCGGAAAGCGTGCAGTAGCAGAATCGGAAGCAGGACGGACCTCGGCCTCAGCTCGTGGAGCCTTGGAATTAGATAGAGCTTGGCCGCGATCCAGAACACGAGGGTGCTGAAGAGGAGATTGACCGTGAGGATGTTCATGAGAAACTTTCCTGTTCGTATGCTGCCATGCAGAGCGGCCTAACGAATAGCGTTTATCCGCCGCCCTCCCCAAACTTGTTACACCCGCAAGCTATCGGCGGCGGATAAACCTCGTTGGACTGAACCTACGGAGAGCGGTACTTATGGGGATTGTAAGGTTTTGAAGCGTGGCGTCAACCAAATGCCGTGAGGGTTCAGCAACGGGAGAAGGATAAACGGATGTTCCGGAGAGATTTTGTGGCTTATATCGATGCTGGAAAGCCGCACAAACAGGCCGGTCAGCGCGCCATCCAGGGCGCATGGACGAACGCACCCCCGGCTGGTGCGAACACTCAACCGCCGGACGAAACAAGAGAACAAACAAGAAGGTTTCACGATGGCTCCCAAGGTGGTGCGCGCGGCAGACATAAACCATTTGCCCGGCCACCCGAAGGAGGAATCGCCCGCACCACCCGGAATCGCCCTTCATGGCAGTGCGGGCAGTTCAGCCACTCGATGCCGGCCACCCGCTGCATGAACGCCTCTACCGTCTCCACTATGACCGGATCGGGAACCGGCGCCTCCAGCGCGGCGCGTGCTGCGGCAAGATTGGCGGCCTTGTGCGCGGGTCCCAGCAAACCGTAGTGGCGGATACGCTTGAAGCCGCCGGGCAGCACATGTAGCAGGAAGCGGCCGATGAACTCGCCCGCGTCCAGGCGCACCACCTTCTTGCGCTTGCCATTGGACGGGTCGCGCACCCGGAAGCGCACGCTGCCTCCCTCCAGCCCCAGGATGCGCTCATTGGAGATCGCCACCCGGTGCGTGTAGCGACCAAGATATTCCAGCACCTGCGCCGGGCCACCCAGCGGCTGTTTGGCATAAACCACCCAGTCGTGGCGGCGCAAAGCGGCAACGAGATCCCGCCACAAACCATCATCCTTTGCCGCATCGTGGCGCAGGCTGCCCGCCTTGCGTGCCGTATCGAGCACGTCCATGAACTTGCCCCGGTACACACCGGACAGCGCCTTCACCGGAAACAGAAAGCCACGCTTCGCGCTCACCCACTTGCCGTGCGCCTCCGACACGTTACTGGCGCAGCCAGCCGTTTGCGGGAGGAGGCGACGGGACGGCATTCCCGCACCCGTCGCTTGCGCGCACCGTGTCATGCCGTCCGCCGTCAACGCCCCGCCCGCCACCAGAGCATGGACATGGATATGCCGCCCGAGGTCTTGCTTCCAGGTATGCAACACCAGCGTAAAGCTGGGCACACCGCCCAGCCAGCGCGGATTGGCGGCGAACGAGTTCAGCGTATCCGCCACCGCGCCGAACAGCAGCTTGTACAGCGTGCGCGCATCGCAGCCTGCCAGCCCGTTAAGGGCGTGGGGCAAGGTGAACACCAGATGGAAATACGGCACCGGCAACAGTTCCCGACGCCGTGCCGCGAGCCAGGCTTCCTTGGCGCGCGTCTGGCATTGCGGGCAGTGCCGGTTGCGGCAGGAGTGGTACATGTAGCGCAGCACGCCGCAGTGATCGCAGCACTCGACGTGCCCGCCCAGCAAAACGGTGCGGCAGGCGACAATAGCCCGCCACGCCTTCTCCTGGACGGCGGACAGCGCGTGCGTGTCGAGATAGGGCTGGCCGTGGTTGCGCAGAATATCGGCCAAGCCCACGGGCCACGATGACGGCTAACGCGGGACGGGGTCGAGCAACTCCAGCGGCGAAGGGGTGCCGGTCAGCTTGTGGCGCGCCAGGTGGAAGTAGCGCATGGTGGTCGACACATGACCGTGCCCGAGCAGGCGCTGGATGGTATGGATATCCACACCGGATTCCAGCAGGTGCGTGGCGAAGGAATGGCGCAGCGTGTGGATGCCGCCTTCGCGACCCAGCCCCGCCCGGTCTCGCGCCACGCCATACGTGCGCTGCGCCACCTTAATGTCTACCGGCCCACTGCCGGACGGGTTGGGGAACAGCCATGTGCGCGGGCGGCACAGCTGCCAGTAGCCCCGCAGGGTTTGCAGCAACTGCGGGGAGAGCATCGTATAGCGGTCACGTCCGCCCTTGCCCTGACGCACCTTGATGCACATCCGGTCCGGGGCGCTCTCGATGTCCGCCAGTTGCAGCGCACATACCTCGGATACGCGCAGCCCGGCGGCATAGGTGAGCATCAACAGGGTGCGGGCGCGGGGATGGGGCGCCGCCGCGAACAGGCGGGTGACCTCATCGCGGGACAACACGCGCGGCAGGGACTTGGGCGCCTTCGCCATCGGGATGTCAAACCGGGACATCGGGCGCCGCAGCACCTTGTCGAACAGGAAACGACAGGCGCAGGCTGACTGGTTCACGCTGGCGTAGGCAAGCTTGCGTTCGACAATAAGATGCAGGTGGTAGGCCTCTATCTCTTCCGTGGACAACAAATCCGGTGAGCGGCGGTAGTGTTTCGCGAGTGCGCGCACCGCCGCCAGGTAAGATTCTCGTGTGCGCGTCGCAAACCCGCGCAATACCATTGCATCATCCATCTGCTCACGTAACGTCTTCCGGGTGCCCGGACAATTGCTTTGAGTCATCTTCGTCTCCTTGATCGAACCGGGGACATCCCCCGGGATCAAGGATCGGAGATTTTTACATCAAGTGCAGCAAGATGAATTGGGAGGCTGAAGATGAGACGGTGGAACGGAGCACCACCGCGTAGCGGTTTAGTTCAACTAAAGGTAGACCCCCTAAAGGGTGCCTTATTTAACACCTATATGGTGGTTAAAATAGCTGAGTCTGTCAAATCGCGGGATTTTTTAAGACTTTGGTTTTTTAGGACACCTTAAAAAAGTTAGAAATTTCCACCCGATCCAAGCCCAAACGCCTCCGCCAGCAGCTCGTAAGACCGGTGGCGCACGGCGGGGTCGTGGGTCCAGGTGACGATGACGATTTCATCGAGTTTCAGGCGCTGCGCCAGGTCATTGAGCCGCGCGGCGACTTGGTCCGCTGTTCCGACGATGGCTCTGTTTCGTAGTTTTTCAATTGTTGCGCGCTCTGCCTCTGTATACGGATAGGCAGCCGCTTCCTCGGGTGGGAGGAGCGGCATGCGTATGCCTTTCTCGAAACCCACCCGCCAGAATTCACGCGTCATTAGTTGCCGCCTGGCTTCCGCTTCCGTATCGGCCGCGAGGGACCACACGCAGATCGTTGCGATCGGCTCGGGATAGCGCGCGCTCGGTTGATAGTTCTTTCGATAAAGATCGAGCGCTTCTTCCGTGCCCCTGCCTTCCGTGAAGAAGTACGCGTAGGCGTAGGGCAGGCCGAAGTAGGCGGCGACCCGCGCGCCGTAGTCCGAGCTGCCGAGTATCCAAAGATCCGGACTGGTTTTGCCGAGTGGATGCGCCTTTATCTTTTCGAACGGATGACCCTCGGGTAGCGGAGCGCCGGTTACCCAGGCCTGCAGATCACGCACCTGCTCCGCGAAAAGATCGGCCGCAGTCGCGGCGTTTGGATTAAGCGCATAGGCGGTGAGCGGGTCCGAGCCGGGTGCGCGCCCGATGCCGAGATCGATGCGGCCAGGGGCGATCGCCTCCAGGATGCGAAATTGCTCCGCGACCTTGAGTGCCGAGTAGTGGGGCAGCATGACGCCCGCGCTGCCGATGCGTATGCGCTTTGTTGTGGCCGCGATGGCGGCCATGAGCACCTCGGGCGCGGTGCCGACGATGCTGTCGTTATTGTGATGCTCCGACACCCAGTAGCGGTGATAGCCCAAGGCGTCGCAATGCCGTGCGAGCGCGAGCGTTTCGCGGATGGCGGCCTCTTGTTCGCGGCCTTTTGCCGCGGTCGATTGATCGAGTACCGATAACTTCATGTCCATTCCCGTGAAATAATGGAGTGGAGCCGCTCAGGTTACCACTTTCGAAATTCGGAAACGCGATCTTCATCTCCGAGGTTGGCGCGATGCTTATCGGCGACGCGCCGCTCACTTGGGCGCTGGAGTTATCTCCTGGTCCAGGTTTCGATCGATCAACGTAATCTCGATGCGACGGTTTTTCTTCCGTCCTTCGGCGCTGTCGTTAGACGCTACCGGCGCGTACTCCGCGCGGCCGGATGCGATCATGCGCTCGGCCGGGACGCCCACTTCTTGTAAATGCCGGACGACAGTCGTCGCGCGCGCCACCGAGAGTTCCCAGTTGGAGGGGAATGCCTTTTGTAGAGCCTTCGCTATCGGCACGTTGTCGGTGTGCCCGATTACGCGAATCACCTTATCGTCGTACCCTTTCAGCGTGTCCCCGACCTTCTTGAGGACATCCTTTCCGGAGTTTTTGAGATTTGCCTGGCCCGAGTCGAAGAAAAGCTGCTCGGCTACATCAACCGTCAGCATGTTCTTATACTGTCTAACCTGGAGCTGACCTTTCTGCACTTCATCGGTAAGGTTGCGCACCAGCGCGTCGTACTGCGCTTGGTTTTTTTGGCTGGAGGCAAGCAACTGCGTCTTTTCCTGTTCCAGTGCCGCGCGTTGCGACTCGAGGGCCTGGATCTGTTCTTGCAGCTCAGACCGCTTCTTTTGCAGCGCCTCCTGTTCGGATTTCAACGCCCCGATCTGCTGATTCTTTTCCGCTTCCAACTTTTCGTATGTGCCCTTGGCGACACAGCCGCTGACCATAAGGACTATGACCAAAACGGCGCTCCCAACAAGAAAATATTTCCTGTTCATTTTCATCTCCTCTGGTTTTATTGGTATTAAAAGCCCTGACGAGGTTATGAGAGTACCACAGCCCACCGTTTTAGGGGACCGCCGAGGCATCAAGTTCGTCCGCCGATTCGGCGCGGTTATCGCCAATCCGGCTTAGATCCGGCCATCTTGATCCTCGAGGTCATGCAGCAACCCACCGTGCTCATGGAAAACGGCTCGGGTTAGGATTCAAGCACGCTCTGCGCGTGCTCGAGCAGGTCGACTGGTCCCCCAGCAACGAATTAAGATGCGGCAAATCGCTGATCTTTATCGTTTGACCTTGTAGACAACGTCGTGCTCGCGTGCGTGTTGCTTGACGCGCAAACCGAGGGACTTCCCCGGACCGGCCTCGTTCACGTTGACGCGATCGATTTCCATCGAGTCGACCCGTTGCTGGAAATCGCTGGTGTGTCCCTTGATGTGCACGATGTCGCCTACCCGCAGGCTGCCGGTGTCGAGCTCGATGATCGCGACCGAGAGATGGTTATAGTAGTGGGTGACCCTCCCGATGCGCTCGCCTGGAGGCGGGGCGACCGGTGTCGGGGCGGCCGGTGCCGGGGCGACTGGTCTCGGGGTGACCGGTGTCGGGGCGACCGGTCTCGAGGCGACTGGTGTCGGCGCGACCGGTGTCCGGGGGACCGATGTCGGCGTGGGCGCCGGCTTGGCGACGGCTTTAGGCTTTGCCTTGGCGCTCTTCTTGGGCGCGACTTTCTTCGGCGCTGGTTTACGCGCGACCGCTTTGCGGGTCGCCTTAGGCGCGGAAGTTTTCTTCTTGGTTTTCGTGGTACTCTTCGCTTTAGGTTTCTTTTTGGTTGCCATCCGAGTTCTCCCGTTTGTATGGTTGCCAACAGCCGGCTAACGAACCGCCAGGCGTGCAGTGCTATTCATTGTACCTATAATCTCATTTAAGCAAAAATACAGCGGATGTAAATCGCCATCAGGGGTTAGGTTGACCTTTAGTCGGGCAAGATCATCCACGCTTCCGGCACTAAGCTGAAGTGATCGGAAAGCTGCCGCGATTCAAACGGTTGCGGCGTCAGGCCGCGTGGGCTGCGTCGCAGCAGCCGGTAAACCGGCCGCCGGATCAAATCAATTCCAGCGGACGCGGGCCCGCCGGTGGCGGGAACAAGCCATCGAGTTCCGCGATCTGCGCCAGCGTTAGCCGAATGTCGAGTGCGCCGAGATTCTCCTTCAGTCGCTCGCGGCGGCCGGACTTCGGAATGACGATGATGTCATCATTCGCGAGCAGCCACGCGAGCGCGGCTTGCGCCGGCGTCATGCCGTGGCGCCGCGCAAAATCGGCGAGCTTCCGGTTATTAACGAGCTTGGTGTGATCAATCGGCGAATACGCCATGACCGGAACGCCCCGCTCGCGCAGCCACGGCAGCAAATCCCATTCGATGCCGCGGCGCGCGAGGTTATAGAGCATCTGGTCGGTCTGCACGTCCGAGCCTCCCGGAACCGACCATAGTTCCTGCATATCCGCGAGATCGAGGTTGCTGACACCGTAATGCCGGATGTTGCCGGCCTGCTGCAGCGTCATGAAGGCCTCCATCGTCTCGGCGAGCGGCACATCGCCGCGCCAATGCAGCAGATAAAGGTCGAGCCGGTCGGTCCTGAGGCGGCGCAAACTGCGCTCGCAAGCGGCGACGGCGCCCTGGCGGGACGCGTTATTCGGGTACACCTTGCTCACCAGGAACGCCTCGTCGCGCCGGCCCGCGATCGCCTCGCCGATGAGTTCTTCGACCAGGCCCTCGCCATACATCTCGGCTGTGTCGATCAGGGTGGCGCCGAGGTCGAGACCGAGCTTGAGCGTTGCGATTTCCTCCGCGCGCGTCGCCCGGTTCTCCCCCATGTACCAGGTCCCCATGCCAAACACCGGCACGCGTTCACCTGAGGGCAGTGTGACTGTTTTCATTGGTCTCCTTACATGCGTGCCGGTGTTATCGCCATTTTTCGTCCAAGCTGGAGTTCGGTTGCGCGCCCCGTTCCTGCGCGAGGCTCGGGTAGTCAGTACACCTCTTCGCACCATCGCTCAATTATGCCTGACGTCACCCACTGTATACATATTTCCGGATATGTACATACGCCATATGACAACCCCCTTAGGCCACCGCCTAACCCATTTACGGTTGATGGCGCTCGCGGCGCGAGCGCCCGTGCGACACTGGGTGGCCTGTGCTAGTCTAAGCCTGTGATTATTCTTGATTCAGGTACGCTGTACGTCATCACGTCGTGGGATATATTCATAGCTAGAGCCCGGGACGGAAATCCGAAATAATCCGGTCTTTCGCGAGAAGCAGCGACCTTCCGGCAGAAAGTCAGAGAATGACTTAAGGAGAAATACGTGGCGAAACTTCAGAAAACCGGCGCGCTGAACCAGAAAATCAAAAACTTTGCGGACGCCGTCGGCAATTTATTGGTTGATGGGTTCCATTATCTGGCGTTGTTTGCCATTGGCGGTTCGATTGTATGGTCAGCGGTGTTTGCGTTTATTGCAATGGCCGTGAAAAGTCACGCTGCCATCGAGGACATTCTCCTGCTCTTTATCTACCTCGAGCTTGGGGCAATGGTCGGCATCTACTTCAAGACAAACCACATGCCGGTTCGTTTTCTTATCTATGTCGCGGTTACCGCTTTGACCAGGATGCTGCTTGGCAAGATACAAGCTAATCACGAGCCGGATTACGGGATTCTTTTAATCTCGGGAGCGATTCTATTACTCGCAATAGCGACCTTGGTGTTCCGGTACGGCTCCACCAAGTTTCCGTCTGTCAAGGCGAGCGATGACGGTACTCCGTAGGGCAAGCAATATCTGTTCGAAAGAATTGAGGCTAGCGCTTAAAATTTACCGAGTATTTGGTGAAGGGGGTCCGCAAACTTATAATGCATCTTGATTTAAGAATGCTATACGTTAAAAATAACGTAATTAATCCCATTAATTGGGACGCATATTTTAGTTAGGTACTCCCAGTGGAGGTCAAGTCATTGCTCGAAACCGTTAGTCTTGAAGGTCTTATTCAGCTCTTCAATATTGAGTCCAAGCGTAACCTCGAAAAGTATTGTCAAAACTTTATGGTTCACCAATCCGACTTTGTTGCCCTTATTTTGGGTGCGCGCGCCGGCACGTTAGAGCCGTATCGGTACGCCTGTCATTTCGATCAGCGGACTCCCTCGCACTTGCGTGCAACCGACGAAGAACTAAGCGCGCTATCTCAGAACGGTGTCGTCCCTCTGATAAGCAAAGCCAAGAAGGCGGTCTCAAAGACATTTCAGCTTTTTGAGGAGCGCTGGTGCTTTGCCGCGCATCTTTTCTATACACCCTGCTATTCATATTGGTATCTGTTCTACTTTGACCAGCGAGATCAAGCGGAAGAGAAAAACCATTGGCATCACGGTGCCCATATTCATCTAATCTCAAGCCATTGGCCCAACTTGAAGCTTGAAGATGTTTGGCGGCGTGTGAGAGATGGGCAGATGAACTTCACAAACAAGATTCATTTGCGGTATCTGTCGAAAAGCAACGACAATGCCTAACACACGCCCTAAGGTCGACAGTCTAATGGTCATTAAGGAATGAGAGCAAGTGTAGCCTGGATGGAACGCAGTGAAATCCAGGAGAGCTTTCCTGGATTCCGTGTTGCTTCATCCAAGCTACTATTTGAAATCTAAGTGACGCATTACATCCGGCTCGAGCGGACGGACGCTGCCGCGGCCCCTCGCGGCCTCAAACCGGGTGTTAACCACCGATCTCTCACGGAGATATCAAGATGGCAATTGATACCGACAAAATTGATGAAGCTGTCCTCGCGCTCCTTTATTTGACGCTCCACGATGGCATGAGGGCCTGGAAGTCATTCGATTGGGAAGCCATGAACCGACTCCATGAGAAAGGGCTCATTTCAAATCCCGTCGGAATAGCGAAGTCCATTGTGTTTACTGAACATGGGCTCAAGGAGTCGGAACGCTTGCTCAACAAGCTTTTCACCAAAGAATAGCGAGTGTACCCGCACGAAACGCAGTGAAATCCGGGCAACTTTCCTGGATTCTGCGTTGCCTCATCGATGCTGGTACCTGTGGTAGTGTAACACTCTATGATTTATTCTTGATTCAAGAATGCTATACGTCAAAAATGACATACTCCATCAAGTTTTGCGGATATCAAAATGTACGTACCTTCGCATTTTGAAGAAACACGCGTTGAAGTTCTTCACCAACTGATTCGCGAGCACTCGCTGGCCGTGCTGGTGACGCTTGGCTCGGAAGGGCTGAACGCGAACCACATCCCTTTCGAAATCGACCCCGAGCCGGCTCCGTTCGGGACACTGCGGGGCCACGTGGCTCGCGCCAATCCGGTGTGGCGCGACTCCTCAAAAGAGGTTGAGCCTCTCGTGATCTTTCAAGGGCCGCAGGCTTACATCACTCCATCGTGGTATCAAACCAAGAAGGAGACTGGAAAGGTCGTGCCAACCTATAACTACGTCGTGGTCCACGCATACGGTCCCTTGCGGGTCGTCGAAGATCGGGCGTGGTTGCGAGGTCTGGTGGAACGGCTCACGAACCGATATGAAGCGGCGAGGCCAGTGCCGTGGAAGGTCACGGATGCACCCGGCGACTTCATCGAGAAAATGCTCGGTGCCATCGTCGGGATGGAAATTCCGATCACCAAACTCGTCGGCAAGTGGAAAGTAAGTCAGAACAGACCGTCTGCGGACCGCGACGGGGTTGTAAAAGGCCTGCGTGAAATCAACAGCGCTGATGCTGTGGCGATGGCGGACTTGGTGAAGGAGTCCATAAACTCATAATGCTTGATTTAAGGATGCTATACGTCAAAACCGAAATGCCCCAGACGCCGGATTTTAAATGGACGATCTAACAGTACTCCGCCGACATTAAATTTCGCCTGTTGTTGTCTTCCCGCTCTATTTGGATTGCCGTAGAACAATCTCCTCATACAATCTGGTTGATTTTTCCGACTCATCCAACACGCCCGCCGGATCCACCAACTTAATTCGGGTATTTTTCAACGGCGATTCGGCCTTTTTATTGGTGGGGACGTGATGCATCGCGACCAGGAGTTTTTGCGCGTCGTTGATCATATAATCGTAAAATAAAATCGCGGCGTTTGGATGCGGCGCCTGCTTGCTGACCCCAACCGCATTTGCCCGCGCAATGGCAGGCTCAATCGCGAACCAATCGATTGCCGCGCCTTTTTGTTTCGCTTGCTCCGGCATGAAGTTATAGACCGTGAGCGCAAGCGCGATTTCACCCGATACTACCAGGTTGTTTAGCAACGCGGTTCCAGTGCGCACCGACAGGCCATTGGTTGCCACCAGGTCTTTAAAAAACTTCAGGCCTTGTTCCTCTCCCATGTCTTTTACAATGGTGTAAAACCATTCCTGGTTTTTTGCCTCGATGCCCAGCTTGCCTTTCCAGCGGGGATCGAGCAGGTCATGATAGGTTTTAGGCAACTGCTCTTTTTTTACTTGCTTGGTGTTATACGCCTGCACCCACACACTTAGAAAGGATGCGGCCCATTCTTTATGGGGCGGGATTGCCTCGGGAATTAAATCCTTTAAATAAGGGGATTGCACCGCTTGTAGAAGGTTTTCGCGATGCAGGGCTTCCATTTCCGGCACGGACACGTGCGCCACATCAAACTTATGAAGATTAGCAGACGCCTCCAATACAATTCTTTGCAAAACCTTGTCCGGTCCCGCTCGCCAAACGTCTACTCTGACACCATAGCGTTTTTCAAAATCGGCGGTGATTTTTTCTATATCGGTGGCGCCGATATTGGTGTACAACACCAGCTTCTGCTCTTTTTTGGCTTGCGCGAGCAAACGCTGTTCACGGTCGCTACCTTGATAATCGCCGATTTCCGCTACCCGAGGCGAAACTTTATCCGCTTGCGAGAAGGCAGGTATGAGGGCGCCCGCTATCAGTGAAGCCGCGATCAAATAAATTTTACAGGCAAGTCGGTTTCTCATTTCGCCCCTTGTTTCACTATAATTCGTTCATATAACTCGGTCCATTTGGCCTGCTCATTGAGAAAAATTGCTGGATCGACGAATTTCATCGGCAGGTTATTGGGATAGGTTTTCAGCTTTTTACTCGCCGGCGTAATGCCTAATTCTGACAATATAGGTTGCGCGTCGCTGAGCATGAAGTCGTAAAATAACAGGGCGGCGTAGGGGTGAGGCGCTTTCCTGGCGACGCCAACGCCGGTCACGCGCACGATCGCCGGCGGTATGATAAACCAGTCAATCGGCGCGGCCTTTTCTTTTTTTAACTTATCAACAAAATAACTATAGGTGGCTAAAGCAAGCGGAATCTCGCCCGAGGCCACCAGGCTCACTAAAATCGGATGGCCTTTGCGTACCGATAAGCCGTTGGCAGCGACGATATCCTTGAATAATTGCAGTCCTTTTTCTTCGCCTAATTCACGCACCAAGGTACTAAACCAGTCCAGGTTGGCCGCCTCCACACCCAGGCGGCCTTTCCATTTGGGATCGAGCAGCTCTTGATAAGTCTTAGGCAGCTCTTCTTTTTTCACTTTATTAGTATTGTAAGCCTGCACAAAAATATTGATGCGATTTCCAACCCATTCCTGATGCGATGGAATCGCCTGCGGTATTAATTCCTGGAAATAAGGCGATTTGATTTGTTGTAATAGTTTCTCGCGATGCAGCGCCTCCAGTTCCGGGCCGCCGGTTTCCAAAAGGTCCACGTCAAACCGTTTCCCTTGCGCTTCGGTTATTGCCCGTTGCAGCACGTTTTCCGAGCTGGATCGCCATATATTAACCTTCACGCCATATTTCTTCTCAAACGCTTGCGTGATTACGCTCATCTGCTCTAGCCCCATCACACAATACAGATTAATGGCACCCTCTTTTTGAGCGCCCGCGATCAGGCGCTGGGCGCGATCCGCACCTTGGTAAAGATAAATATCACGATTGGTTGGGCTATCCGCGTTTACGAGATTGAAGAAATGAGCAGGTAGGAGAATAGCAACAAGGATTATTGTTGAAGAAATTCTCTTAAGCTGTTTAAGGTTTTTTAATAGGCGCTTCAATGGTTCTTCCCCTTCCCTCTGCGATGCTATCACCGTTACCAGTAATCAAGTCAACTACGCATTTTGGTTGAACCCCGCACTAAATGACGTGATGCTTGCCGGCGTAGGAAAAGCTGGATACTATCAAACAATAAAATTTGGAGGGAGAGAAGGATAATGCGGCGAACATTTACCGGAGTTTTATTATTGGCGTTGGCGGCGCCACTGGCGCCCGCTTTATCAGCGCAAGCATTAAGTCCTGTCAGCGTGATTGGGTTTTCCGGTGGTTCCAACTGGCCCATTTTTGTTGCGCAAGAAAAAGGCTTGTTTGCCCGGAATGGCATCGAAGTTAAATTGACCTCGACCCCCAACTCGGTATTCCAGCTTACCAATCTGATCGCGGGAAAATTTGATATCGGCATGACCGCGATCGACAACGTCATTGCCTATCAAGAGGGACAGGGGGAGGTTACGGTCGATCGCAAACCGGATCTGTTCGCGTTTTTGGGCGTCAATAGCGGCGGCCGTTTTAATCTGATGGTGACCCCTGATATAAAAAGTTTCGCCGATCTTAAGGGCCGCGAACTTGCGGTCGACGCGCTCACTACCGGTTACGCCTTCCTGTTAATGGAGATGTTGCGCCAAGGCGGCCTGAAGCCGGAGGATTATAAACTGGTCAGCGCCGGCGGCAGCAGCCAGCGCTGGGAGGCGCTAGGCGAAAAGAAACACGCCGGCACGTTATTAAACGCGCCGTTCGATATTATGGCGGAGAACGCGGGGTTTAGGCGGCTGGCGAGTTCGAGCGATATCATCGCTCATTACCAGGGTTCAGTAGGCGCTACCCGGCGCGCGTGGGCGGTGGCTAATGAAGCGAAACTGGTCGGTTATATTCGCGCCTTCGTCGCCGCGGTCGATTGGCTGTACGATCCCGCCAACCGGACTGAGGCCATTGCCGTTCTGCAAAGGAATTTACCGCAAATGACGCAGGCAAACGCCGAGCGCAGTTATAGAGACCTGCTGCAATCCGAGCAGAGCGGTTTTTCGCGCAAGGCGGCCATCGACCTCGATGGCGTGCGCACCGTGCTGAAGCTGCGCAGTGAATTCGGCCGGCCGCAAAAAAACCTTACCGAACCCATGCGCTATTACGATCCGCGTTTTTACGAACGGGCATTGCAAGTTGCTGATGCGGCGGAACCATCGCCGAATAAACCTTAAGAAGGAGAGAAAACCATGATACGTATCCAAAAGATTGGCCATGTCGGTTTTTATTGCCGCGATATTAAAAAGATGACCGATTTCTATACCAATGCTTTAGAGTTTAAGATCTCCGATATCAACGAGCGCGGCATGATATTTCTGCGTTACGGCAACGACCATCATAGTTTCGTGCTCGCGCCGATGTCCGAGGAAGAAAAGAAGAAAGGCGAGGGCGCCAAGGTGTTACAGCAGATCGCCGTGGAAGTAGCGGACCTGGACGAGCTCAAAAAGTTAAAAAAATATTTGGAAGCTAAGGGCGTCAAACTTCTGGGCAAGATCAAGCACGAGGGCCCCGGCGGCAACTTTACCTTCGAATTCGATGATCCGGAAGGCAACCGCCTGCAATTTTTCAGCGATATGGACCAAATCGGCTGGGATGGCAAGATCCGGCCGAAAGAACAGTGGAAGCGTTATGAAGTGGACGATTGACGGTGTTGTGGCGCTAAAATCCCAGTGTTTCGCCGATCAACACCACCGTCATCCGGCCGGGGATTTTCTCGTTCTCGATAATTAACACTTTGCCGCATTGGCGGTCGGGGGCATGGCATTCGTAGTTGCGGCAGACGCCATCCTGCGCACACGGGGTTTTTTTCCCTAAGTGCCGGCATTCTTGCATAGCGGCTTGATTGCGCAAGCGGTTAAACGCGGCCTCAAGCGTAGGCTCGATCTTGTTTACTCCCGCGACCATGTAGATCTTCCCGCCGCCATAGGCATAGCCCGCGATGCGGCTGCCGCTGCCGTCGACGTTGAGGATTTCGCCGGTCAAACTGATCGCGTTAATGCCGCCGACGAAGTAGTCAGCAGCAATCGCGCGCCGCCGTAGATCGATGCGTTCCCGGTTGTCATTAAGCGCGGCAATTTTTGGCCGGTAGTAGTCGTAGCGCCCCGATTGCAGCGCCGCCTCGAAACCAATTGATTTTAAAGTAGCGGAACTGCCGCTCATTACCTGCGCGCCTGCTGGAATCTGGTCGATCAAGTACTGGAGCGCGCCTTCGCCACCGGGAAAATAAACTACGTGGATACCGCGGCGATGTAATTCTTCTTTTAAGCGAAGGACCATTGCGGGTAGGTGTGCTAGCAAATTGCCTGGATCGGCCGTGGGGTTTTTTTCGGTCATGTTTTGGTTAAAGTATAGTGATCATTGCAAGCTGGAATAACGTAGCGTTTCCCTCTATTCCGCCATTTTAACCGCTTGTCCTTTTAGAAATAGATCCGACCAGCGCTGTTCCCACTTGGCCCGTTCATCCAGGCTGATTACCGGGTCGATGAGCGCATAGTTGAACTTATTCAACCGGCTGTCCACCGCTAAACTGGAGGGGACCCGGTTGAGTTCTTCAAGAATTTCTTGGCCTGTTTTAGACAAAAGAAAATCAGCAAACAGCAGCGCCGCGTGTGGATGCGGCGCGTGTTTAATCAAGCCCACTGCGCTGGGCCGGCCGAAAGCCGGCGGTAGCGGCC
>WNFH01000533.1_pt1 | contig 26981 bp, 32 predicted proteins | sample 5400411 | NCBI WGS metagenome assembly WNFH01 (sample SAMN13153347, study PRJNA577476) | soil metagenome | isolation source: 200 cm saprolite under Douglas fir tree site 2 hole 3 | place: USA:California | collected 2015-04-18 | reverse complement strand
CGAAGCGCTCCTCGATGGCGATGGACAGCTCGATGAAGTCGAGCGAGTCGAGACCGATCGAGCCCTCGACGCCCTTGGGCAGCGCCGTCTCCATCGTGGTCTCGCTGGCCCGCGTCGGGTCGAACTTGAGCCGCGCCGTCAGGATGGTCTTCAGCTCGTCGAGCACTTCCTTGGGTTCCATCGCCCTCCTAGTGTGCCTGAATCGCGAGCGCTGCGCGCCGGCCCCGCCACTCCCCGCTGAGCGTCACCGCGCCGGCCGGCCCCGCGGCGCGGGCGAGCGCCAGCCCCACGAGCGGCGCGCAGGCGAGCGTCTCGCCGGCCCGCGCCCGGGCAAGCGTCTCGAGGGCCGAGCGCTCGGGCGCCGGCGAGAGCGGTGTGTCGGCGTCCGCGGGAACGAGGAGCGCGCAGGCCGCCGACTCGACCAGCGGCCGCCCGGCGAGCCAGCGCGCCCGGGTCCAGAGCGCTTCGCACTCGGCGAACGTCTCGACCGCGAGAACGAGCGCCCGCCGGCACCGGCCACCGGCCAGGAGGCGCGTCGCCTGCCGGAGCGCGTCGAGCGTCGCCGCGGCCCCGCCGATCAGGATCGTGTACGCGCCGGTGAGCCCGAACTCGATCGCGACCTCCCCCGGCACCGCGCTCGGCGCCGTGTACGGGAAGTGCAACGCCCCCGGCTTTCCCCCGGCGCGAACGAAATCCAGGTTCGAGGCGCCGTACGCGGCCGCGGTGACGTAGACCAGCGCCGTGTCGCTGCCCCCGACGTCGGCGCGCGCGAGGCCGGCGTCGCGGAGCAGCGCCTCGACCGCCGCGACACCGAGCAGGCACTCGCGCGTGGCCCGCCTGAAGCGCTCGCCCGCGAGCGCCGGGCGCGCCAGCGTGACGATCCGCCGCCCGCCCGCGGAAGCCCGCGCGTCGGCGGGGAGCGCGGCGACGCCCTCGCCCCACCCGGTCAAGAGCCCGACGCCGGTGACGGCCGCGCCCCTCACGCGCCCGCCCCTTCCAGCACGAGCGCGGCGTTGCACCCACCAAAGCCGAGCGAGGTGCTGAGGCTCACGCGCGGCCGCGCCATGCGCGGCGCCGCGGCGACGTAGTCCAGATCGCAGCTGGGATCGCGCTCCTCGAGGCCGACCGTGTGCGGCACGACGCCGTCGCGCGAGGCGAGCAGGCACATGATGGCCTCCAGCGTCGCCGCCGCGCCCATCGTGTGGCCGAGCCCGCCCTTGATCGAGTTCATCGGGATCGCCGTGGCCCGCGGCCCCAGCACGCGCCGGAGCACCTCGGTCTCCACCCGGTCGTTCAACGGCGTCGCGGTCCCGTGAGCGCTCACGAAGTCCACGTCCGACGCCGCGACGCCCGCCTCGTCCATCGCCGCGCGGACCGCGAATTCGAGGCCCCGGCCGTCGGGCGCGGGCGCCGTCAGATGCGAGCCGTCGCTCGCGCTCGCGTGGCCGAGGAGGCGACCGAGCCGCGGGCCCCGCGCGTCGGCCTCGCGCGCCATCAGGACGAGGCCCGCGCCCTCCCCGAGCAGGAGCCCGCTGCGACGGCGGTCGAACGGCCGGACGCGCTCGCGGGTGAGCGAGCGGAGCGCGTCGAAGCCGCGCATGACGAAGCGGCAGAGGACGTCGTACCCGCCGGCCACGACGCGGTCGGCGGCGCCCTCGCGCAGAAGGTCGGCGGCGACGCCGAGCGCCGTCGCCCCCGACGCGCACGCCGTGGAGACGGTCAGCACCGGCCCGCGCGCGCCGAGCCGGCGCGCCAGCGCGTGCGCGGGGGCGTCGTAGAGCGCGCCCGCGGCCTGGCGCAGGGTGCCGCCGGGCTCGAGCGCGGCCTCGAGCTCCTCGACGCCGCCGAGCGCGGTGCCGACGACCACGGCGACGCGGCCGGCCGGCGCGTCGAGCGGCGCGCGCGCCACCAGGTCGTCCGCCGCGGCGAAGAGGAGCTGTGAGGCGCGGCACCCCGGACCCGGCGGCCGCCCCGCGCGGAGCTTCTTGATCTCGCCGCCGCGCCCCACGCGGAGGTCGTCCACGGGGAAGCGCTCGATCCGTGTGATGCCGTCGCTGCCCGTCACGAGCCCGGACCAGAAGGCGTCGAGATCGCCCCCGATCGGGGTGACGGCCCCCGCGGCCACGATGACGACGGGCTCAGCGCGCAGGGGCGCCGCCCCAGACGTCGAAGAAGTTGAACCACTGCTCGGGCTGGCGCCGCACGCGGTCTTCGAGCACCCGCACCCACGCCACGAGCGCCGCGGCCTCGCCCTCGGGGGCCACGCGGATCGGGGCGCCGAGCGTGACCGCGTAGCGCCGGTCGTCGCGCAGCGCGCAGAAGGCCGGCAGGAGCGGCGCGCCCGCGGCGCGCGCCAGCACGAACGGCCCGAGCGGGAACGCCGCGGGGGCGCCGAAGAACGGGAGCGCGAGGTCGCCGCGAGTGCCGAGCCCCCGGTCGCCCTGCATCGCGACCACCTCGTTGCGCCGCAGCGCCGCCAGCAGCGTCACCCCCGCGACCGGATGATCGCGCGTCACGAACCTGAGCGGTCCCCCGCCGCGGAGGAACGCCTCGACGCCGGGATCGGGCTCGGCGGCGACCAGCACGTGGGTCGGCCGGCGGAAGCGGCGCAGGAGGAGCCGGCCGGCGAGCTCCCAGTTCCCGAAGTGCGCCGTCAGGAAGATGACGCCGCGCCCGGCGGCGAGCGCGGCGTGGAGATGCTCCTCGCCCTCGACGCCTGCGAGCAGGCCGCCGGCCTCCCTGTCGGAGCGGTTCGCGGTGAGGAGATCGGCGAAGCACATGGCGAAGCAGCGGAACACCCGGCGCGCGAGGGCCCGGCGCTCCGCCGCGGTGAGGCCGGGCGCGATGCGCGCGAGGTTCGCGCGGACCACGGCGCGCTCGGCCGGGAACGGCGCCACCGCGGCGACCGCCGCCGCGAGCCCGAGCCGCGCGCGGCGCGGCAGGGCGCCGAGGACGCCCGCGCCGACCCGATAGACGGCCGCGCGGTTCCAGTCGTGGGCGTACCAGCGCGGCGGGGTGTCCGGAAGCGTGAGCGCGCCGGGCGGCGCGGCGGGCACGCGGGTCATCAGAGCAGCCGCGAGAAGTACATCCGGAAGACCCGGATGTCGCCGGGCTCGGTGTCGTAGACGTGCGTCGCCCAGAAGCGCCGGGTCGCGCGGCGCCAGGTGAGGACGCCGGGCTCGCTCGGGTCGTTCGGGTCCGAGACGCTGAAGTCGATGCCGGCGCCCGTGTCGTGCGCCGCGAACGCGACGACCGTGTGGTTCAGCTCGGGCTTCGGCCAGTTCGTGATCAGAAGCTGAACGAGGCGGCCCGCGCGGAGCTCCTCGACGATCTCGCGCGCGACGTTCTCCTGGTGGGCGCGCGTCACGACGAAGCCGACCCGCCAGTTCGTCCAGTGCGCCATCGTCCAGAACCGCCCGCCGAGCCCCTCCTTCACCGCCGACTCCTCGGCGCGCGAGAACTCGCGCAGGTCCGCGTAGCCGGGGATCGGCACGCGCTCCGCCGACGGCAGCGCCGGCTCCCAGGGCGCGCGCGCCGCGATGCGTCGCACGAGGGCCACGTAGCCCGCGTGGTCGCGCTTCGGCAGCGCCGGGTCGAACCGCGCGAACTGCTGGAACTGGCGGACGCCGCGCGCCAGCACGAAGCAATAGTTCGCGTAGAGGTCGTGGACGTCCGGGTGCCGCGCGCGGATCTCGTTGGGGAAGGCGAACGTGTCCGCGGCGAAGACGAAGGCCGGCGCGGTGACGTCGTCGCCCGCGGCGCCGTCGAGCGGCGGTACCCCGAGGGGGCCGATCGCGCACGCCCCCGTGAGGAGCGCCGCACCGAGCGCGAGCAGGACCCGCGAGTTCACGATGTGAATCAATGCCTTACCCTAAAGGCCCCGTCCCCCATCGTCAAGAACCGTGTGCTATTCTCGGGCGGTTTCCGCATGACGCGAGCCATCGCGGCCCTCTACCGCGTCCTCTACGACGGCCTGCTCTGCCGCCTTCCCGAGCCGACGGCGATCGCGCTCGGGCAGACGGCGCTCAAGCTCCTCCCGTGGGACCGCCTCGGCGCGTTCCGCCTCGAGGACCCGCGCCTCGCGGTGACGCTCGGCGGCGTGCGGCTGCCGAACCCGCTCATCCTCGCGGCGATGTACTACGACCCGCGCATCCTCCGGCGCGCGATGGGGCTCGGCTTCGGCGCCGTCACGGCGAAGTCCATCACGCGGCAGGCGCGGCCCGGCCATCCGCAGCCGAACCTGGTCCGCGTGCGGACCGCGGCCGGGCCCGGCCTCGTGAACTGCAACGGCTTTCAGAACCCAGGGCTCGAGGCTTTCCGTGCCCTGCTCGCGGGGCTGCCGCACCGCGTGCCGTTGATCGTGAGCGTCGCGGGCGAATCGGTGGACGATTACGTCGCGCTCGTCCAGGCGCTCGGCCCGCTCGGCGACCTGGTCGAGTTCAACATCTCCTCGCCCAACACGGCGCTCGTCTACGAGTGGAGCCGCCGGCCCGCGGAGCTGGTGACGCTCCTGCGGGCCGTGCGCGCGGCCACGGCGAAGCCCCTCATCGTCAAGCTCTCGCCCGACTTTGCGGACGCGAACGAGGCGCAGATCATCCCGGCCGCGCTCGAGGCCGGGATCCGCATCGTGAACTACGGCAACACACGCCGCGTGGACGAGCCGCGGCTGTCCCAGAGGACCGGCGGCCTCTCCGGACCGGAGATCTTCGCCCACACGCTCGCGAACCTGCGGCGGACGCGCGCGAAATTCGCCGGGCTCGAGATCATCGCCACCGGCGGCGTGGATTCGCCCGAAAAAGCCCTCGAGCTCCTCCGGGAAGGCGCGACCGCGGTCGGATATTTCACCGGATTCATCACGCGCGGCCCCATTCTCGCGCGGGAGATCCTCGAGCGGCTCCTCGCCGCGCGCACCTGAGCCGGCGGCGCGCCAAAAACTGCTCACAGCTTATCCACATGTCCACCGCTATCCACAGACGCCAAAATCACACGCCCTGGCGCGGTCTCGCGGGCAGGCTGGCGAATTGTACCGGTCCATTCGTCCACGGAGGGCAGACCACGAAGTTTTCCCGATTACACGCGGTCCGCGTGCCATCGCATCGCCTCGCGCGGGCATTTCTAGCGGACAAAGGAGACCTTGACACGGAAATCGCGCCGCTCGTAAGTTTGGCAGGCAATGTTCTCAGACTTGGCTCAACCCGCTCTTCGGTCCCACCCGACCGGCGCAGTGTAGCGAGATAGAGGGCACAATGGACGGAAGCCGCAAGCCGCTCGCGAAGGTGGAAGGCCGTCGCCGCATGCGCCTCTCGGGCGTCACGGTCGCCTGGCGCGGAACGCCGAACCTCGACGATTGGGTGGCCTACATCGTCAACGGCACGCGCTCGAAGAAGCTCATCCTCGCCGACCACACGAGCGAGCGGCGGGTGAAGTCGCTCCTCTCCCGCCTGCAGACCCTGCCGAAGAAGGAGATCGAGAAGATCGCGAAGGGCTGAGGCTACTAGTCTTAGGCGACTAAAGCCCGCTCTCAGCATCGAGGGCGCGCTGCGACGGCGCGGAACCCAGCGTACGGCCGGCATACGGCCCTCAACGACCGGCCCTCAGCCCTCAGCGCATGGGCGTCTTGATCTCGCGCCGCCGAGCGGTCGCCGGTTCGGGCACGATGAGCGCGCCCTCGTTCGCAGGTGTTCGTGGCGTGCCTTGTTTTGAGGCGGCAGACCTGAGGTCGGCCGCGTCACTTTCGCATCACATTGACCTTGACGCGCGGGAAGTCCGACCCCTTACCGTAGGTCTCCACCTGGCGGAGGTTGCCCTCATGGTCCTCGAAGAGGATGTCGCCGCCGGCGAAGCCGACAACCTTCCCCCACGATTTGGGGATGGAGATGTCGTACTTGGCGCCCTGCGCCTCGGCGCGGGGCAAGCCGACGGTCGTGAGCCACGCGTTGAGCGCGATCGCGCTCAGCGCCACTGCGATCACCGTAAGCACTCCTCTGAGATAACGGTCACAAAGCATCGGTCACTCCTTTTCGCGCGGCGGACCATACTGCGGCCGCGACATCTTTACCACGGAACTTCGGTCGATAGACATTTTACGCACCTCGGACGTTTTACGCACCTCGGAAGACTTCAGCCTGACCCACCTCCTTGGGTCGGTCGCCTCGCGGTCGCTCACTCGCCATCCCACCGCTTGAAGATCAGCGAGGTGTTGACTCCGCCGAAGGCAAAGTTATTCGTTATGACAAACCTTGTCTCGAGCAGCCGGCATTCATGTCGGATGTAATCGAGCCTACCACAGCGAGGATCGATGTCATGAAGGTTCAAGGTCGGGGCGAACCAACCTTCACGCATCATCTCGATCGTCATCCAGGCCTCGAGAGCCCCACACGCGCCCAGCGTGTGGCCAAGATAACTCTTCAACGAACTCATCGGGGTGGCGGGTCCGAAGACCTCGGCGGTGGCGAGACTTTCGGCGATGTCACCGGCCTCGGTGGCCGTTCCGTGCGCGTTGACGTACCCGATGTCGTGGGGACCGAGGCCGGCGTCCTCGAGCGCGAGCTCCATCACCCGCCGCATGCCGCCGGCCTCCGGATTCGTCATGTGCTGTCCATCACAGTTCGTACCGTAGCCGACGATCTCGGCATGAATGTGGGCGCCGCGTTGCAGCGCGTGGTCGAGACTTTCGAGAACCAGCGTGCCGGCGCCCTCTCCAAGAACGAGACCATCACGGCGGACGTCAAACGGCCGCGGGGTCAGGCGGGGAGTTTCGTTCGCGGTCGAGGTGGCGAACATGATGTCGAACACTGCCACGTGAGCGGCGTGCAATTCCTCGGCACCTCCGGCGATCATCACAGTCTGCTTTGCCGATTTCAGAACCTCGTACGCGTAGCCGATGGCTTGGCTTCCCGCCGTACACGCGCTACTGGTCGGCATGACGCGTCCCGTGATGCCGAAAAACTGCGCCAGATTCGCGGCACACGTATGGCTCATGAACTGGAGATAATCCGTTCCCGCGATGTTCTTCAGCGTGTGCCGCGTGTAAAGGTTGGCGGCATAGATTTCCATGGCACGCATCCCGCCGGCCGTGGAGCCGTAGGCGATCCCCACCGATCCATCGGATAGAGAGCGGTGCCGCACGAGGCCCGAGTCTGCGAGGGCAAGTTCCGTGGCGCGTGTGGCCAGGAGAGCCACGCGTCCCATCGTGCGCGTTTTCTTACGCGTGTAGTGATCGGGCACGGCGAAGTCGGGAATTGGCGCGCCGAGACGGCTGCGGAGGCCTTCGTACTCCGCCCACTCGGGCATGACCACAACGCCGGAGTTCCCGCCGAGCAGGCGATCCCGTACCGTCCGCCAGTCGTGACCGAGTGACGAAACGCCCGCCATTCCCGTGACGACGACGCGCCTACTCATCCGGCGATCGGGCCGGGGGAAAGGGGACGGCATCGGCGCGCGCGACGACGAAGTCGCCGTGCATGAGGACCGAGCCGTTATGGCTATCGGTCAACGTGCACCTGAATGCGAAGAGGTCGCGTTCGCCCCAAAGACGCGCCACCGACGCCTCGAGCACCTGGCCGCAGGTGAAGTTGGTGGTCGCGATGGTCAGGCACCGACAGCCCACCAGCAGGCCGAGGCGAATCGGGTCGCCAGCGGCCCGCCCGTGCAGACCGCCGTGCACAGCGATGGCTTGCGCGAGGTATTCGAGCCCGATCCACGGAGGCACGATGCCATCGTCATGATAGGGTGAATTGGCACCGATCACGACCCGGCATCGGGTGCGCTGGCGCGAATGATCGATGACGCTGTGGAGCAGCACCATAGGCCCCGCATGCGGTATGAGCTCTGACACGGGCGGATATTCTGCGACGCTCATGCTGAAGCCGTCAGATGGCCGGCCCAAAAATCGAAGAAGTTGAACCACTGGTAAGGAGCCCTGCGGCAATACGCTTCGAGCCGGGCCACGTACCGGCGCATCGTCTCATGCGTGTCGGCGCCGTCAAGCGGCTCGATGAAGATTTCGTACGCCGTTCGATCGACGCGTAGCCCGATGATGAAGAGGAGCGGGCAGCGTAGCAGCGTAGTGAGAGCGAACGGGCCCTGGGGAAAGGCGGCGGGCTGTTCAAGGAAGGAAACGTGCTCCACTCTGGCGTCACCGGCTCCCACCCGGTCGCCGAGGAGCCCGACGAACTCACCGCGTTGTATGCAATCCCGCATCTCGAAGACAGCGCGGGGCGATCCCGGTTCTATATTGATGATCTGGGTGGCAAGTTGCGGGTTGAGGTCCCTGAATATCGCGTTGATCATTCTGGCGTTTCGGAGAAACATGACAACCTTCACCACGACGCCAGCTCGATCGGCCAGTACGCGGAGGACGTCGAAACTGCCCAGATGAGCACTCAGCAACACGGCGCCTCGCCGTTGCCGCATGAGGCCCTCGAGATGTTCGACGCCGTGGACAACGAGCTTCACCTCGGCATTTCTGCCGAGCAGAAACCCAACACGATCGAGAATATTGAGTCCGAACTCACGAAAGTGCAGGAGGGAGTGCCACAGCCCGGGTTCGCGAACGAACGGTGAGCCGTGTCCGGGATGATGGTGGAGGCGATGGAGGTATTGCCGAGACGCGGCCCGCGCGACCGGATGAGTCACGAAAAAGTACGCGATGATCGGGACGAGTAGTAACTGGCACAATCCTCGTCCGAACAGCCGGTAGCACCAGACGATGAACCGCATTCCAATGATCGAGCCACGCTCGGCAATGGTGCGCCAGTCCGTTGCCCGAGTCATGCCCGGAGGTGTGCGAGGAAACGAAGGAACAACTTTGCGTAGGCCGTGACGATGAGGATGTTGTCGCGGACCATCCGGAAGTGCGAGATGCCTCCTGGGAAGTAGCGTACGTGGGTCTCGATATTGACGATCGGTACTCCAGCCCACGCGAGGTGCACGAGTATTTCGACGTCGAACTCCATCCGATTGCCGAAGCGTCGCGATTGGAGTAGCCGGATCACGGGATCCAGCGGAAAGCAGCGGAACCCGCAAAGAGGGTCCCGGATATCGCGGGAGCGGGTGAACCCCCACACGATGAATTGCGACAAGCGGCGACCGTAGAGACGCGCCTTCGGTGCGCTTCCATCGAAGCGAGGTTCACCGATGATCGCTGCCGAGGGCGCGCGCTCCGCGGCAGCCAGGAACGCGGGGATATCGACGGGGTCGTGCTGCCGGTCGGCATCGATCTGCACGACGTGAGACCATCCCCGTTCGGATGCCACCCGGTAGCCGTGACGAAGGGCCACGCCGCGTCCCCGGTTTTTTGGAAGATGAGACAGTTCGATCCACGGGAAAAGAGGCGGGAGACGACGAAGTGTTGCTCTCGTGGCTGCGTCACTTCCGTCATCCACGATGAGGCAGGGAAGGCCGAGATAGGCGAGACCGGCCACGACATCGGGAATAGTGTCCCGGTGATTGAAGATCGGTATCAGTAGACCGGGTTTCATGAGCGCGTCTGTCAGGTCACCACGAAGCGACACCGCCCGGACGAAAAGACCCGTTTGCCGCTCCAGAGACGGAACGAAAGCGAGGAACCGTCAGGCGAGCATTCGGCGCTCAAGTGCACGGTGTCCCCGGGTTGAATCGGCGCCGTAAACTTCAAGGCGTCGATAGAAGCGAGGGTGCGGTGGCCCATGAGCATGGCGTGGGCGAGATCCATCACCCAACTGATCTGAACGACTGCGGGAACGATCGGAAAGCCGGGGAAATGCCCGGCAAAGCAAGAAAGTGTGGGGGGAACCTGGAAGACGCGCTCCCACCGGCGCGGCGTTACGGTTTCGTGGAGGAGGGTCGCCCGAATGTTCACGAGCCTGACGCTCGAGGAAGGAATCGTCCAAGCCAGGCGCCGACGCGAGAGGTGTCGTGACCGGGAAAGGGGCACTCACGGTAGATGCGCTCGACGATGAGAATAGTGCCCATCGCCAGGTAGGCAGCAATCACCCCGTTGTACAAGGTCCAGCGCTCGAGGAGGCCAAACGCAAGTACCAACGCGATGCCGAGAGCCGTGAAGATCAGGAACGAGTAAAGAATGGTGATCGTCATGCCGAGTCGCCGCATCGATGCCTAGCCCGGACGTGAATTCAGTTTGCCGTGCAAGACAGCGATGACGTCGCTGATGGTCTGAATGCCCTTGAGTTCTTCCTCTTCGATAGCGAGGTTAGTTTCCTGTTCCAACCTTACGACGAGGTCGACACGATCGAGGCTGTCGAGTTCGAGATCGTCGACGAGGCGGGCATCCGCAACGATGTCCTCGCGTCGGATGTCGAAGCCCGACACCAGGACATCGGTGAGCCGGGAGAGGATGTCAGCCTTCGAAATGTTCATGGGTGTGCCATCTCGGTCGAAAGCTTGGTTTCGTACAACCGCCGCAACTCGGCGGTCAGGCGGCGAGCAGCGAGGGAGCGAGGCCGTTCAGCGTCGACCCAGTCCCGAGGGATGATTGGCTGCTGCACATCGAGGGTGTAATGGGCAGGGCGGTCGGGAACGTCGTGCCACTTCTGTCCTCTGAGGAGTGTCGGGGGCTCGCAGGTGAGGACGAGCGGGATGATCGGGCAATTACTCTCGAGCGCCACGCGGGCGGCGCCCCTGCGGAATCGCCCCAAGCTGCCAGCGGGCGACCGCGTTCCCTCCGGAAAGACGAGAAGGCAACGGCCACTGTGGAGTCTGTGAGCGGCGCAGTGAAGGAGGTTTGCTCCGCCGTCGTTGGTCAGATAGCCGGCCTTCCGTACGACCAGGCGAAGAAAGGGATTCGTGAGAGTCGCGTGCTTCACGATGCAATCCGCCTGCCGCAGCCGCCCCAAGATGAGAACCACGTCGATGAGACTGGGGTGATTGGCGATGAAGATGACTGGATGTGCGGTCAGACGGTCGGCGTGCTTCCAGGACACGCGTATGAGACACAAGAGTTGCATGAACCAGGTAAATAGACAAAGCGAGAGTTGAACGGCGCGCTGCGCTCGGAGTTCGTGGTCGCGCGATGGCCACAGCGACAGCATCGGCAGGATGATGGTTGCCAGAACGACGGCGCCCAGGCCGAAGACCACGAAGGCAAGGCCTGTACGGAAGGCTCGCCAGCGACGCGATAACGCGGAGCACGACGCCACTCGCGTCAATCCTGGACGCGTACGACTTTTCCGTGAGCGAAGTGAACGACCATCGTGCCGAACCGATTCTTCCAGTACTGCCAGGCGTTCGACTGGAGGCCCGGCGTCGCATGTTCCGGGGGGTAGCCGATCGCGAGAATCACGCCTTCTTTCGTCATCCCCGTCCGGACGCGGCCTTGCTTGACGCCGTCCTGATCGAACGGGTTCAGGTGTTCAACCCGTTCGGGATCGCATGTCGTGCCGAAGAACTTGTCGAGATGTTTGTCGATCGCCTCCTGGAGTGAGTTGTGAAATATGTACTCGTAGATCCTCTTGATCGCGATGACTTCGAACGTCATATGCTTGGTCGTCACGCTCTGAATCATGACCGGTGTGCAGAGCGGCATGAGGCCCGCCTGTTGGTAGTTGACCGAGTAGAGGCGACGGCGCTGCTCGTCGGGATGCAGGTTGACCAGTGTATAGACGCCGGGCTTGCGGATCAGGTGATACGCGACATCGCCCGCCGCGGCCGAGCAAAGGGGTGCAAAGGTCAGTATAACGAGAACAGCAGTGGCGGCCGGCCACCGGTCGAGCCCACCGTGCTTGTCGCGTCGCTTCATCGTCAGGCTCCGATTCTGTTCAACTCTGTCGGCGCGGAACCCAGCGTACGGCCGGCATACGGCCCTCAACGCGCATGAACAGGCCCTCAGCCTCAACCCGCATGAAGGGCCGTCCGTCGTCCGGCGGGGACCCCGGGCCCAACCGAGTGCACACGCCGGACCACGTAGCACCGCGTCGCCCTGCGTGTCAAGGCCGACGGGCGGGCGCTCGCGCGCGGGTGCCGACGAAGAGGTTTGCAGCGGAGGCCGGCGGCTGGGCGGGGTCCGCCCGCACCGGCTCGCTCGGCAACCTCAGGTGCGTTTAGAGCTCGAGCGGCTCGACGTGGGCGACCGCGGCGGGGTTCTCCCGCCAAATCGACGGGTCGGCGTCCACGAACAGCTCGAGCCCGTTGCCGTCGGGATCGTTCAGGTAGATCGACTGGCTCACCCGGTGGTTCGACACGCGGACGCGCGTGATCCCGTGCGATTCCAGGTGGGCCTTCGCCTGTTTCAGGTCGTCGAGGCTGTCGCCGATCTTCAGCGCCACGTGGTAGAGCCCGACGCCGTCCGCCGGTGCGGGCGCCGCCTCTGCGCCGACCTCCAGGACCGCGAGATCGTGATGGTTCTGGCCGGTGGCCGAGAAGAACGCCATCCGGTCGCCGAGCCGGGCAACCTCCGTGAGGCCGATGACCTCGCGATAGAACCGGGCCGAGCGCTCCAGGTCCCGCACCTTCAGGACCACGTGCCCCACGCCCCTGACGCTGATCCCCATGTCGGCTAGATGATACCGCGTTCGGCTGGCGGCTAGATGATACCGCGTTCGGCCAGGCTCACGAACCGACCGTGCCCGATCACCACGTGGTCGTGGACCCTGAGGTCGAGAAGCCGCGCGCACTCGACGAGCTGGCGCGTGAGCCGGATGTCCTCGCGGCTCGGCGTCGGGTCGCCGCTCGGGTGGTTGTGGAGCAGGACGACCGAGGCCGCGGCCTCGAGGATCGCCGGCTTGAAGACCTCGCGCGGGTGGACGAGGCTCGCCGAGAGGGTGCCCTCCGAGATCACCCGGTCGCGCAGGAGGCCGTTCTGGGCGTCGAGGAGCGCCACACGGAAGACCTCGCGCGGGAGGTCTTCCATGAGCGGGCCGTACGCGGCGTGCACGGCGGCGGGGCTCGAGAGCACCACCCGCGTGCCCGGCGTCCGCGCGCGGAGCCGGCGCGTGAGCTCGAACGCGGCCACGAGCCTCGCCGCCTTGACCGGCCCGACGCCCTCGTGCTGCGCCAGCTCGCCGACCTCGCGCCCGGCGATTCCCGCGAGCGAGCCGTAGGCGGCGAGCATCTCGCGCGCCACGTCCACCGCGGTCTTGCCCCGCGTGCCCGAGCCGAGCTGGATGGCGAGGAGCTCCGCGTCGGAGAGCGCCTCGGGCCCGTTCCAGCAGAGGCGCTCCCGGGGACGCTCGGCCTCGGGCCAGCTCTCGATCGCCATACCCTTGCCTACGCGTCCCCAGCGTCCGCGTCAACGCCGCGATATGGATACGGACGCGTGGCACAATCGGCGGATGGCGCGCCCCTGGAACCCCGACCTCGCGGACGTGTACGATCGGGTCGCGCGCGCCTACGCCGAGAAGTTCTTCACCGAGCTCGAGCAGAAACCTTTCGACCGTGAGCTGCTCGACCGCTTCGCCGCCGACGTCCGCGGCCGGGGCCGCGTGTGCGACCTCGGTTGCGGTCCGGGCCACGTCGGGCGCTACCTGGCCGGGCGCGGCTCGGACGTCTTCGGCATCGACCTCTCGCCCCGTATGGTCGCCCTCGCGCGAGAGCTGAACCCCGGGATGAGCGTCGAGCAGGGCGACATGCGCGCCCTCCCCCTGCCCGATGGCGCGCTGGCGGGCGTCGTCGCCTTCTACTCGCTGATCCATCTCGAGCGCGGCGCCGCGCCCAAGGCCCTCGCCGAGATCGCGCGCGTCCTCGCGCCGGGCGGCGTCGCGCTGCTCGCGTTCCACGGCGGCGAGGGCGAGGTGCACGCCGAGGACTGGTTCGGCCAGGGCGTATCTGTGGACGCGACGCTCTTCGAGCCGGACGAGATGGCGCGTCTGATGGAGGGAGCGGGCCTCGCCGTGGCGGAGGTCCGGACGCGACCACCCTACGACTTCGAGTACCCGAGCCTCAGGGTCTATGCGCGCGGCGTGAAGCGCGCCTAGTCCGCGTCAGGGGTGGATGTAGACGAACCCCTGCTCCTGGAGCTCCATGATGCGGACGACCCCGCCTTGCGGCAGGGGTTTGGCCCCGTGCGGGAGCTGCTCGAGGGAGATGTTGAGGCCGCGCATCGTGTTGCCGCACGCGCCAAAGACGAGCCCCTGCGCCTGGAGGCGCTCGAGCGCGTCCTTCACGCCGGGGTCCATGCCGGCCGTCACGAAGTGCTTGAGCGCCGGGCCGTGGACGACCAGCTCGAGCGCCGCGATGTGGTCGAAGCCGCCGACGCCGCGGACGTGGTTCTCGATGTTGGCGAGAACGAACCTGGTCTTGTCGAGCGCGGGCTCGTCGAGGTGGTAGACGATCTTGTGCTTCTTCGGCTGCTCGGGAAGGTGCGAGGCCTCCGCGGCGGGCGTGACGAGGGCGACGGCGACGAGGAGCGCGAGGAGTGCGTGCATGGGAACCTCCTTCGGGTCAGGCGGCGTCGGCGGGCGCGAAGCGGAAGCCGCCGGCCCGGCGCACGATGTAGCCCGCGCGCGGGAAGTGCGCGGCGAGCACCAGGACGCCCGTGTCGGCGTGGCGCTCGACGAACGCGCGCCGCGTCTCGCGCGCCTTCGCGGGGTCGTAGCAGAAGCGGCTCGACCACTGGGGCTCGGCGACCTGGACCGTGCGGTGCATGAGGTCGCCCGAGAAGACCGCCTGGCCGGCGCGCGTCGTCAGCCGGACGCAGACGTGGCCCGGGGTGTGGCCCGGCGCCGGCTCGAAGGCGAGCCAGGGGTCCACGGCATGGTCGCTCTGGACGAGCACGGCCTGGCCCGCCTCGACCACCGGCACGACGCTGTCCGCGATGCAGGCGTCCTTCTCGTGGCGCCAGAACTCCCACTCCTCGCCCGGGAAGAGGTACTTCGCGCGCGGGAACGTCGGCACCCAGCGGCCGCCGACGAGGCGCGTGTTCCAGCCGACGTGGTCCACGTGCAGGTGCGTGCAGAGGACGAAGTCCACCCGCTCGGGCTCGACGCCCGCCGCGGCGAGGTCGTCGAGGTACGAGCCCCGGCGCAGGTGCCACGCGGGCGCGCCGTCGCGCGGCTTGTCGTTGCCGACGCCCGTGTCGATCAGCACGGTGTGGCGCGGCGTCCTCACGATGAAGGTCCCGATGCGCGAGCCGAGATCGCCCGTCCGGTCGTCCCAGAAATGCGGCCGCAGCCAGTCATGGTGCCGCGCGATCGCGTCCGCCGTCGAGTCGGGCAGCATGGACGCCGTGGGGAACGACGAGCGGTCGATCTCGATCACGCGGGTGACGCTGACGTCGCCGAGCTTCAGTGTCGTCATGCGAATCGCGGCATCACTTTCTCGCCGAAGAGGCGCATGGACCGGACGATCCGGTCGTGGGGAACGCCGCCGCGGTTGAACGAGCCCATGAGGTACGTGAGCCCGAGAGCCTCCTGGTGCTGGCGGATCTTGTCGGCGACCTCCTCGGGGTCGCCGCAGATCGCCGCCTGCTCGAGCGCCTTCTCGTCGCTGAGCGCCAAGAGGTTCTCGCGCACGCGCTTGTAGAACTTGTACTGCTCGGGCGGGACGCCCTCGGCGTCGGCGATCAGGCCGGCCTGCGTCTGGAAGAACCAGCGGATCGGCTCGCGCAGGTCCTCGCGCGCCTGCCGCGAGGAGTCGGCGACGTGGACGATCTTGTTCATCGCGATGTCGGCGCCCGCGTCCGTCCCGTGCGCCTCGCGCCACGCCGCGCGGTAGGCGTCGAAGTTCTTGCGCAAGATGTCCCACGGCGTGAACGAGGGCGCGGTGAGAATCTTGAAGCCCCGCCGCGCGGCGAGCGTGTACGTGTCGGGCGAGACCGCGGCGGTCCAGAAGGGCGGGTGCGGCTTCTGGAGGGGCCGCGGCAGGACGCGGACGTCCCGCACCCGGTAGAACTCGCCCTCGAACGTGACGCGCTCCTGGGTCCACGCGCGCCGGATCACCTCGACGGCCTCGTCGAAGCGCTCGCGCGTGTTCTCCATCGAGACGTCGAGGCCGCGGAACTCCTTGGGCTGGTAGCCGCGCCCGATCCCGAAATCCACGCGTCCCCCGGACAGGAGGTCCACCATCGCCCACTCCTCGGCGACCCGCAGCGGATGGGCGAAGGGCGCGACGACGACCGAGGTGCCGATCCGAACACGCCGGGTCTCGCGCGCGATCGCGGCGGCGAGGACGGCGAGCGAGGGACAGATGCCGTAGGTCGAGAAGTGGTGCTCGGCGAGCCAGACGGCGTCGAAGCCGAGCTCGTCGGCGAGGCGCGCCTCCTCGAGGGCGTCGGCGTAGACGCCGGCCTCGGTCTGCCAGTCACGGAACGTCAGGAGCTCCTGGATGCAGAACCGCATCGTTCCCTCCCCCGCCCTAGAGCGAGCCTACCACCAAGCGCTCATAGGACGTCATGCGTCGAGGTCCCGGGCGCACCAGGTTACCCGGGAGCGGCGTCGAGGCTCAATCCCTCCACGACGCGCGCGGCCGGGATGCGCGTGAACACCTCGGGCGCGATCCTGATCTTCGACGAGCGGCTGCCGCTGCCGAGGATCACCCAGCCGTGGGCCATGAGCTTCGCGTCCACGTAGATCGGCAGGTCGGGCGGCAGCGCGAAGACGGTCACGCCGCCGATCAGCATCCCCGTCAGCGCCTTCGTCTCGTCCGCGGAGGCGAACGAGAGCTTCGAGACGCCCATGAGGTCCCGCACCGCGTGGTTCACGTCGAGGCGCGTGGTCGCCTTCACGACGCAGGCCGCGTAGCGCCGCGGCTCCTTCTTCGACGCGACGATGATCGTGTTCGCCGCGCGGTCGAGCGGCGAGCCGTACTTCTCGCAGTAGGCCGCGGTGTCGGCGAAGGCCGGATCGATCGGGAGCAGCTCGTAGGGGACGCCGAGGCCGTCGAGGACCTCGACGACCCGCCGCTCGACGGCGTCGAGCGGGCGCTCAGGGGATTCTGAGGACATTCACGCCTCCGAGATCGGTGTAGACGAACCACTCCGGGCCGAGGAACGCGACGCTCGAGCGCGTGTACTTCGGGAAGTACTTGCGGAAGACCTCCGAGCCGTCCGCCGTGCTGAGGACCGAGACGGCGTCCTGGGTCGAGCCGAGCGAGAGGCCGCTCGTGACCGAGAGCGCGATGAAGCGCCCGTCCGGGCTCACGGCGAGCGAGGTGATGCCGCGGCTCCTCGGCACGCGGTGCGCGCCCTTGCCGCGCGAGAGCGCCCACGCGACGCGATAGGCCTCGTTCTCGCGGTAGCCGTCCCACGCGACCCAGCCGCCCTCGACGAACCGGACCGTGCCCGGATGCGGATCGACGCCCTGGACGTCGGGCCCCATCCCGCGCAGGCGGCCGTCCATCCCCACTCTCAGCAGCTCGCGCAGCCCGCGCGCCACCACCAGCTCGCCTGCCTCCGTGTCGAGCTGGACGAGCTGCTGGATGCCGCCGCGCCCGAGCGCGTCGAGCCCCACGACTTGCTCGCGCGAGCGCTCCACGCCCCGCACCACCGCCTCGAGCTGGATCGGCGGCGTCGAGCCCACGACGGGGCGGAGCCACGCCGCCGAGCGCCCGTCGGTGGAGAGGATCGGGAACTGCCCCCGATCCACCTCGAGCGGCGCGCGCTTTCCCGACGCGGCGTCGAAGACCGACCACGACTGCGCGCCCGTGGCCGGCACGAGCGTCGTGTAGAGCGCGCGCCCACCGACGACGTAGGTCACGTACCCGCGCGCCGACTGGGTCAGCTCGAGCAGCGTCACCTTGCAGCCCGGCATCGCGAGGAGCCCGTAGCGGAGCGGCGGATGCACCTCCGCGACCCACAGCGGCGCGGCCGCCGCGTCCTTCGTGACGACCGGCGGCCCCGGGATCTGCGGGACCCAGACGTCGCGCGCGGTGCACGCGAGCGGCCAGCTCGCGCGCTCCGGCGTGGTGTCGGGCTCGATGAGGAAGCGCGTCGGGATCGCGACCTGGTAGACGTAGTTGAGGACGACGATGGCCGGGAGCACGGGCAGGATCACGCCGAGGCCGCGGAGCCAGCCGGGCCGCCCGATGAACCAGTAGACGAGCAGGCCGAAGGCGAGCTGGGCGAGGAGCGCGACGGCGACGTCCGTCGCCACCCAGGCGGCGTCGCGGCCGGCGCGGGCCCGCAGGAGACCGGCAAAGTCCTGGTAGAGCGTCTCGCCCAGCAGCCACACGGCGTGGGGCCCGACCAGCGGCGTCAGGTAGACGGTGAACGAGAGGACGGCCGCCGCGGCGGCGCGCTTGGCCCCGGTCACGGCACGCGGTCTCTAGAAGATCGCGAGCGGATGGGCCGGCGCGCCCGTGCTCCCCACGAGGCGGATCGGCGTGGCGGTGAAGAGGAACTCGTAGCGCCCCTCCTCGACGCACGCCTTCGCGAGCCGCTCGGGATCGGTGTTGTCCACGAGGGCGAGGCCGAGGAACGGGATGGCGAGGTGCGCGCCCATGCCGAAGCCCGCGTAGCCGATCGGGCGCTCGTCCATCATGTCCCACGCGATCGCCGCGATGTCCTTCTCGCGGAACCACTCGAGGCACGAGAGGTGGAGCCCCGGATGGGGCGACACGCGCGCGACCCACTCGGGGTGCGCGCGCCGGAACGCCGCGTCGCCGCTCCGCACCACGACGACGTCGCCGGGCTCCACGCGCACGCCCGAGCGCGCCGCGGCGGCGTCGAGCTCCCGCGGCGTCACCGGGCGGCCGACGGTGACGTGGCCCTCCGGGCGCCCGGCCGCGACGTCGAGGAGGACGCCGCGCGAGGTGATCCCGTCGAACAGCGGATCGATCGGGCACCACGTCGCGCCGGCGGCGGTCAGGCTCTGGGCGAACGGCCGCCCGTTGTAGAGCTGGCCGTCCCACGCGACGTGGCAGAGCGCGTCGATGTGGGTGATCGTGAAACCGTGATAGACGAGGTCGAAGCGGTCGAGCACGACGTCGGCGCGCTCGCGGTTCGAGGGAAACGTCGCGTGGTACATGAGCGCGGGCTGCGGGCCGATGTCCCGCGCGAGGGACACGGTGCGCCCGGTCTTCACCAGCGTCTGCGCCCGCGCGCGCTTGGCCGGGGTGACCAGGTTGACGGTGCCGAGCTGGTCGCCGTCGCCCCAGCGGCCCCAGTTGTTCAACTCCTTGAAGTAACCCTCGACGCGCGCCGGGGCCGGCGGAACCCAGTCGGACATGGCGGAGCCTCCCGCGCGGGAACATAACACGAATGTGACGTCCTTGACGCGCGCGCGCGTCATCGACTACTTTGCCCCCGATGCCGTCCATCGCCGTCCGCCCCGGACGCTAGCCGTGCCGGCGATCTCCCTCCAGCGCGTCAGCAAAGCCTGGGGCGCCGCGCGCGCCGTGGACGACGTGAGCTTCGACGCGGCCGTCGGCACGCTGGTCGTGCTGCTCGGGCCGTCGGGCTGCGGAAAATCCACGACGCTCCGTCTCATCGCCGGGCTCGAGACGCTCTCGTCGGGCCGCATCACGATCGGCGACGTGGACGTGACGGGGCTCCCGCCCGCGCGCCGCCGCATCTCGATGGTCTTCCAGTCCTACGCGCTCTTCCCCCACCTCGACGTCGCCGAGAACATCCTCTTCGGTCTCAAGGTGCGCAGGGTCGCGCCGGCCGAGCGCGCGCGGCGCCTCGCGCGGGTCGTCGACCTGCTCGGCCTCCAGCGCCTGCTCGAGCGCAAGCCCTCGCAGCTCTCCGGCGGCCAGCAGCAGCGCGTCGCCCTCGGCCGGGCGATCATCGCCGAGACGCCCGTCTGCCTGATGGACGAGCCGCTCTCGAACCTCGACGCGCAGCTCCGCCTCGAGATGCGCCGCGAGATCCGGAGCCTCCAGCAGAAGCTCGGCATCACGATGGTGTACGTCACGCACGACCAGACCGAGGCGATGAGCATGGCCGACCAGGTCGTGCTCCTGCGCGAGGGGCGCGTCGAGCAGGACGCCGCGCCGGCCGAGCTCTATGCGGCGCCGGCGACCGTCTTCGCGGCGCGCTTCATCGGCACGCCGCCCATGAACATCCTGACGCTCGCCGACGGTCCGCGGGGCGCCGTCGTCGCCGGCACGGACGGCCCGCCGCTGCTGCCCGGCAAGGGCGCCGGCCTCCTGCTCGGCGTGCGCCCCGAGGACGTGCGCCTGGCCGGCGGCGCGGGCCTCGCCGCCCGCGTGCTCGCCGTGGAGTACCTCGGCGCCGACTCGATCGTCGCGTGCGACGCCGGCGGCCAGAGCGTGGGGGTCCGCGCCCAGGGCCGTGTGACGCTGGCGCCGGGCGCGCGGGTGTCGCTCGCGTTTCCCCCCGAGACGCTGCACCTGTTCGACGCGGCCACGGGCCGTCGTCGCGAACCCTGAGAGGAGAACCTCCATGCGCTCCACCTCCGCCCGCGCGCTCGCCCTCGTCGCGACCGCCGCGCTGCTGGTCCTCGGCGGCGGCCTCGTCGCCGCGCAGTCGGTCGAGATCACGTTCTACTACCCGGTCGCCGTCGGCGGGCCGATCACCAAGATCATCGACGGTTACACCGCCGACTTCATGAAGGAGCACCCCGGCATCACCGTGAAGCCGATCTACGCGGGGACCTACCAGGAGACGATCGTCAAGGCCCTCACCGCGCTGAAGAGCGGCGAGCCGCCGACGACGGCGATCCTCCTCTCCACGGACATGTTCACGCTGATCGACGAGGACGCGATCGTGCCGTTCGACGACCTCGTCAAGGGCCCCGAGGACCACGCCTGGATGAAGAGCTTCTTCCCCGCCTTCATGAAGAACAGCCAGACCGGCGGGAAGACGTGGGGCATCCCGTTCCAGCGCTCGACGATCGTCATCTACTGGAACAAGGAGGCGTTCAGGGAGGCGGGGCTCGACCCGAACAAGCCGCCGACGAACTGGGCGGAGCAGGTGGAATACGCGAAGAAGCTCACGAAGCGCGACGCCGCGGGCAACGTCACCCAGTGGGGCCTCCAGGTGCCGTCCTCGGGGTTCCCCTACTGGCTCTTCCAGGGGTTCACCACGCAGAACGACGTGCTGCTCATGAACGAGACCGGCACCCAGACCGCCTACGACAAGGCGGCCGTGATCGAGGCCCTCCAGTACTGGGTGGACCTCGCCCAGAAGCACCGCGTGATGGCGCCGGGCGTGATCGAGTGGGGCACGACGCCGAAGGACTTCTTCGAGCGGAAGATCGCGATGATGTGGACGACGACCGGCAACCTCACCAACGTGCGGAACAACGCCAGGTTCGAGTTCGGCGTCGCGATGCTGCCGGGCGGCAAGCGCCGCGGCTCGCCGACGGGCGGCGGCAACTTCTACGTCTTCAAGAAGACCACGCCCGCCCAGCAGCTCGCCGTCGTGAAGCTCGCGAAGTGGATGACGTCGCCGGGCCGGGCGGCGCAGTGGGGCATCGACACCGGCTACGTGGCCGTCCGGCCCGACGCGTGGGAGACGCCGGCCATGCGGGCGTACGTCGCGGGCTTCCCCGCGGCGGCGGTCGCGCGGGACCAGCTCCCGCACGCCGTCGCCGAGCTCTCGACGCACGAGAACCAGCGCGTCACCAAGGCGCTCAACGACGGGCTCCAGGCCGCGCTCACCGGCGCGAAGACTCCCGCGCAGGCGATGCGCGACGCCCAGGCCGAGGCCGAGCGGATCTTGCGATCGTACCGGAGGTAGGGCGTGACGGGCCGCGTGAGCGTCCAGGTCCACGGCTGGCTCCTGCTCCTGCCGGCGCTCGTGCTGCTCGCGACGTTCACGCACTACCCGACCGTCGCGACCCTCTGGTCGAGCTTCTTCTCCACGGCGCGGGGCGGCCGGCCCGCCGTCTGGCTCGGCCTCGACAACTACCGGGCGATGGCGGCCGACCCGGTCTTCTGGCAGGTCCTGCGCAACAACACGATCTTCGCGCTCGGCACGATCCCGGCGTCGATCGCGCTCGCGCTCCTGATGGCCGTGCTCGTCAACGAGCGGCTCCCCGGGCGCGGCTTCCTCAGGCTCTCCTACTTCACGCCGACGGTCCTGCCGATGATCGCCGTCGCCAACGTGTGGATGTTCTTCTACACGCCGGGCTACGGCCTCCTCGAGCAGGTCCTGCGCCTCGTCGGGCTGCCGAGCCACAACTGGCTCGGGAGCCGCGACACCGCCCTCGGCTGTCTGGTCGTCGTCACGGTCTGGAAGGAGGCGGGCTTCTTCATGATCTTCTACCTCGCGGCGCTCCAGCAGATCGCGCCGCAGCTCGCCGAGGCGGCGGCGCTCGAGGGCGCGGGCCGCTGGTACTTCTTCCGCCGCGTCACGTTCCCGCTCCTGATGCCGACGACGCTCTTCGTCCTCGTCAACGCGGTGATCAATTCCTTCAGGCTGGTGGACCACATCGTGGTGATGACGAAGGGCGGCCCCGACAACACGACCGCGCTCCTCCTCTATTACATCTACGACGTCGGCTTCAAGTTCTGGGACACGGGCTACGCCGCGGCGCTCACGATGGTGCTGCTGGCGCTCCTGGCGACGGCCGCGATCGTCCAGTTCGTCGTCCTCGAGAAGCGGATCCACTACCGGTGAGCGCCGGGATCGCCCTCCGCCCGCCGGCCCGCGCGCTCGAGACCCTCGGCGCGTGGCTCCTCGGCGTCCTGTGGATCCTGCCGCTCGCCTGGGCGGTCTGGACCGCGTTCCACCCGCCCGAGTACTCGGCGCGCTTCGCGCCCTTGGCGCCGCTCACGCTCCAGAACTTCGTGAACGCCTGGAGCGCGGCGCCCTTCGCGCGCTACTTCGTGAACACCTTCCTCCTCGTCACGCTGATCCTCGCGGCCCAGCTCGTCCTCTGCACGCTGGCCGCGTACGCGTTCGCGCGCTTCGCCTTCGCCGGCCGCGACGTCGTCTTCCTCCTCGTGCTGGTCCAGCTCATGATCATGCCCGACGTGCTGATCGTCGAGAACTACCGCACGATGAGCCGGCTCGGCGTCCTCGACACCGTGCTCGCGATCGGCCTGCCCTACATGGCCTCCGCCTTCGGCATCTTCCTCCTGCGCCAGACCTTCAAGACGGTCCCGACGGAGCTCGACGAGGCGGCGCGCGTCGAGGGCGCCGGCGCGCTCGAGACCCTGTGGAAGGTGTACGTGCCGCTGGCGAAGCCGGTCTACGTCGCGTACGGGCTCGTCTCGGTGAGCTACCACTGGAACAACTTCCTGTGGCCGCTGATCGTCACCAACTCGGTGACGTCGCGGCCCGTCACCGTGGGCCTCCAGATTTTCTCGTCCACCGATCAGGGAGTAGACTGGTCCATCATCACGGCGGCGACGCTGCTGACCTCGGGACCGCTCCTGGTGGCGTTCCTGCTGTTCCAGCGTCAGTTCGTCCAGAGCTTCATGAGAGCGGGGATACGCTGATGCCTTCCAACCTCGAGCACGCGTTCCAGACCCTCCACGAGATCGTCCGCGCGGCGCGCAACAACCTGGCGCCCGGCCCGTGGGACTACCTGATCGGCGGCGCCGAGACCGAGACGACCTTGCGGCGCAACCGCCAGGCCCTCGACTCGCTCGCCTTCCGGCCGCGCGTGCTGCGTAACGTCTCGAAGATCGACACGGCGGCCACCTTCTTCGGCCGGCCCGTGACGATCCCGGTGATGCTGGCGCCGATCGGCTCCATCGAGACCTTCACCGAGGGCGGCGGTGCCACGGCGGCGAAGGCCTCGGCCGCGTTCGGCGTGCCGCAGATGCTGTCGTCGGTCTGCAACCCCGGCCTCGAGGCCGTGGCCAAGGCCGCCGACAACTTCCGCATCTTCCAGCTCTACGTGCGCGGCGACGACGCCTGGGTGGACGACTGGGTGCGGCGCGCCGTGGACCACGGCTACGCCGCCTTCTGCCTCACCGTGGACACCGCGTCCTACAGCCGGCGCGAGCGCGACCTCGCCCGGCGCTTCGTCAAGCCCTGGCGCACGCGCGCCGGCGGCTTCGAGTTCCAGGCCGGGCTCAACTGGGACCACGTCAAGCGCTTCAAGGACACGCACCGGATCCCGCTCGTCCTCAAGGGCATCGCGACGGCCGAGGACGCCACGCTGGCCGTGCAGCACGGCGTCGAGGGCGTCTACGTCTCGAACCACGGCGGCCGGCAGCTCGACCACGGCCGGGGCGCGATCGACGTGCTCCCCGAGGTCGTCGCGGCAGTCGGGGGCCGCGCGACGGTCATCGTGGATGGCGCGTTCGTGCGCGGCACCGACGTCGTGAAGGCGATCGCGCTCGGCGCCCAGATGGTCGGCATCGGGCGCATCGCGTGCTGCGGCCTCGCGGCGGCGGGCCAGGCGGGCCTCCGGCCGTCACGCTCCCCCACGCGACGAGCGCCTTCCCGCTCCTCCACGAGGAGGGTTACTGAGGAGGATGCCATGAGCGTGGACCCCAAGCGGCTCTCGATGACGGTCGGCGAAGCGATGTTCAGCCAGCGGTCGATCCGACGCTTCAAGCCCGACCCGATCCCGATGGACGACCTCCACCTCATCGTCGAGGCCGCGGTGAAGGCGCCGAACGGCGGCAACCGCCAGGTCGGGCGCTTCCTCGTCCTCACCGACCGGAAGGTCATCCAGGAGTTCGGCAAGCTCTACCGCGAGGCGTGGTGGGCCAAGCGCCTCGACGAGAAGGGCTGGACCAAGCCCGAGGACATCCCGCCCGAGGACAAGAACTACCGCTCGGCGGCCGGGCTCGCCGAGGAGATGAAGGACGCGCCGTGCATCGTGCTGGCGCTCGCCGTGCCGCCCGGGCCGGCGAACTCGGTCGTCCCCGCCTGCCAGAATCTCATGCTGGCAGCCCGGGCGCTCGGCATCGGCTCGGTGCCGACGACGCTCCATCCGAAGGTGATGGACCGCGTCTACGCGCTCCTCGGAATCCCGAAGGAGGTCGTCTTCCACTTCTGCATCCCGCTCGGCTATCCGCGCGGGAGCTTCAGCCCGAACAAGCGGCTGCCCACGTCGGAGACGACGTTCCTGAACCGCTGGCAGTCGCGCGTCCTCTGGGCATAGCGCGACGACGGGCGGAGCGCTCGCTCGAATGCCGGCGCCCGTGACGCTCGACGCGCGCTTCGCCGCGTCGTGAAGCCGCCGCTCCCCGAGCCCCTGCCCGAGAGCCCGCTCGAGCTCCTCGGGGGCTGGATGGAGGAGGCGTTCGCGGCCATCCGGAACGGCCACGCCATGACGCTCGCGACCGTCGAGCCCGACGGCCGCCCGGCGGCGCGGATGGTGCTCTGCCGCGGCTTCGACGCTCACGCGGGCTGGCTCGTCTTCTACACTGACCGCGAGAGCGCCAAGGGCCGCGCGCTCGCGAAGTCCCCGCGCGCGGCACTCGTCTTCCACTGGGACGCCCTCGAGCGCCAGGCGCGGATCGAGGGCCCCGTGACCCTCGCCCCCGACGCCGACTCAGACGCCTACTGGCTCGCGCGCCCTCCGGATGCGCGAATTGCGGCCGCCGCCAGCGAGCAGAGCCGGCCCATCGCCTCGCGCGCGGCCTTCCTCCAGAAGATCGAGGAGACGGCGGCGCGCTTCGCCGGCGACGCGCCGCGCCCGCCGCGCTGGGGCGGCTATCGCGTCTGGGCCGAGCGCGTCGAGCTGTGGGTGGGCCAGCCCGCGCGCGCCCACGACCGCGCGGCCTGGACCCGCGCGCTCGCCCGCGCGGGCGAGGGCTACCGGGGCGGGCCCTGGACCGCGACGCGGCTCCAGCCCTGACGGTGTTGTACAGTCGTACACCAGAGGAGGACCCCATGCCGAGCGTCGAATTTCTCGAGCGGTTCGCCGAGGGCTGGAACGCGCACGACGTGGACGCGCTCATGACGTTCATGGCGGAGGACTGCGCCTTCGAGACCACCGCCGGCCCGGAGGTGTGCGGCAAGCGCTACGAGGGGCGCGAGCGCGTGCGCGAGGCGTTCGCGCGCGTGTTCAAGCTGTTCCCCGACGCCCACTTCGGCGGCGCGCGCCACTTCGTCGCGGGCGACCGGGGCTGCTCGGAGTGGACGTTCACGGGCACGGCCGCCGACGGCAAGCGCGTCGAGGTCCTGGGCTGCGACCTGTTCACGTTCAGGGGCGGCAAGATCGCGCTGAAGTCCTCGTACTTCAAGAACCGGACGGCCTGAGCGCGGGTGACGGCGCCGCAGCCGCCGGGCGAGCCCTCCTACCTCCCGGGGACCGACATGCCGCGGTTCATCCGGGAGCTGATGGAGTTCGTCGAGCTCGGCGAGGCCGACGTGGAGGCGGTGCGCCGCACGGCGCCGGTCGTCCTCGCCCACGAGGCCGCGTTCACCGACGCGCTCTACGCGCACTTCCTCAAGTTCCCCGCGACGGCGCGGTTCTTCCTCGGCGAGGACGGCGAGCCCGACGCCGCACGGCTCGAGCGGCGCAAGCACAGCCTCGCGCGCTGGCTCCGTCAGACGGCCGAGGTCGCGACGACGCAGGAGTTCTCCTACTACCTCCTCGCGGTCGGCCTCTCGCACAGCCACCGCGCCCACGGCCCGGGCGGCGTGGTGCCGCCCCACTTCATTGTCGGCGCGATGAGCCTCGCGCAGAGCGCGCTGGCCCGCCTCTTCCGCGCCGAGCTCGCCGATCCGCAGGCGGCGCTCGACGCGAGCCTCGCGTGGAACAAGCTCCTGCTCGTCCACCTCGCCGTGCTCCTCCTCGGCTACATCCCGCCGGCGCGCCGGTGACGCCGCGCGAGAGCGTCCCGCTGGCGCCGCGCACCACGCTGGCCGTCGGCGGCCCCGCGCGCTGGTTCGTCGAGGCGCGTGAGGAGTCCGCGGTGCTCGACGCGCTCGCCTGGGCGAGGACGCGCGGCGTCCCGCTCCGCGTGCTGGGCGGGGGCTCGAACCTCGTCGTCCCCGACGAGGGCGTGGACGCGCTCGTGGTGAAGATCGACCTCCGCGGCGTCTCCACGCGCGAGGCCGGCGGCGCGCTCGACCTGACCGCGGCGGCCGGCGAGCCGTGGGATGACCTCGTCCGCCGCGCCGTCGAGCGCGGCTGGGCCGGCCTCGAGTGTCTCTCCGGGATCCCGGGGCTCGTCGGGGCCACGCCCATCCAGAACGTCGGCGCCTACGGCCAGGAGGTGAGCGACACCGT
>WNFH01001363.1_pt1 | contig 27277 bp, 26 predicted proteins | sample 5400411 | NCBI WGS metagenome assembly WNFH01 (sample SAMN13153347, study PRJNA577476) | soil metagenome | isolation source: 200 cm saprolite under Douglas fir tree site 2 hole 3 | place: USA:California | collected 2015-04-18 | reverse complement strand
CCGCACACTCCTCATGTGCTTTTCACTCGATGCACTATAAAGATGTCGCAACTGTTCCCAGATTTTTTCCGAGGGAGCGCTGGATTTTTCCGAGGGAGCGCTGGAAGAATCTTTTGAAAAAGTCGTAGATGGTGCCCTTCCCCTTGGACTTTTTCCGAGCAAGCGATGGAAAGTGCTTTTTTTCCGAGTAAGCGATGGAAATCCCATAGACCGCACACAAAATGCGGGCAGAGGCGTATGGGAGTCGAACCCACCAGGGACCGCGCCGAGCGACCCCCCAGCCGTTTTGAAGACGGTGAGACCCACCGGGGCCCCTACACCTCCATGTGTGTGGCTGTATTGTGCCATCACCGCATACGCTTGTCAAGCCAGCGAACGCACCCGCTCCACATCAACCTCCGTCAGTGATTTCACCATCAATTCCGCCTCGCGTAAACCAGGCAGATCACGGTCGCCTGCCACCGCAATACAGCGCATACCAGCGGCATGCGCCGCCTGCACTCCCGCCACTGCATCCTCGATAACCAGGCATTCCAAAGCGTCTACGCCAAGTTCCTCAGCAGCTTTGAGGAAGATATCCGGGGCAGGTTTCCCATGTGCCACCGTTTCGCCAGAGACAAGCACCGTGAGGTATTGTCCCAGTCCTAACACATCGCTAATGAGCTGGATATTCTCGATTGGAGCCGAGGATGCCAATGCTTGCAGGAAACCTGCCTCGTGCAAACCACGCAGCAACTCGATAGAACCAGGCAGAGGAGCCGCAGTCTTGCGGATCAGATCGCGAAAGTAAGCTTCTTTACGGTCTGCCAGTTCCTTCAAACGCTCAGGAGACTGCGCACCCCACACAAGGGTGATAATGTCATCGTTGCGCCTGCCGAAAGTTGACCAGAAGTCGGCATCGCTGAAGCGAACGCCCTCTTCCTGCGCTAAACGTTTCCATGCCTGGCGATGTTCCTCCGCACTATCGATAATGACGCCATCCATATCCCAGATCACGGCTCGAACTGTATTTGACATATACCTGTTGCTCCTGTCCATTTCTTTTCATTGAATTTCTTCCCGTAGACGCTTCCCACCTATCATGATACAATATACTCGTGTCTTTCGCCCTGACTCTCTGTAGCGTGTACTCAATCTTTAGGAGGCATGACGACGCGGTTCTGATGGAATCGCTAGCGTCACAAAAACGCAATGGATTATGGGTTTACCACCGTCTCATGTGAGCTGCTCCCGGCGGAAATAGCGAGAGACAAACAGCGTCTACGCAGTGTATTAGAGCCTCTCGATCTAGGAAAATGGCTAGATTTAGGGCCACGCGGCCTGCGACTCATTCCCCATGACCCTGCTCTGCCCCCAACCTATTTCAACCCCGATGGGTCGGTGGACCTGGTCAACAAAGGTTTGTATCTTGACGATGTCATGTCCCACATGGAGCGCATCGCTGCCGCGCTGGGATGCACGCTTGAGTGGGACCTGTAGAACTTGGAGGGATTTTCAGCATGAGTGATCGCAAGTTTTTCAACGAGGAGATGGAGACGCTGCCTAAAGACAAGCTCAAGGCCCTGCAACTGAAGCGTCTTCAGGCGATTGTCGAGCGTGCCTACTCGCAGAACAAGTTTTACCGTGACCTCTACGACGAGGCAAAAGTCAAACCTTCGGACATCCAATCTCTGGAGGACATCCAGAAGCTGCCATTCCTTGAAAAGAAAACGGTACGCGCTGCATACCCATATGGGATGGCCTTTGTACGGCCCGGGGGACCAGGAGGTGCTCTGGAGATCCATGCAACCAGCGGGACCACAGGCAAGAGCGTGCCCGTCTTCGCCACGAAGAAAGATATCGACTACTGGGCGGACCTCAACGCCCGCGAATTGTGGATGACGGGTATGCGCCCAGGCGATATTTTGATGAACTGCTACGGCTATGGCCTGGCGACCGGTGGTTTCGGTTTCCACTATGGCGCAATGGCGATGGATGTAATGGCGATCCCGATGGGCTCGGATGCACGCCAGTATGATCGCATGATTGACTTCATCGTCGACTTCGGCGTCACCGCCATGTGTATGACGCCATCTGTCGGCCTCTACGTCGGCGGGAAGGCACGCGAGCGCGGCGTCAATTTCAAGGATACAAAGCTCAAAATCGGCCTATTCGGCGCTGAACCCTGGCCATGGGAGACGCGCCTGAAGTTGGAAGAACTCTTCAACATCACCGCCTACGACGAATTCGGCATGACAGAGTTTCTCGGTCCCGGCATGACCTGTGAATGCGAGATTCGTGATGGTATGCACGCTTGGGCCGATGCATTCCTGGTAGAGTGCATCGATCCCGAGACCGGCGAATGGGTTGAGGAAGGCAAAGACGGTGAATTGGTGTGGTCATGGCTCACAGCAGACGGCACAGCCATGATTCGTTACCGCAGCCGCGACCTCTCGCGTGTTTGGTGGGAGGACCGCTGCAAATGCGGTCGCACGCATCCAAAGATCGCAGCCATCAAGGGACGCAGTGATGATGCCGTTTCCATCCGTGGCCTGATCGTCTTCCCCAGCCAGGTCGAAGCGGCCCTGGTGAAGTTCCCAGAAACCGGCGCGAACTTCCGCATCATCGTTGACAAGCAGGATGGCCTGGATACCTTCGATCTCAAGGTCGAGGTGAAGGACCCTGCTGCACTCAGTGATTCACAACGCAATGCAGCCCTGTGCCGTGAGATGGCAGATTCGGTCAAGACGGTCACCGGCAACACTCCAAAAGTAGAGCTTGTGCCTCCAGACAGCCTCCCACGCGCCAGCGGTGGCGAGTCGAAGACGGCAAGCGCCCGTGTCGAAGATCGGCGGAAAAAGTAGGGAATCAAGAGATAAAAGGGCACAATGGGCATACCTATCCAGGGACAGGTATGCCCATTGTGCCCTTTTATCCTCTAGCGGAAATTCCTGTTGCGCCGAGTAGGCGCTGATTTACCGTAATCATACTTGTCCTTCTATCTTTCACTTATTGGATATGCGTTGTGTCGATGTTATAGCGACCAGCGGTACGCTCTCGCCTGCATGATACTGCTGCTTGCTCTCTCCCGCAAAGACGGTGATACTTCCACGACCGCAGACCATCCAGCTTTGCTCGGAACCGACAAGGGCTGTCGATCCCTCGACACCGACCACGGTGACACCCTTTGGGACCATGGGCACGATGCTTGTGATCCACCCAGGAATCTCGTCGAAGTGGGGAATAATCGCTATACCAGGAGCCAGGCCAAGCGCAGGAATGGTGCGCCTGAACTGTGGCCAGGCCAGCATGTGTCCTGCAAGAACCATTGCGCCAGCCGAACAGCCTGCAACAACCCCTCCAGCGGCGAACACATCCACAATGGCGTGCCAACAGGCTGTATCTCGTAGCGTATCGAGTAGATACTGTGGTTTGCCTCCCGAGAGATAGACAAAGTTGGCGGCGGCAATCCGACTTGCCAGTTCTGCCGACTCGGCTTCCTCGCGGGTGAGCAACATCACTGCTTCGGCTGATACTCCCAGGCGGTCAAAATGCTTAATGCCCATCTGCGCCCAGCGCTCAGGAACCTCTGGGCCATCCAGCGCCGATGCCGTCGGCAGTATCGCCACCTGCGGCGTACCGTTGAGCCGGGCGAGCAACTCCCGGTCAAGAGGTTCGATTGGTTCGAGAAACTCGCCTGATCCGACGAGTGCCACGGTCCCGTTTGTTGATGTCATTAGCTTATCTCCTTAATCAGCAGCGATACCTTGAAAGTAGATACGGGTCAGGTGCTTCACCAATTCCTCGGGCGGTATCTGCTCCTCAACGACATGCCGCTCATATTCCCAGGGTGAGAGCAGACTGAAAAACGTCCCCAACAGAACAGGCGTTGGCAGGCCAGCATCAAAATCACCGGTGGCTTTACCTTCTTCAAGCAGCATGGCGATGCGTGCAGAGAGTTGCTTCCAGATAGAGTGTATGTATTCTTTCTTCTGCGGGAGGTCTTTGCGCACATCCGGGCTGGTGTAAAGCGCAACAAGCAAACGAACACGTTGCCCAAGCATACCACGGTACATTCCTTGCAGTATGCTTTCCAATCTGGCACGAGCAGTCAATGGCAATGAAGCGGTGTGCTCAACGAATTGCAGCAGCTTCTGCATTTCTCGCTCGATAAGCGCGAACACTAAGTCTCCTTTACTGGCAAAGTGCAGGTAGACCGTCCCTTTGGCGATGCCCACTCGTGCAGCAATCTCGTCCATCGATGTATCGTGATAGCCCTTCTCTGTTAGCACCTCTTCCGCTACTTGCAGGATCAAGTCCTCGCGTTCCCGGCGTTGCTTTTCTTTGAGCGACTGCCGGGGAATCTCTGTTTGCATCCTGACACCTCCATGTGTGATAAGTGACTTCTTAGTTATTCAGTGACAAGATAGAATATGATATGACCATCATGTTTACTTTTGACTTTATAGTCATTATTTTAACTGAGAAGCTAAAGAAATGTCAAGGAGGAATTATGAAATGCTCTCAAAAATTGGTAACTACTTATGAATTGCAGTGTTCTGTCCAGTAGTGATGGGTCTTGGCAACCACGGTGATGACGTTCTTGATTTCCTTTTCCAGACGGAAGGCTGGCCCGGCGGGCAGAAACAGCATGGTTCCCTCGCGCCGCACACTGACATTTTCCAGCATTATGGCATGTTGCAACCAGTTGGCCATCGGCTCGTCTTCACACTTCAGGCCAACCCACCCTGGCTTCTCACTGTGCACCGTGGGCAGGCCTGTGACCAGGCGGAGCCCACGCTCAATCTCGGCGGCTACGAGCGCGTAGTCGTTCTGAGCCGCCTGCACTTCATCTGGAGCGACGGGTTCCAACAAGGTGCCACGATGCGGAGGGCCTCCTGCCATCGCCAGGTCGCAGAAGTCGGTCCACATCTGATCCCAGGCCACCTGTCCGTCGTCTGCGTAATGCAACGGAGCCGATCCCATTGGGGTGGAACAAACCGCCTTGCCATTGCGATAACGTGGCGGAAGCATGTCTGGCGTGATCTCCAGTAGTGGTGGATCGGTGAGGGCAGGTGAAGGAAATGGGGATGTCCCTTGATCGTGGCGATGGGAATGACCAGCAGAGGGAATATAGACATCGCCAGTGTTGCGCCAGTCCACCTGGGCGACCTCACCACCGATGATCGTGACCTCACTGGAGGGGTAGCTCCAGGTCATATAGTCACCCGCAGGCAACGCGAGAAAGAGGGCGGCGAACATCGTAAGCCCGTTGGCCCTGCGTTCGAGAACCTGGGTATGCACCCTGTGGGCATCGTTGCCTTTCGGGCTGACCTCGATTTCCTTGCCGAGGAGTTCCTGCCTGGTATAGATGACCAGTGCCCCGATGTCCTCCCCAATATCCAGCACTGCATGTTCGGTATGAACCCGCTCAACGTAGGTCTCGGCCATCTGAGTTTCTCTCCTTTCACCAAATACATATTGAGGAGTTCGGCAGCTCCAAGCCCCCGAACTCCTCTGAGCCATCGTTTAAGAAGAGCGACGCCTCTTACTTACGTGCTCGGAGTATCAAAGCCGTCCTTTGGTACTCCCAGATAGGGGAAATTTGGGATATAGCGGTTAGGACCCGGAACCTGGCCCGGCCCAAACCCGAGCTGGGCCGGGGGCGGGAACGGAGGATTTGTCTCAAAATCCGAGACCAAACTCGCCGCGCTGTCAGGAACGTAACTTGGGACGACTAGCGGGTAGGTGGCACCGGCGAACGCACGTATCTCGATCGTTGCAACGTCGTCGAAAACGCGGCGACCGTTCGGGAACCCAGCGAGATCACCACCCAGAACCCCCAGCAAGTTCGGGGTCGCCGTCGGTGGTACCGCCATGTTCAACCGCAACATATCCGCCAGTGTGTTGCCCGTGAAAGTCGGGGCCCCGGCAAGTACCGACGCCGGGATGCCGGTGAGCAAGATGGCGACCAGGTCCGCTCGGACAGCGCCGGAGGCGTTGAGAGCGGCCAGGTGGGGGAATGTTGTTGGATAGAGCGCTGTCAGCAGCTTTGCGACCTCCGGGTGTTGCACAAACTGGGCGAACTGTGCATCAGCGGCAGGAGGCAGACTGTTCCACAAGTCCTTCTTGACCATAGGCACGACGACTTCATTGAACAGCGGGTTGCCTAGCCGCGAGACCTGCACCCACGGGCCAGTCTCGATGGTCTGACCACCATTGCCACGTATGAACGCCTTGCGTCTGCTCGCCGAGCCCCAGACGCCGATGACCGCATTCGGGTCTGTCGGACTGGTGGGAACGGATCCATTCTTGGTCAGTTCGCTCACGGGCACCTTGATGGCGATAGTGTGTACGTTGACAGCTTTGGTCGCATCGACCCCCGGTGCAGCAGGCAGGGGTATCAGATGCAAATTCTGGAATGGCCGCAGGACCAGCAAGTCGAAGACCGAGCCCAGGTCCACATAGAACCCTTCGAGCCTCTGTCCGGCGAACACCGTCTCGCCACTGGGTAGACGATGAACGGCAGGCACAGCTAGATTAGTGGCATAGTTGGGCGTGGAGCGCACACCAACATTGACGGGCGGGCAAGCCAGCCTGGATGCCAGGACGATCGACCCTCCTCCATTGCCCTCCTCGTCGCCACCTCCGGGGGGAAGATCGAATGGGTAGACCACTTTGGTTACGGAATAGAACTGTCGCCTATTCCAATTCGGATCAGTAAGGGAGCCAATCGAACCGGTGTTGTACAGGAAGGTATTGGGATTCTGCACTTCGGTGTGGAACTGGAACTGGTAGGTGATGTCGGGACGCGCATCTCCATCGTTGTCGATGTGGATCTCATATAGGACATCGTTGCCGAACTCATAGAAGTTTGGACCGCCATCGGGTCCCTCCAGGGGAACGTAATTAGTGATGAGAGTGACCGTGGGAGGGGAACCAGGTGGATCGTCGGTACTGCGAAATGCGTAGACATCAGTATTATCAGCGACCGGGTCTTTAGAAATCTCGGGCGCTTCACGGTGGGATGACATATTTCTCCTTACAACAAATAATGAGTACCTCTTGCTCTTTGAAATGAGTTACCGCTTAACGTACGACTTTCAAGAGGCGCATAACGAATTCAGGGTCGCGATAAATGATTTCGCGGGTGCCAACCATGACGGAGACCTCGCCTGTGGCGAGATTGCTTACATGGGCCACCACGGGTTCGGCAAGCCCGGCAGCGGGTAGCTCTGCCGTCGGAACCTCCGGTGTCTCGCCGACAGCCTCCAGGCTGGGCACGGCAGCTAGCATACCAAGCGTAGCTACATTTACAGATGTCTGCCTGAAAAACCCACGTCGTGTCAGCTTTGCCATCTCTCTCTCCTCTCATAGGGATATATTTGATCCGTATGATATTGGGATTCAATCTCCCCGAGCACCGCTGGTACGCATAACCAGACAGGTACATGATCCAGCATTTACTGCTGCTCAAATATTAATACGAACAGGATACGCTTCCAGACTGCCTTTAGCGGTAGAGGTTTCTTTACCGTTTGGTGAAGATGCGGTTAATGGTTAAGCAGGCAGAGAGTTTTCAGAGGTAAAGAATTCTTTACCGAGCCTTCCATGAGCAATCAGAGTCCGTTCAAATGGCGTCATTTCGAATCTGAGATCATTTTACTGTGCGTACGCTTTTACATTACCTTTTGTCTTCCCACGCTTGCAACAGACGGTGATAGGCTTCCCAGGTATCTACGTCGTAGTTTGCCATCGGGTCGTCTATCTCAACGGTCGCCAGTTCCTGGTGATGACGTTCAATCACGCTACGGCCACCTTCATCGCCTGTGGTCGCCAGCAGTTCGGGGAAGAGGCTGGCATCGAAGAGGACGGGATTACCCCGCCTACCTTTATAGAGCGGTGCAACGATGCGCTGCCCCGTTGTTCGCCGGGTAGTTATGAGTGTATCGATCGTCTGTGGCGTGATCAAAGGCTGGTCACCCAACATCATCAGCGCACTGTCCACTATGGAAGTAGATGAAGCTTGCTCGTTTACTATGAGTCTTCGTAGTCCCACGTGCATAGAGGTGCTCATGCCTTGCAGGTAGTCAGGATTATCAGTGAGGATGATGTTTGGGTGCTCAATATAGGGGGCAAGGTGTGCGCGTACCTCTTTGGCCTGGTGTCCCAGGACGATGATGATGGGACTTGCCTGGGAGGCGAGCGTAGCGTCTATGACGTGAACTAGTACGGGGCGACCGGCCAGCGGCAACAACAATTTATGTCGTCCAGCACCCATCCGACTGGAACTGCCCGCTGCCATTATAATAGCAGCGGTTATCTGCGTTGCATTCATCCAATATCTCCTTAGTCTACCAGAGCAGTCGTAAAGCTCTCTTGACAGCTCGCTTAGACCTGGACTTGCCTGCAAATGATATAATAATCGAAGCACCGACAAGCCTCGGTGAATATTGGTCTTTTCTTAAATGCCCTGGTCAGGAGAATATCGTACCATGTTGCATAGTACCTAAATCATAGCATTATATGACAAGGAACTACCAGCGGGCTTTGCAAGAAGCAGCAGTTCGATGAGCCAGCACACCCTCAGATGTTGTTCCAGTCGGAGGCTCTGTGGGTGCATATTAAGGGTAGCGGAAACGTGAAGGTGTATGCACCATGACAAACTCATTGAACAGTCGCGAGGAGCACATTACTCCGTCATAGGAGGTCTTAAAGACAGCTTGAAGGTCTTTGTACGAAACCAAGATGGAAGGCCCCTGATGCCCTGTACTCCTGCCAAAGCGCGGAAACTCTTGCGTGCTAGTAAGGCGAAGGTGGTGGGGCGTTGCCCGTTTACCATCCAATTGTTGTGGGACTGCGAGGGGCATGTTCAAGATGTGATACTTGGCATTGACAAAGGGAGCCACGTCACAGGCATCGCGTGTGTGGGCAATGGTGAGGTGTTGCTGTCGGCAGAGGTCTACCATCGTTGTGATGTGAAAGAGCGGATGGACGCACGCCACATCCATCGTAAAAACCGTCGTGCTCGAAAGTGGTATCGCCCAGCGCGGTTTGCCAACCGCGCCTCGAGTCGGTATAGCGGGCGCTTGTTACCGTCTATCAAGACGAATATCGAAGAGGTGATTCGCGTCGTCAAGCAGCTTCCTCTGGCTATCAGTCACATTGTGGTTGAGGATGTCCAAGTGGATATTGCGCGCCTAAATAATCCGAACCTCCGGGGAACGCAGTACCAAGTTCCAATCCGCATGGATGAGAACTTGCGTATTGCCTGCCTGATGCGCGATGGCTACCAGTGTCAACAGTGTGGCAAACGGAACTGCTCCCTGCACGCACATCATCTGGTGTACCGTAAATATGGTGGGAAAGATACGCTTGCCAACCTGCTGACCCTTTGTGAGTCGTGCCATACTAGGGTGCATCAGGGCAAGCTCATGCTGAAGGTGACAGGAGTAAGCGGACATTTGGATGTAATCGCGCAACGTAGTATGCAGGGAAAAGCTTACCTGTATGCTACGCTCGGGAAGCAAACGCAGCTTTCCACTGTGTTCGGCTACGAAACCTCTGCTTACAGGAAGGCCAGAGGGTTACCCAAAACCCACTGTATTGATGCACTCTGTGTCGCTACACTCAAGACTGGAGATGTGGTGCCAGAGGAGTGCGAGAATGTCTATACCATCGGGTTTCGCCCTCGGCAGACGCGGCGGCAGTTTCACGACTTGCCGCGCAAAGGGGAGGGACGGGTCCGCTATCAGGTCTATGAGGAACTCGAAGGCTTCCGCAAAGGGGATATTGTCCAGGTCAAGGGACGATGGATCAAGCAAATCAATGCCATCTATGGTGATGGGCGGCTTGCCTTCAAACGAGTCAAAAGGGAACCTCCCTCGGCACGTCCGAAAGACTGCCAGTTGCTTGAACGTGGACGCACAGTGGTATGGCAACAGATCGCATAGAACTCAAGAAAATGTGAGAGAATGCTATGTTTTGGAAAACCGATTACAATACTCACCCCGTCAATAGTGGTAATGTTGAAGCACTGGATGCCGAGACACAGGCTAAATATGAGCACCTGCAGGCGATCCTGAGTACGATGGAATCCGTGTTGGTGGCCTATTCGGGTGGGGTCGATAGTGCGCTTCTGTTGAAAGTGGCACACGATGTGCTGGGCGAACGCGCCATTGGTGCGATAGCCTCCTCACCTGCCTATGCCAATGAAGAGACAAGCGAGGCCATTGCCGTTGCTGAACAGATGGGTATACCACTGATTACCCTGGAGACGCATGAACTTGAAGACGAACGTTATGTTGCTAATGACGTGAACCGTTGCTACTTCTGCAAAACGGAACTCTTTAGCAAGCTGGTACCACTTGCAAAGCAACATAACCTACGCTATATTGCTTATGGTATAAACAAAGATGACGACGGAGATTTCCGTCCAGGGCAGCGAGCGGCGCGTGAGTTCGATGTGCGTGGTCCTCTAAAAGAGGCAGGTATGGGCAAGCGCGAGATACGAGCTCTGGCTCGCCAGCTCGGTGTGCCTGTGTGGGATAAGCCAGCAATGGCGTGTTTCTCCTCGCGTCTCCCCTATGGAAGCAAGGTTGATGTAGCTTCGCTGAGTATGATCTACAAAGCGGAAAAACTGCTGCACGACCTGGGCTTCCATCAACTGCGTGTACGTCATCATGACAAGATTGCACGCATAGAGGTTGAGCGGTCTGAGATGCCACGGCTGATTGAGGAGGAGATGAGTCGTGCCGTCACGGATGGCCTGCGCAAAATAGGGTATACGTATGTAACCATTGACTTATGTAACCATTGACTTATTGGGATATCGTACTGGCAGTATGAACGAAGGGTTCTTTAAGAAGAAATAGGTGCAATCTATGAGTAAGGCCTCTCGCCAACCAGCGAAGCAAAATCGTCCCACCAACAAGCAAAACACTGATCAGCCTGCAAAGGAAGATCAGTCCCTGAAAGCTACAAATCTGGGTTCAAAGCAGGTACAGCCTGGGAATAAGCAAGAAACAGAACAGCCTACGAGGCAAAATCAGCCACCTGGTAGGCAACTGACGCGCCAGGCAGCGAAATATGAGCGGCGTCGAGAGGAGCAGCGACGACGTGAAGAAGGCCGGCAGCGTGCCGTCCAAAGGAAGCGTATCACGATAGTGAGTGTTGTCGTTGCTGCGCTGCTCGTCCTTGGTTTCGTAGGCTATTTTGCTTATACGAATTACATTCACCCAAGTACCGGTCCTACGGCTAACCCAACAGCAACAACAGTACTTGTTGACCCCAAATATCCTGCTGTTGATGGGGTACCTTGTGATGCTCTTGAACAAACCGTCAACCACTATCATGCACATGTGACTTACTACATTAATGGTCGCCAGGTGGCTCCACCTGCTAATATCGGCATTGGAGGCAATGCTCCATACAATCCATCTTGCTTCTACTGGCTACATACCCATGCCCCTGATGGTATAATTCACATTGAAGCGCCAGCCAAACGTACGTTCACACTTGGGAACTTTTTTGACATTTGGGGGGGAAAGTTCTCGACATTGCAATACCCCCCCGAGTTGGATCAGCCAGGTGGTCCTGGTTGGCAAATCTATGTTAATGGAAAGTTGGTCAGTGGCGATTTTCATAATATCGTGCTGCAACCTCATATGCTGATTACGCTGGCGTACAACACCCCGAATGTGAAACCTGAAACGTCCTATGCATGGAATGGTCTGTGAGGGTTGCTTTAGCCTGGCCCGGCCCCCCTGGTGCCCGCTAGGGGTTACCTGTCCCCCAGACAGGGTTCTACTACATTGAGGTATCCATCGTCGGCAAGAAATGAAAACAATTACGATGCCAGAACGCACCATTTACTTAGATCATGCCGCCACCACTGCGCTTGATGCGCGTGTGTTAGATGTGATGTTGCCCTACTTGACGACAGAGTATGGCAATGCCAGCAGCATCTATACGCTGGGGCGGCATGCCATGCAGGCAATTGATCGGGCCCGCGAACAGGTGGCTGATGTCCTGAGTTGCCGTCCGACCGAGATCGCCTTCACAGGATGTGGCTCCGAGAGCGATAACCTGGCGATTAAAGGTATAGCTTATGCATCTCAAAAGAAGGGTAACCACCTGATAACCTCGACGATTGAGCATCATGCTGTCCTGCACACCTGCCAGTACCTGGAACGTTTTGGCTTCAAGACAACCTACCTGCCCGTCGATGCCTATGGTCGCGTCGACCCTGATGAGGTTGGGCCTGCGATAACCGACCAGACGATCCTTGTTTCGGTGATGTATGCGAACAACGAGGTAGGGACGATTGAGCCCGTGGCAGAAATTGGCCGCATTTGTCGTGCCAGGAAAGTGCCTTTCCACGTTGATGCTGTGCAAGCGGGTGGTTCTTTGCCGCTTGATGTCGCTGACCTCAACGCTGATCTGCTCTCGCTCTCTGCCCACAAGTTTTATGGCCCTAAGGGAGTCGGTATACTCTATGTGCGCCAAGGCATGCGTCTTTTGCCGCAACTTCAAGGTGGTTCGCAAGAACGTGGGAGGCGTGCGGGCACCGAGAATGTTGCAGGTATCGTAGGTGCTGCAGCAGCATTGCGTTTGGCCCAGGGGGAACTGCCGCAGGTGACGTCCCGCGTCACGGCATTGCAAGATCGGTTGATCGCCGGTGTCTTGACTATCCCTCGTAGCCGGTTGACTGGTCACCCTACCGAGAGCCTGCCCAACAACGCCAGTTTTTGCTTTGAAGGTGTTGAGGGCGAATCGATCTTGCTCAATCTCGATATGCTTGGCATCGCCGCCTCCACCGGCTCCGCTTGCACTTCAGGCTCCGTAGACCCATCGCATGTACTGATTGCTATGGGACTTCCACCTGAGTGGTCGCATGGCAGTCTGCGCCTGACACTCGGCAAGGAAAATACCGGTGCTGACGTGGATGTGCTGCTTGCTGCGCTACCTGGGATTATCGAGAAGTTGCGAACGTTAGCTGGGTGAGACCTGGCAGGGGCATTACCTGTCCCCCAGACAGGGTCCCCTGCCACTACATTAAGCATTAAGGGCTATCAAGGTGGGAAGTGCTTCCATCGGCCTGTACCAGTAATCTCTTCATTATCCACTTGCGTGCTTCATCCGCATGAACACCCACGGCGGCATGCACCAGGGGTCCATGCAGAAAGCGCGGGATCATGTAACCCGTGAATGGCCCGTGCACCAGCACCCGGGCTGTCATCTCCTCGAATTGGAGCAACTGCGGTGCGCACAGAGCCACGACGGTCAGTGGATCGTGCAAAAAGGGCAGTGGTGAATGCCAGCGTGGGCGATGTCGTTGCCAGATAGCGATGAGTTGACTGAGAAGCTGGGTCTGTGGTGAGTCGTTGCTGCGTAAATGCTCAATATCCTCTTCACGCAGTTGGCAACGGGTCGTCACATTCCAGCCCAGCATTGTCACAGGTATACCTGCCGCGAGTACGATGCGTGCTGCCGTTGCATCGTTACGCACATTCCATTCAGGGAAGGGGATGCCACTTGTACCACCCATCATAATGATCCTTCTTATAGTCATAAAGAGATGTGGTTCGATCCTGAGTGCGGTAGCGACGTTGGTCAGAGGTCCAAGGCAGAGCAGTGTGAGACGATTATGATGAGTTAGTGCTGTCTGCACAATCAGTTCGGGAGCGGAAGCGGAACTGAGCATAGGTAGTGTTCCGCAATCGGCGCAATCATCGAGTATGGCGGCCTGGGGTACTCCAGAAGGGTGGCGGCGTGGTTGCAGGGGCGTTTGTAATCCGGCGGCGATGGGGATATCTTCGCGCGCGAAGATGTGGAGGAGGTGCGCTGCCAACTGTGCTCGTCGTTGTGTGTCGCCGAAGACGGTTGTGACGGCACAAAGTGCTATCTCTGGTGAACGCAGTGCAAGTGCGAGGGCGAGTGCATCGTCGATATCGTCGCCAATGTCGGTGTCTATCAGGATAGGATGCTTTTGTGAACCTGATTGGTCTGCTATGGGGGTCTGATCGATAGACACTTGGCTCATTGTCAATGCATCCTTTTATGTGCTACATTTGAAAACAAAGGGTCAGAGGCGAGACCGATGCCCGCGATGATGACCTATAGATTATCATAGCGCGTTGGGAACAGGCAACAAGGTTTTGTTGTATCTGGCTCCATCACCGCGTAGTTTAAAAGAGAGGTATCAAACTATGGACACCCTCAAACGTGAAGTATTGTCAGAGCGTGTGCGTCTGGTCAAGCCGTCTGGGATACGCAAGTTCTTTGATATTATTAACACGATGCCGGACGTTATTTCGCTGGGTATTGGCGAACCGGATTTCGTCACGCCAGAGCATATCAGCCGGGCGGGTATTCGCTCCATCGAAGAGGGTCATACTCATTATACGTCGAACTACGGCATGCTTGAATTGCGCGAAGAGATCGCTGCTATGCTACACCGGCGCTACGGGTTGAAGTATAACCCGGTAAGCGAAATCCTGGTCACGGTTGGCGTCAGTGAGGGTGTAGACCTGGCGATGCGTACAATGATAAACCCTGGTAACGAGGTCATTTCGCCTGATCCTGGTTATGTGGCCTATGAAGCAGATATCATCTTTGCCGATGGTGTGCCGGTTCCTGTGCCGACTTATGCCAAGTACGACTTTGGCGTGCGTGCCGCTGAGATCGCTGCTGCCATTACGCCGCGTACGAAGATGATTTTGCTTGGTAACCCGAATAATCCCACGGGGGCAGTAGTACCACGACCCGAGCTTGAAGGTATTGCCAAACTGGCCATGGAGCATGATCTGATCGTGGCAGTCGATGAGGTATATAGCCGCCTTGTTTATGAAACTGAGCATGTGAGTATCGCTGCTTTGCCTGGGATGCGCGAGCGTACGGTTTTGCTAGATGGCTTCTCCAAGGCGTACGCAATGACGGGCTGGCGTATCGGCTACGTTGCGGCACCTGCATATATTCTGGAGGCGATGGTCAAGATTCATCAATACACTATTATGTGTGCTCCCACATCAGCGCAGGAGGCTGCATTAGAGGCGTTGCGTCACGGTGAGGAGGATGTGCAGGCGATGTATTATGATTATGCGCGTCGTCGTCGCATGTTTGTTGATGGCCTCAATCGCATTGGGTTGACGTGCTGTGAGCCGCATGGGGCCTTTTATGCCTTCCCTTCTATTGCTAGTACTGGCCTGACCGACGAGGATTTCACCGAGAAGTTGCTCTTCGAGGAGAAGGTAGCCGTTGTTCCTGGTAGTGCCTTTGGAGTTGCCGGTGCTGGCTACGTACGCTGTTCATATTGTACAGCCTACGACAAGCTTGAAGAGGCTCTGGTGCGAATGGAGCGCTTTGTGAAGAAGCATACATCCTAGAGAAGGAATCTGCCATGCCAGAAAATGACTCGCCTTCTGGTCTGTTTACTCGTTCAGAGGATATCCCCGACTTTCGCTTCCGTTTCTTCTGTTCAGAGTGCGGTGAGGAAATTCAAGGTATTCCCTACAGGACGACCTGGCATGGCTGGTGTGCCTGCTTCGATCCCTGGGATTTCTGTTCAGAGGAATGCTGGAAGAAAAATGACCTGCTGAATACGGCGAATTGGCCTCCGCCGGTCAGTAAACGGTGAGCAAAAGGGGAGTGGTCAGGTTGATTGCCAGCCCCACCATAGGGCGACCGCAAGGGTCGCCCGTAGCGTGAGATAGGGTTCTATTCAGCGATGGGTTCCCATCTCACAGCACCCCTATCGCGTTTCAGTTCAAAGAGATTGGGCTGGTGTAGTGCCCACTCAAAGTGATCCCACATTTCTCCTGCTTCTTGACCGCGTGGCACGAATTGTATGATCGGACCGTAGAAGCCTACGTCATGCCCTTCGATAGCGATTGTTGGCACGCCGAAGGCGCGGTAGCGATTCACGGCCTCCTGGTGATCTGCCAGTACGTCGTTTGTGGTGCTGTCGTCGGACAATGCGGCGTCTACAAGGGCCGGGTCAAGTTCTGCTTTCTGTAGTGCGGCTCGTACTCCTTCTGCGTCTCTTATGTTCTCCTTGCGCCCGTGTTGCGCTGCCCCTAATGCAAGGTAGAGCTTTTCTACTGCCTCATTGCCACTCTGTTTGCGTACATAGGCCAGTGTTCGTAATCCGGCCCATCCGTAGCCGTTTTGATAGTCGGGTTCTGTACCCTCCTTGCGGTTGACGAACTCGAGGCTGAAGAAACGCCAATGGACATCGACTGGGCGAACCTTGCGCACTTCGCGTATCCATAGTGCTGTGCGCCAGGCCAGTGGGCACAGAGGGTCGAAATGGAAGTTGATGCTGACGGGTGTAGTTGTCTGTTGTGTGGTCATTGAGCTTGTGGTCTCCTCTGATGTGTTTTGCGTTGAGTTGAACATAACCGCTACTTTACTTCATTTTGTGTAGCATGTAATGATAGCATACGCCACAGGCAGAGGGAGCGTCAAGAAATCGGCTTTGTTATTGTTGCCATATGCTTGATAAAAAGCGCCAAACAAGCATATACTATGTTCGATTAAAGGTGAGAAGACAGGAGGTTAAGAATGCCAAGAGTAACCACAAAAGGACAATGCGTTTTTTGTAAGCACGAATTCAGCAAGTCCGGCATGACCAAGCACCTGGAGACGTGCAAAGAAAGAGAAGTGAATGCCACGAGCGGTGCAGGAGCAGGGAGTCGCCAGAAAGCGCGGAAAACGAAAGTATTCCATCTCCTGGTTGAAGGACGCAGCTCACCCGAATATTGGATGCACCTGGAAGTAACGACGGGAACGACGCTGGCACAAATGGATCGTTTTCTCAAAGATACCTGGCTGGAGTGCTGCGGGCACTTAAGCGCGTTTCAGATCGGGGGGGTATCCTATGCCTCGGATGCAGAGATGGTGTCCGGTTCGGCGTGGGATATGGGCGATAAAAGTATGCGTGTCAGGTTAGACAAGGTGCTCACTCCGGGGCAATGGTTCACTCACGAGTATGATTTCGGTACCACTACTGAGTTGAGTCTGAAGGTGGTGTCAGAGCGAGAAGCTGAGGCAAAGGGCAAGGCCATTCAGGTGTTAGCCAGGAATGAGCCGCCTGCGATCCTATGCGGTGTTTGCGGCAAACGTGCTACGGAGGTATGCACTCAGTGTATCTATGACAACGCAGGCTGGCTGTGCAACGAGTGCGCGGAGACGCACGAGTGTGGCGAGGAGATGATGTTGCCAGTGGTCAATTCCCCACGAGTGGGCATGTGCGGGTATACGGGTTGACATCCTCCCCACGGCTCAAGCCGGGGGACTCCCACCCTCGCGGGTGAGCTTTCCTGCTTCGTTGGAGGTTGCGAAAACGCTTTGAAGCTATTCCCGTCTTACACCGCCTCCACAGGCATTCTACTTTCCGCAAGCCCTGCGGTAGTTTCTCAGTCTGGTAGCCATCGCTTGCATGGTTCTCGCAAGCGGCAAGTAGAAAGAGAGTGTACAGTGGTTGAACACGCTAGTGCTTTTACCCAGGCGAGCGATTTAGCCTGGAACCCACAAACACTATTCCGTTGTCAAAGTACTGAAACAAGTGTCTCATGGCTGTCAAGTGTTTCATTGAGTATTCAACGATTGAGTACTGCCTGCGGGCAGCCATTTTTCATCCCCATGCAGAGAGTGCAGGGGTCTTCAAAATGGAGAATATGAATATGATAAGCCTGTAGGCAAGAGTGAGAAATATTATTATGTTGACTCTGGAATGAAAGGGGAGAACATATGGCAGAAATAGCTTCAGCTAGAGCCTCAAAAGGAACTTGTTATTATTGCAAGAGCGAGATCGAAAAAGGGAAGATGACCCAGCATCTGAAGTACTGTAAACAGAGGGCTGCTGCTATTGCTACTGAAGCAAAAGCCTCTACGGAGCAAAAGACCAGGCTTTTCCATTTGATAGTCGAAGGGCTTTGGAGTCCCGAATACTGGATGCATCTCGAAATACCAGCCTCAGAGCCACTGGTAACGCTGGATGGCTTTCTCAGGGGTATCTGGCTTGAGTGCTGTGGGCACCTGAGCGGATTTAAGATTGGCGATACCTCCTATTCGTTAGAGCCGGAGGACATGTATTATGGGTTGGCTGAAGTAGGGCAGGAGGAGGAGGAAGAAGAGGAGGGTGAGGAAGGCGAGTTGGATGATGTGGTCAATGGAGAAGAACTGTTTCAACAATTATCATCTGAGGAGTTGGAGTTTATACCATCTGATTTGCTATCCGAACTCAGGAAATCCTGGCCTATTGATGACCTGGTTGCCTTTTTGAAGGAGCGACTGAAGTTGTTGCCAAGAGATGGTGGCTATCGCACGCTTGAAGAACTTGAAGAATACCGCAGGCTCTATTGGCAACGGATGTTCCTGAAGTCGCTCCTCGATATGGTGGAGGATCGTAGTATGTATGTCCAGCTAGGCAAAGTTCTCAAAGTTGGTCAGAAATTCTCTTACGACTATGACTTTGGGTCTACTACACACCTCGGTCTGAAGGTGGCTTCAGAACGGGAAGGAATAGTGAGGGATGAGAAAAGGCCTGTGCGAGTTATGGCCAGGAATAATCCACCTGGGTTTACCTGCAGCGTGTGCGGAAAGGCTGCTACGAAGTTAGCCTCTGGGTATTATGCTGGGGAGACCTACTGTAACAAATGTGCCAGGAAGAGTGGAGATTCCGAGATGATGTTGCCGATAGTCAATTCGCCACGGGCAGGCGTGTGCGGGTATACAGGACCAAGCAATCCTGCGGCGTGGGAGGACGAGGATGATGAAGATGAGGGGTGAGCCACGCAGGTTTTCCCGTTTCAATGTTGCGTGGTTCGTGATACTTTCTAAGAAGCGTGTCGGTTCTGATCCTGGCGCAGTCGTTCTAGTACCCAAATGCGTATGAGTGTGGCCTTCTTCATCCCGCGCTCACGTGCTATTGCCTCTAATTCGTGGTCGGTTTCTGGGTCAAATCGTACCTGTACGTTTGCGGAGAGGCCGCGTGTTGCACGTACCTGTACTGCCTCGGTTTCTTCTGTAAAGTCGGTAATGTTGTGGGTATCCCAGAAATTGGCTTCTTCTTCGTAGCTGTTGAAAGCTGGAATTGAGCCGTGTGCTTCTGTGGGATACTCTGGCCCATTGTATGCTGATTTCTTCATGGATCTATTGTAATGATTTTCATTACAATGTCAAGGGCATAAAATGGGTGAACAGCGTTTGGGAAAACACACGTGTGTTTTCCCAAACGCTGTTCCTATCCTCATGAAATGGCTCTATAGGCCATTTCACCCAAGTTGGGTTTTTAGAGATGTAGCTAATTGATTGAAAATGTAGTATAATAATTTCTGAGCTTGTATTGCAGATAATGCAGTTCAAGCGAGCGGTACTTGAACAATGGAGAAGGAAAACATCAGGAAGATGCTGAACTTGAGTAATGCATTCGAATAGCTGGCAAGGGGCCAAAAATGCAGAGCAAATTACTCACCACCAGTTCGCTGGCAGCAACCCGCACCGGCGTTAATGCTCCATTACCTCTCATTGACCTCGATAAGATCCTCACAATTGTCGCCGACACCCATGATTATATGGCCTCGGTAGATGATGAGAAACAATTCAATGATTCTAATCTAGCTGAACTTCTAGAGAAATTCGCCCAACTACTCAGAAAGCAGCTCAAACAGCGTGCTCGTGTTTTAGCTATTAGCTGCGGCGCAGGATGGGAAGCAAATTTCCTGACGGCCCGAGGTTTCGATATCGTAGGGATCGACACTTCCACTGAGATGCTAGGAAGAGCAGGCAAGCGTGTACCGAGCGGAAAATTCTCACACATGAGTATGCAAAATCTGTATTTCCCCCCCAAAGAGACCTTTGACGCTATTTGGAGCACACGCACGTTAATTCATGTGCCACAAGCCCTGGTAGTTGATTTATTAGCTTCGTGGAAACGAGTATTGAAGCCCGGTGGTATTTTGGGCCTCGGCGTCAACGTAGGTGAACGTAACGGCTGGGAAACAAACGAGGCGATGTCCAGGCTACCCGTGTTTTATCACTATTTCGCTGATGGTGAACTAGAAGAGGCGCTCGAAGCTGCTGGATACCAGGTAGTGGAGAAAGCTAGCATTACAGGCAGGTCTGATTCTGCCGAATCGCGCAATTTTTTTGTCTTCGCACAAAAATCTGACACGAGCCTGGACAGGATCGCTTATTCACACTATGTGCAGTATGATGAACATGAAAAGCGAAGAATAGTACAACCTGAAGACCTGGAACCGGTCATCGCTTTACTACTACGTGCCGGTTCCCTCACACCTGCAGAACAAGCGAACCTGTGCTTGTTGTACGATCAGTTAGCCTTACGCGATAGAACTGATGGAGATCGCTTCAAACTAGCAGCGCAGAAATTGAAGCTGCACCTGCAAACGCCAGAAACCCTTTTCAATGAAGACTTTGCTGTATGGCTTGCAATGGGTGAATTACATTTTAAGCTGGCTCGGTATGCACAGGCCACTTTATGCCTGGAACAGGCCCTTAGGCTTCAACCTGGCCACTTTGCTGCCCTCATGCGTTTAAGCTACGCTTACGATGGATTGAAAAATTTCGATGAAGCAATTGCAACTGCGCACACAGCAGAGCACCTCCCCGAACAAAGCAAGATAAGTGACGAGGAAAGGGCAGAATTATACCATGCCTTGGGCCATTTCTACGTCAATCGCAGCCTCAGCGGAACCAACGAGGCATCCGTCCAGGATAGAGAGAAGGGTGACCACTACATGCAGCTTGCCTGCAGTACGGGAAAGGATGGATATATGTACATCGGCGGCTTGGCAAGTATATATAATGAAACCAAGCGCTTTTCAGAGACTATCCAACTTTTTGATACTTTTGTTGAACATGAGAGGACCCGTGCAGATGAGAAACTCGAAAATGCATTATACTTTTACCGGGCAGAGGCAGGCATAGGCACAGATCGCTATGCCAACGCCCGGACGTACCTGGCTCATGTTGAGCGCTACGCGCGGACGAACCAGAACTGGGATGCACTTGCGCACGCGAAGCTCTATCAAATACGCACCGAATTGAGACTGAGAGATGTAGGGGAACTGAACTCTGATGAAATTCGCTCGCACTTATCAGTCCTCTATGAGCACGAGCCTTCACCTTACGTCGCGGAATCCTTCAAACTCGACCGTGAGAATGTAATCAGCATATTGAGCGCATTTTACCTGATCAACCAATTTATCAATGAACAGGCGCCTCCCGAAAATGTTGATGAGATTTTAACAGAGGCAATCTCTTACCTGGAAAAAATGTATGAAAGGGGTGAAGAGCGCAACTTGAACCTGCTGATTTTCGCTGATAATCCTGGCGCTGTACCAAGTGGGTTATACAAATACAACTGCGGACCAAAAACCCTCAGATTTGACGAAGTAGGCACCGATGTAACCGAAAGAGAAATGCATAAATTTCGGGTATGGGCGATTCTTGCTTTAACGGGCGAGGCACTTGCGTCAACCCTCTCCGCGATCACTTTCGCGATTGGTCGCTTCTCTCAGGAAGGATACACCATTTACATCTACGACCCGAAACGGGTCTTGCCCGAGTTTGTACGAAAATCCCTCAATGACTTCTTCGTGGATAGCATCGAGGAAATTGCACAATTTGCCTACATAAATATGCTTTATGACGCAGCGCGTGATTACCTCGACAGTACGCGAAGTTCATCTGCTATTGATATCACACCATCAGGGCAGATCTCATCGAACACCAATGTGTTGCCAATCGAGGGGGAGGTGAGATAATGCAGGAGCAGCTTTCACATAAACAGCAAGCGCTACGTGCGGGGATACTAATGTCAGATGCAAGAAGGAAACGGCATTCGGAAGAGGATTCAGGGGGGCTCGTGCTTCAATATGATCTCATCCTGGGCTTCTTACAGAAGATTAGGCCAGCGCTAGCCGAATATCCAGGGTTGAACGTGTTTTACTTTCCTGTCAAATCTGAGCAACTTCTGTGTGTTTACCGTTTAGCAAATATGCCCGAACCACTTCCTGTGGAACTCCGCCCTTACCTTATAATCACTCTCGCTAAAGCTCGCCAACTCTTCAATGAAACGCTCGATACACGCTTTCTTTCGTCTTACCACCCACCGCTGGAGAATCTCGAATACCAGCATGACACAAGTCAGCAGAACATGGTCCTAGAGATTATCTCTGCCACCCTTGGCAGTCAAATACCCTATATGCATCAAAAAGCTGCTACATCGCTCGTTGTATGTTGTCCTATTTCAGACAAATTGACAACTGTGAGCAGGCGTCTGCGCGACTTATCCGGCCTCCTCATTCTGTTCGGCGACGAACAGGACTTTTCCCAATCGAGCCATTCTTCACTGGTCAAAACAGTGAGTAAAGAGTTTAATAGATATCTCGAAGATACGGGACAATATGCCATCCGAGAATTGGATTTCTTTCTCTCGTCACTTATTAGCCAGGATGAACGTATTCAGGACAACCAGAACCGGGCTCTTGGCGTTATTGCTAACTTGGTAATTCATCGCTTCCGCAATTTCCGCCAAGTGGCAGAGTTCATTATGCAAGAATATCCCACAGCACAGGAGGTTGACAAGGATCCAGACCATTACGAAGAGAAAATAGGAGCTATGAAAACCCAGTTAAACAGTGGCAGGCGCCTGGAAATACAGCTCCAATATATAGGAAGCGCGCCCCACAAGACGCCAATAACACTTGGTGAACTCGTTGATATTCTTGAGTATGTTTTCAATGAAAGGAAAAAGCAGACGCAAAGTTCCCTCGAGCTGGAAGTTGACATCTCCGATAGCTCTCGTGCAGAGCTGGTCATATCACCACAGGCTGTCATCGAAGAAGTGTTTTATAACAGTCTTGAGAATATGTTCCATGTAATTGATCATCCAGATGTAGAAAACAAGAAGCTGTCGCTGCAATCTCATACCGAAGAAAAACTCCTTTGCCTCGACCTCATCAATTATGGACCAGTGATAGCCCCAGATGTTTTAGAGGACTTGCAGCGTCTGGTACGTGTCAGCCAACCAAGTGGCTCGGGGCTTGGTATATTCTTGTCAGTAATGATCATGCGTCGAGTAGATGGTGACCTGAAAGTAATCAGTCCCGTACCTGGCAAGGATATAGGCGTATGTTATACATTTAAATTTCCGCGCTACTAGAAAGGAGAGATTTACATGGCTACCATCCTCATTGTTGAAGACCAGCCTGAAAACCAGTCACTTTACGCCGATATTGTCTATCGCGTTCAACGTGAACTGGGTCTTAGCATTCAGCTACGTTCAGCTTCAGACTTTGAGAACGCTCAACATGCCCTGGAACGTGGTCTTGAAGAGGCAGAAGAAGCTCCTCTATTGATTCTGCTTGACATGGAGATCCCTTATAAGGGACGTAAAGACAAACGCGCTGGTTACCGTCTGATGCAGCAGTATCGCGAGCATTTTGTTAGCTCCCATTGGGTGCCGCTGACCGCTAATATCGCCTGGCATGAGAAAGACCTGTCTGGCGAGACTCCTCTTTTCGATGACTTATATAAATTACAACCCTTCGATGTTTTCTCCAAGGGAAGTACCAATGCACTGAAAAATATTGTGCGCCGCGCGCTAAGATTATACGTCGAAAGAACAGAATCCAGGTCACAAGAGGATGCCACTTCTCTACCAGAAGTAATTATCAGATTTGATGATTACCTCTGTGCCATGCCGGACTACCAGCTATATCATGAAATTCGCAGCGCTGCTGAAAATGCTCGCGGTGTTCTTCTCTTTGGTGAACCCGGTACCGGTAAAACCTTGACCGCCCGTTTGATGCATTATTATAGTGCCCGACGAGATGCTAATTTTCGTATCGTTGACAGCACAATAGATGCAAGTGAGTTAGAACAGGTACTCTTCCCTTCAAGCAAACAGGCGGATGATGATTCTTTACTTGGTCAAGCACAAGGCGGAACTTTATACATCGCAGATTTTGACAGCATGGGAAAACAAGACAACGAAGAGAGCCAGAGGCTACAGAGAAAATTGCTGCACTATCAGAAGTACCGAAAGTATGATGTGCGTATCATCGGGGGGGTTAATAGAAGTCGTAAAGGCTTTCCCATCTTTAGTAGATTTCTGCCTGAGTTACTGGATACGATGATTCCTTTGGACTTACCCCCTTTGCGCAAACGAAAAGATGATATTCCCCTGCTGATTGACATTTTCCTGGAGCAATTCAACCAACAACGCAAAAAGCAGAGCGAGAGAAAGAAGTTTAGTGATCTTCAACAGATCTATGAAATCCTGCAGGCACAGAACTGGCGGCATGGTAATATTGCCCAATTGCGCATGGTGATAGAGGAAGTTCTATTGAAAACGCCATCCTTGTCGGTCTCGGCAGATGACTTTAGAGCGGTTCTAGAAGCGCATGGAGAGGAATATGCCTCCGATACTGAGGCAGCGTCCACAGAAACAGACGAAAAGCGACAAGCAAAGGTTACCAAACCACCTCTTATTATTACCGATGAAGATTTGCGTAAATTCGGCATTCGCTAACAGCTCGCTGGGGAAGTAGCATGAAATTTTTAGTCAGCTCGAAAGAGAATTTCTCCAACACTGCTACCTCTGTTATCATTCAGGAAGGTGCTCAGACAATACTTCATACAGAATTGTTTGGCGGGTGTAAAATACGGATAGGAAATAAGCAGGGGGGCGGTTTAAAACCCGGCATCAATGAGGTATCCTCTACAGTATCAAATGAACTGTGGAGGCAGAAAGGATGCTACGATACATGGAACGGTCAACCATTTACTATCTGAAACAGAAAGGGTGGACCAATGTTCAAATTGCCGAATTTACCGGTCACCATCGTGATACCATTGCCCGTGTCTTACGTGAAGAGGTAGACAAGAAGCCGAAAACACGCCAGCGCAGCAGTGCGGTCGCCGTCTTTGATACTCAGATTGTCGCCTGGCTAGACGAGAACGTGTCGGTGATCCGCATGCTGGAGATGGCTCGTGCAGATCCTGACCATCCCTACACCGGGGGAGAGACCGCTTTCTACGACTATGTGCGCAAAATCCGCCGAGCACGTCAGCAGACGCCACGCAACCTGGCCCTGCGTTTTGAGGGGGTTCCCGGCGAATTCTTACAGATTGACTGGGGAGAAGTGCGTGATTTCGCCTTTACGAAGGAGGGGATGGAGCCGCAAACACGCTACTTCTTTGCGGCCCGGCTCAAATACAGTCGTTACATGTATGTCAGTTTCCACACGGACATGCGGGAAGAAACGCTGCTGCGGTGCCTGATTGCCTGTTTCACGGCGATCGATGGAGTCCCCTGGGCTGTGGTGACAGACAATATGAAAACAGCGGTGCTCGGACGCGATGAGGATCACCAGCCCATCTGGAACCCGGCGTACCAGAAGCTGGCGGTCGAGTTCAAGTTTCATCCCGACGTGTGTGCTCCGGCCTCGGGCAATCAGAAGGGAGCGGTTGAGAACCTGGTCAAATTTGTAAAGGGCAACTTCCTACCTGGGCGGAGCTTCTACGATGACGTGGACCTGGCCGGGCAATGCAGCGCGTGGTTGCGCTCGGTCAATACCGAACGGCCTTCTGATGCCACAGGCCAGCCTCCCGCCGTCTTGTTAGCGGAAGAGCAACCCAAGTTTGGGCCTTTACCTGCTCAGGCCAGCGACTACGGCTTCTTTGATTGTGTCGTCGTCAGTCGGGAAGGACTGGTCGCCATCGAGACCAACCGCTATTCGGTGCCAGCCCATCTGATGGGGCAGGCGTTAACAGCTCGCATTCACCACAGCCGCATTGAACTGTTCGCTGATCAGGAACTGGTGGCTACCCATGTGCGCCTGCCTGCCCAGCAACAGGCACGCGTCATTGATCCCAAGCATTTCGAGGCGGCGTTTGCCACCAAACCGCGCGGACGTGTGATGGTCTACCGTGACTGGTTGTGCAGCCTCTCGCCTGCGGTGAGGAGCTACGTGAGCGAACTATGCCACAAACGGCGAGCGGAGATGAATCCGCAGATGATTGCGCTGTATGACCTGGCGCAGGAGATCGGCAAGGCCGATTTCGTGGCTGCGCTGGAACTGGCAGCCGAACAGCAGATGTATGGCGCAGAATATCTGCGCGCAATTGTGAGCCTGCCACCCCCTGCTGTGTGTAGTGGGCCAGTGCCAGATAAACTCACCCTCCTTTCCCCACCGCAACCCGCCGTGGAACGAGATTTGGCGCAGTATGAGCGCTACGTTGCCAATCGGGAGAGTGTCCTGCAAGGAGCACGAGCATGAACCAGACACTGGACCAGAAACTAGCGACGCTCAAACTCGGACGCATTCGCCAGGTCTACCCCAGTTGGGTCGAGCAGGCAATGCAGAGCGAACTGGGCTATACCGAATTCCTGGAGCAGTTACTGACCGAGGAACTGCTCGCACGCCAAGAAAACCAACTGCGGCGCAAAATGAAAGCGGCAGGCTTTCCCTACGCGGCGACCATCGAACAATTTGACTTCACGCTGCGCCCTGAACTCAAGCGAGCCGTACTCATGCGCTTTTTTGACAGCAGTTTTATCACTACGGCTGCTTCGCTGCTGCTCATTGGACCAAGCGGCTTAGGCAAAACACACCTTTCGGTTGCTCTGGGAACCAAGATGGTGCAATTGGGCTACAGTGTGCGGTTCGTGGTTGCCCAACAGCTGGCCAACGCCGTGCTGACCGCCGCAACACGAACCGAGCTCGCCCGTCTGATCTCCTCACTCATCAAGTGTGATCTGCTTATTCTTGATGAGTTTGGCTACTTGACCCTTGATCCCCACGTTGGTCCTGTGCTCTATGAGGTCATCGCTGGTCGCTATGAGAAGGGAGCGACGGTCATTACCTCGAACAAGAGCCTGGCCACCTGGGGCGAGCTGGTGGGCGATACCGCCTTAATGATGGCAATCATCGACCGCTTGCTGCATCATGGGGAGGTGTTTTATTTACGGGGAAGCTCCTATCGGATGCGGGGAAAGGAAGTCGTCGCCTTGACTCCCTCCAAGTCTGGGGAACCATTGTCTTCCCCTCTGGAGCGAACTTGAGGTCTGTTGTCCATGCCAGATTTTAAACCGGAGTCCTGCCTACTTGACAACCGCGAGTTACAGCCCTCTCGTGGGACTTAGAGCCGTTGCGTTGTGCTGCCTTTTTCTCCTGCGTTCGTTGTTGTGAGAGCGATTGACAGTCACTAACCAGTGCCAGTTCTGCTGGAGTTTGGCCTTCGGTCTGATTTTCTTCAGAATTGA
>WNFH01000404.1_pt1 | contig 27283 bp, 29 predicted proteins | sample 5400411 | NCBI WGS metagenome assembly WNFH01 (sample SAMN13153347, study PRJNA577476) | soil metagenome | isolation source: 200 cm saprolite under Douglas fir tree site 2 hole 3 | place: USA:California | collected 2015-04-18 | reverse complement strand
GGCGGACAGTCGCAGTTCTCGGCCCTTCTCCAACTCGAGCCGAAGTCCGACCGAATTCAAACCGCTCTCGCCTTCGCGCGGAAAAATCTCCATACCAAGCTTACCGTGGAAAAGCTCGCGGAGGCGGCCCATCTGAGCCCCCGCCAATTTAGACGAGCGTTTGCGGCCGAAACCGGCGAATTGCCGGCAAAAGCCGTCGAGAACCTTCGTCTCGAGGCCGCCCGGTTGATGTTGGAAGATAGCCGTCATCCCCTCGAGACCATCGCGCGGCAGACCGGCTTCGCGGATCGAGAAAGAATGCGGCGGGCATTCGTGCGCGCATTCGGCCTGCCACCCCAAGCGATGCGGCGGCAGGTTCGAAGGGCCGCCCAACTGGGCCGCGACGTCCCGTCAGGGCCGCTGCGCGCGCTCCGTGATGCCGATCAGATGGTCTCCCCCGCAGCCGCCACCCTTCAAAGCAATGCACCGTCCGGTAACTCTCGATCATACCTGCCAATGCAGCGCCGTTCCTGAAGTCAAACTATGGAGAAGAATTCGTCCGATCACCACGCATGACCGCTACGGTTGCCGCAGAGTCCATGTGCCAAGAAAAATAAGGAGAGCTGCAATGAAACTCTACGACCTGAAGACCGGCACTAATACGAGACGTGTGCGCATCTTCTTGGCCGAAAAGGGCGTGAAGCTACCGACCGTCGAGGTCGACATGATGAAGGGCGAGAACAAGAGTCCAGACTATCTAGCCAAAAATCCGATGGGAACGATGCCTCTCCTCGAACTGGATGATGGAACGCAAATCGCAGAGTCTGTGGCGATCTGCCGATATATAGAAGAGCTTCACCCGGAGCCGCCTCTCTTCGGCACGACGCCGATCGAACGAGCTCTGATCGAGATGTGGAATCGGCGAATGGAGTTAGAGTTGCTGATACCGACAATTGATAATTTCGTGCATTCGTCGGCGTTCTATAAAGAACGCCTCTCGCAGGTAGCGGATATAGCGCAGCGCGGCCGCATGCACGCGCAGGCGCGGATGCGCTGGCTCGACAGCGAATTGGCGAAGCGGCCGTTCATCACAGGTGATCGATACACGATTGCCGATATCACAGTACAGTGCGCTCTTATACTGGGCAAGAATACGGGAACGCCAATTCCCAACGATTCACTACATCTTGCGCGATGGTTCAGTGATGTATCGAAGAGACCAACCGCTCGAGCGTGAGACGCAAATGTCCGTACCGTGTCAGATCATTGGGCCCTTTTCGGACATCGCGTGATTTCTGACTCGAGTCCGTAATGCGCTCAGTCCGGCGAGGCGCGCTCTTGGGCAGCGCCAACCTTCACAGCGCTTTTCAACGAACGTATCCATTCCGCTTCACCTACCGATTGAGCGAGAAATCTCGCTCCGATCATGGCTGCGAACAGGACTTTGGCCTCCTGCTCAGAGGGCGCCTCGTTCCCCACGCGCGACCTCCCCATATGGTCGAGGAACTGTAAGTACAGCGCCTCCGTCCCCTTCCTGTAGGATTCCCGTGAAGATTCGTCGGCGGCCTCGGCTGTCACGTGAGGTGCGAAGGCGAGCATCGGGCAAGCCTGATCGGCCGACTTCTTCTTCAGGTAGTAGTCGACAATGGCGCCCGATCGGAGAGCCGGGTCGTCGTGCTTGCGTTCAGAAACCTGACGCCACGCAGCCGAGGATTGCTCGAAGGTCAGAGAAAAGACCTCCTCGATAAGGGCGTCCTTTGATTCGAAATGCTTGTAGAAGCCGCCTATCGTCATGTCCGCGGCGCTCATGACCTCGGCTACCGAGGCGTTGTCCACGCCGAACTCGCGGAAGAGGCGGCAGGCGCACTCCACGATCTTCTGCCGGTTCTTTTGCGCCTGCTCCTGAGATGAACGCCCCATGATTGCAGTACCTTTCCGAATGCAGTCCGCCACCTTATCCCGGTGTCGGTCGTATAGGAAATGGCCGTCCGCAAACAATCGTGACTGGCCAAAATAGATTATAGTCGTTATCTATTTGTTTTGGAAGCCGCCAAAGCCCCATTTTCACGAAGGAGCACGACATGACGACGACCTACAACCCCAAGATCACGGCGCTTCTCTGCGTCGATTTCTACAACGATTTCCTGAGCGAAGGCGGCAAGCTCTGGCCTTGGGTCAAGGAGATGGCGAAGGAGGTCAATCTGCTCGACAACCTGCGCACCATCGTGCGCACGGCCCGCGAGGCCGGCATCAAGGTCTATCACGTGCCGCATCACCGCTGGGAACCGGGCGACTACGTGAACTGGAAGTATCCGTCGCCCTATCAACTCGGCGCCGGCGAGCGTCAGGCCTTTGCGAAAGGCACGTGGGGCGGCACCTTCCACGACGACTTCAAGGTGCATGAGGGCGACATCGTCGTCACTGAGCATTGGGCGTCAAGCGGCTTTCCGAACACCGACCTCGAGCACCAGCTCAAGCGCTATGGCAAGGAAAAGATCATCTGCGTAGGCCTGCTCGCGAACACCTGCATCGAGGCCACCGCGCGGATCGGTATGGAGCTAGGATTCCACGTCACGCTCGTTCGCGACGGCACGGCGGCCAGGTCGCCGGAGGCCTATCATGCCGCTCTGAACATCGATGGCCCGACCTACGCGCATGAAATCCTGACAACTGCCGAGCTGGTCAAGGCGATCAAGGCGTCCCCAGCCGCTGCAGCGGCCTGAGAGGAAGAAGCGTGGCTGGCGACATCGAGACCGCGGTCCACTACCGGTACGTGGAGCCCCTGCTGGCGACCGGGCGCATTCCGAATTCGCGTGCGGTCGCCGAGCGGCTCGGCGTTCCGATCGAAGAAGTCCGGCGAGCCTTGCGCAGACTCGCTGACACGCACGGTGTCGTCCTGCATACGCATGTCTGCGAGCCCTGGGTCATCCATCCGTTCTCCGCCTCTCCGACCGCGACATGGGTCGAGAGCGGCGACCGGGGATGGTGGGCGACCTGCATGTGGTGCGCTTGCGGGGTCGCCACGCTCGTCGGCGGCGACGCCACCATTCACACGCGGATCGGCGGCGAAGGCGAGGACATCGACATCCATGTCGAAAAGGGCAGGGTGCGCGAGTCAGATCTGTGGGTGCATTTCGCGGTGCCGCCGCGGAACGCCTGGGACTGTGTCCACCATTTCTGCGCGACCGTCCTGCCCTTCCGCAGTCCCGAGGACGTCCGGACCTGGAGCGGGCGTCACGGCATTCCGATGGGTGCCGTAGCGCCGATAGCCCAGGTCATGGGCCTCGGACGGGAGTGGTACGCGCGCCACGCCGACCCAGACTGGCGAAAGTGGACCGTGCGCGAAGCCGCCGAGATCTTCCGAAGGGTCGGGCTCGTCGGCGATTTCTGGGAAATACCTATAACCGAAGGAGGTTTTTGATATGCCCGTAGCTAAGATCCATGTGCACGAAGGTGCGTTTAAGGATAGCGAACTCGCCTCGATTGGGACGGCCGTACAGGCCGCGCTTGAGGAAGTGCTCTCGGTCCCGCCGGAGGACTACTTCCGCATCACGCACGTTCTTCCCAAGGGACAGTTCGTGCACACGCCCGCCTTCGTCGGCTGTACGTACAGCGAGCGGTTAGTCCTCCTCGAACTGACCTTTATCTCGGGTCGCCCGAAGGAGAAGCGCCTGGCGTTGCTCGCCGCGCTGAACCGGCTCGTCGTGGAGAAGGTGAGCCTGCGACCGGACGATCTTCTCGTCATGATCTACGAATTGCCGGGCGAAAACATCTCCTTCGGCCACGGTCTCGCGCAGCGGGCGCACATCTCGGGCTGAGTGCGAAGACGCAAGGTTGTCTCGGGGAAGCGGCCCCGCGCTCATGTCGTTCAGTCATATCAAGGGATAGATCTTCATGCAGTTCACGAAGTTCAGTCGAACTGGTCTAACGGTCTCCCGCCTCTGCCTTGGCACAGGAACGTTCGGCAAACAGACCGACGAAGCTGAGTCCTTTCGGGTCTTCGACAAGGCGACGGACGCCGGCGTGAATTTCATCGACACCGCGGACGTCTACCCGGGCGGCGCAGATCTGCCTGAAGTCGGCCGGGCAGAGGAGATCACCGGCCTCTGGCTGAAAGGCAAACGCAGCCGATTCATTCTAGGGACGAAGGCCGGAGGGCGGATGGGATCCTCCCCTTGGGATCAGGGCTCGTCTCGCAAGCACCTCCTTGACGCGATCGAGGCATCCTTGCGGCGCCTGAACACCGATTTTGTGGATCTCTATCAACTTCACATGGATGACCCGGCGACACCGCTGGATGAGACCGCTGAAGCGCTTGATGCCATCATCCGATCGGGCAAGGCGCGCTATATCGGCGTTTCGAATTTCCTGGCTTATCGATTGGCGCGGGCTATCGGCCTCCAGGATACGCTGAAGTTGGCGCGCTTCGTCTCGGTACAACCTCGTTACAACCTTCTGTTCCGGGAGATCGAGCGGGAACTGTTGCCGCTGGCTCAAGAGGAAAACCTAGCGGTGATCCCGTTCAACCCGCTGGCCGGTGGCCTCCTTAGCGGGAAATATCAGCAGGACGAGAAGCCAGAAAAGGGACGCTTTTCGGCGGAAGTCGGACAGTTCGGCACCGCGTATCGGGCCCGTTACTGGCATCAGCGCGAGTTCGTGACGATCGGCAAGCTGCGTGAGATCGCTGGCGAGGAAGGCGAAGCGCTGCCGAAACTGGCGGTCGCTTGGATTCTGGCGAACCCGGCTATTACGTCCGTCATTCTCGGTGCGAGCCGAACCGAGCAATTGACCGACACGCTCGCTGCTGCCGACTATAGCCTCGCACCGGAGCTGAAGACGAAGCTCGATGACCTCTCTGCTGAGTATCGCCGAGGCGACGCAGTGCGTTAGGGATCACGCAAGCGAGGCTGAATTGCCGGGTTGGGATCCCATAGCGAGCAACAAGCTGGCCGCGGCGCACAGCTGGCCGCGCGAGCTGTAGCAGTCCCCATATTTGAGGCCAAGAGAGCCTATCAAGGAAATTGTATCGGGATTGCTATACTAGGGGATGGCCTACGCTCCGTCCCAATAAGTGGGGTTTTTGACCTCACTCTGCGATAACACATGTGCATAATCGCTAAGGTCAATCGGCGATCTCCATATTGCGGATAATGACCTGCTCTAATTGTGTAGCCGGTTATGCAACTGGTTGAAACGCCCCGAGGGCTGGGGCGTCTGGCACCGCGATCAGAAGGCGAAATCAATGACAACAATAAAGGCGATGCGGCTGGCTTCGCTGGTCACTGCAATCAATGTCCTGGTCGCGAGCGGCTTTTCCATCGCGGCGATCTTCCGTCCGGAAGCCGTGGTGCCTGCCGGCTCCATTCCAACAGAGGCGTCGTTGCTATTAGCCATGTACGCGGCGGCGCGCACAATTCCGCTGGCTTTGTTTGCATTGGCGGCAATCTACAAACGGGCGACGTCTGCGTTGCTGATCCTGGGCACGCTCGCGGGCGCCATGCAATTGCTGGATGCCGGAATCGGTCTGTTTCAGCATGATCTGGGGAAATTCGCTGGGCCGCTCTTTATTGCCGTCCTCCAATTCTTCGCGGTGTATCTGCTTCACAGATCCGTGCGGATCACGCCGCAAACCAAGCGCGGATGAACGCGCGCAACGGCCGGGCAACCACGCCCCAGCGTGCCTCCTTGCTCCGCGCTACGTTGCCTTGCGAAACCGCGCTATGCTTCTTTCATGACGTCGACCGCCGACGGAAATTGAAGGGCTGGACCAGAACTGGATGAGCCACCATCAGATTCCGCGACTGGACGCCGATCAGGCTCAGCGGTGCGACGGCAATTTGCCTTTTCCCGGATTATTTCTGGGCGGGACAGGGTTTGGAAAGCCAGCGTGATCCGTTCTGAAATTCGGTCGAGAGCCGAGTTTGACTGCGCTTTGCCTTTGTTTCCTCACCCTTCACACCAACGAGATACCGCGCACAGACCCATTGGTACAGGTCGGCTACGTGCGCGTCGTAGATTTGGATATTGGGGCGAGCAAATCGGACATCTGCGCGATCAGAGGGGTCAACGCGCCGGCAGAACTCGAGCCTGTAACCGCGGGTTGGTGTAGAAACAGCTATGGAAAACGTTGAGTCCCACGGCAGGACGCGCTGTCGTCCCGCCGGTCTTCTTCTGCAGGTAGCCTACCTCTGTATCGGCCTCTCGGTACGGACTCGAAGCTCTCTTCCTGTGAGTGCATGAGAGTGAAGCGGCAAGATCGTGTCGACTTGCAGTTTGAGCCGATTCAGATTTTCGACCAGGTTGATCTCGCTGCCGACAGGCAAGGGCAGAGCCGCGGCCCCCGGCGGGATTTGGAACTGGTCTGCCTCAATCAGGATCCGGTCCTTGGGAACATAGACCATCAGGAACCCTCGGGAATGAGAGCTTTCGCGCACTTCATAAATTTCGATCTTCTGCGTATCGTCAGAGAGCACCGTGCCTTCGTCGACGCCGACTAAAATCGGCTTGCGGCCGCTCTTAGCGAGTTGATCAGGATGGATGGTGTTCGGATTCGCGAAGACCTTTTCGTAAAAGGGTAGCGCCAACGAACTCACCATCAGCCTGGCTCCTTCCGCTGCAGCGTATCTCAACCCGCCCACGTGATCGAAATGATGGTGCGCTGCGATCACGGTCCCCACCTTCTTTCAGGCGACCAACACGTTGGCTGCGAGAAACATCTGTTCGGCATAGCCGTCGGATATCGGACTTTCGACCAGCACGATCTGGTCCTTCATCTCGATCGTTACGCTATTGTGGGTCGGCCCCTCGAGAAACCAAACTCCCGAGCCCACATTCTGAACGTTGATCGAAGGCTTCGCTCCACGAATGCCGGCCGGTACGTCGACTCGCAAAGGCAAATCGACCTTCACATTCTGAATCGCGATATCGAACACTTCTGTCCCGGCCTGAGATTGCCGCAGGCGCATGGGAAATTTCAGTCCTTCAACGTCGCGGTAATCTTCGAAGCTGGTGACGATGTCAGTATCGCCAAGGACCGCATCGGACACTCTGGAATCGATTCTGGCGACGAAACCCGCGTGGTTGAGCCATACGACGGCCGTCAATGTGCGCGGGATGGCGAAACTGAGAGTCGTGAAAGTCTGTCCATCCACGACCTTGTTTGCGGCGACGGTGCCGTAGCGTTTCGCAGCCAGGAGCACTCCTTGCGGCGATGTGGTCCATAGATCGTTGATCCGAGCCTCGAGCTGCCCGGGCGCGGGGCCGACGAACGGTCCTGCGGTGTTCCAGCAGAGATCATCCTTGAGCAATCCGATGGTAAGGAGGCCGCCGAGACCGAACGGAGGGGTCGCTCCGCCTCCCAGCAATTCGCCGCGGGCCCGAATCACATCCTCCCGATAAGAATTATTTTCGAAATCCATCGCTCGAATGAATCTGGTGTACGTCAATTTCGGCCAAACGAAATCGGGTTCGAGGGCTTGGCCAAACAGCCCGTACCGACACCGATCACTTGAATGGAATGCACCGAGGCCCCCCCGATGGCGGCTTGAGCTTTGCGGATCACTTCGTTGGCATCGAGCCCGGCATTTTGGGCCCGTAAGGGACCGGCGAACATAGCGGCCATCGACAAGGCGAAGATGCCCATTTTCCAAGAACATCGTGGAGGCACTCCGGGCCGCATCCGAGGTTTTACGTCCTCTGAGATGCACCGGGTCCCGGCCGTCTTGTCTCGTCCCCGTTCCAATCGACGGATCGCCGCCTTTGCCGACGGCACATCGCGCATATTGTGCCCGACAAGCAGTGACGTTAGGCAATTTCGGCTCCAGTCCTGGATTTGCACGAACACGGTCGCCGCGACAGCAATCCCCGGCGAGAGCGGAGCAGCTTTCCCGTCGAGCTCTCCGGCCCGATACCCGTCTGCATCATGATTGGTTGGCTGTCGGCTGTTTCGAAACGAAAACATCTTGCGTCTCCTCTGGGGACATGGAATCGACGATGGAGATCGCCAGTTCGTTGGAAAAGTGTCCTGCAATTTCTCGCCTATCAGCGCGTCGAACATCTTCGGGACCGCTTGGGCACCAGCCCAACCGGAGGGCTTCCTGGATGGCCATGAATCGATCCGGACTACCGGCCGGAAACAGAAAGAACCCGCAAGCTCACCGATGCTCTGGCTCGCCGGAGGCATCTAAAAATCGCGTTCCTGGACAGCCCGCGCAGCGCCGCGTGGTCTCTTAGGCGTCCGCAACCAGCCGAAACGCGGTCAGCACGATTTGGACGCGGCTATCTTCGCTGCCCAGTTTGGATGGGTGGCCATGGTATTTCTCCTCAAGACAGGCTTCCGACGATCGAGGCGCGGCGGGACAGCTCGATCCAATTGCCGTCCGGATCGAGGATCATCGAGATCCGCGCTACGTCTCCAAGCGTGATCGGTGCAAGACCTTCGCGCACGCCCTTGCTTCGCAGCTCATCATGCACGGCGTCGATATCTGATATCTGCAGGGTGATGTAGCGCCAGCCGCGTGCCTGACGAACCGGATCGACGGTCGCCGCGCGGTCTTCCTCGAGAAGAATGAGGCTGTCGCCCAGGCGAAAGGCCGGACCGCCCCACCAGGACTGCTCGCTGAAGCCGAGGATGTCGCCATAGAACCTGCAATGTTCGCTGAGGCTGCGGACCCCCATGGCGACGGCTATCTGGGTGACACCATCGTATCCCGGCGGCACCAGTTGAACACGATTGCCATCGGGATCGACCATCCGTCGCGGTTTCTGGAGGCCCTCTCGCGCGATAATCAGTTCGCGGTAACCGCTCGGTGCCGCCTCCGGCAGGGGCTCGGCATGATGGTTGAGCTTGATGACCGAGCCTTGCTCGTCGTGCCTGTACTGCTTCTGTCCCCGGCGAACCGGCAGCACATGATCGAAGCGAACGGCGACATCCTGCTGCCAGAACCGCAGCATTGGCTCCTGATCGTTTGTCGAAAGTCCGACGTCGATAACGCGCTTGGCGAGTTGCATCTGTCGTGCCTCAAGCGAATGACGTGCCCGCGAGTTTCTCGGACACATCCCAAAGTCTGGCGGCCGTTTCCGCGTCGCGAGCCTGGGGCATGATCAAAGCGGGCGCCGGCGCGCCTCGCAATTCGCCGATCCCACCGGGTCCGTAATAGGCGCCCGGCTTTGCCTGCGGACTTGTCGCTGCGAACAGGATCGGCCTCGCGCCGTCCGCCGCCGAATGACCGAACAATGGCGCCGCGAAATCGGTCGCAACAGAAAGAAGACCGCCCGGGCCGCTCGCGAACAGGTTGGTTCGGGAGAATCCGGGATGGGCCGCATTGCTGGTCAGATTCCAGCCGCCCGCGTCGCTCCGCCGCTGCAGTTCAAGCGCGAATATCAAACACGCGAGCTTCGATTGCCCATAGGCCTTCCACGGTGCGCGTGCGCCCTGCAGATCGCCGAAATCGATGAACCCGGTTCGGTGCGCCAGGCTGCTGACGCTGACAACCCTTGGTCCGCTTGAGCGGCGCAACAGCGGCATCAACCGGGCCGTGAGGGCGAAGTGGCCCAGATAGTTTGTTCCGAATTGCATCTCAAAGCCATCCGGCGTGGTTTGCCGGCGGGGCAACGCCATCACTCCCGCATTGTTGATGAGGAGATCGACAGACTGCCGGACTCCCATCCGCTGCGCGAAGTCAGCGATCGATGTAAGGCTGGCCAGATCGAGATGCTCGTAGCTTATTTTGGCGCCGATCACTTCGCGACTGATCTTCTCGATTGCCGACTGCCCCTTTCGATCGTCGCGGCCGGTCAGGATGACTTCTGCACCGGCTTTGGCCAAGGCCAAAGCCGTCTCGTAGCCGAGACCGCCCGTGGCTCCCGTGACAACGGCCATCTTGCCGAACTGCGAAGGAATTTCGGCCTGTGTCGCCATGGAAGCACCTTGCTCAAGGGATCAAGTCACTTTCGCAAGATCAAAGCTCTATCATGCCTGCGCTACTTTCGGATCAGCGGGATCTGCAGGTTGGTAGGCCGGTTCTGCTCGGTATCAAAGCCGCGGCCGTCGATATTGCGGGCGCCCCAGAACAGCAGGTCGCCTCTGAGGTAGACGAGGTCGTACTCCATGAAATTCGTCCCTTCCTTCAGACCGAACGGGACAAACGTCTTTCCGAAGATGCTCTGCGGCGAGTTGACCGCCCACGCGGCGTATCCAGCCGAGGCGACCTTGTTGAGCACATCGGCAAATCCCGCCGCAAGCGGAGTGACCTCGTAGCTCTCATCGGCAACGAAGTCGACCTTCTGCGCGCCTGGAGCGATCGGGTGGGGGCCCTGCCACAGCATGTGCCCGCCGATCTTGATGCGCGCGAGCGGCACGGCACCGTAAGGGTCGGCGGTGTTGACGACCTCGAGTTCGAACCGGTCGGACGGCAGATATTTGAAAGCGCGCTTGAGGTAGAACGGCTTGAGCGAGCCGTCAGCGTTCTTGGCAGCGCTCGGCCGCACCTCCGGAGCGATGCTCTCCCAGTTGCCGAGCATCGCCTGCTTGATCTTCGTGACGTCTGCTTCCATGGCGCTTGCCTTCGGTTGGGTGCTGGTGGACTGCGCCGCGGCCTCGCCAATTCCTGCCATCACCAGAAGGAACAACAGCGACGCTTTGATGCCTTTGCGCATGCGGATGCTTTCACGTTGTTTTGGATTGGATACGCCCTGCCTGGCGGGCAGACCCCCGCGTACATTGGCTTTCCTGCTATAGAGGCGGCTGGCCGGCCTGAGAAAGACTTTGTAAGCTGGCCCCATGCCTGTGAGATATGGGAGATTTGGATGGAGCTCCGGCATCTCCGCTACTTCGTCGCCGTGGCCGATGCCGGCAGTTTGACCGTTGCCGCCGAGCAAAAACTGCACACTTCCCAGCCATCGCTCAGCCGGCAAATCCGGGATCTCGAAGAGGAAGTCGGCGTTCAGCTGATCCATCGTAGCGCTCACGGTGTTGAGCTGACGTCGGCCGGAAAAGCCTTTCTCGACCATGCACGAATGGCGCTGGTTCAGGCGGAAGCCGCCAAGGAGGCAGCGCTGCGCGCAGCTCAGACGGCGCGACCGACATTCGCCCTTGGCTTCATGTCGGGGGCCGAAATTGGTTTGCTGCCCGAGGTGGAGCGCGTCCTTCGCGACGAGTTTCCCGGCATCGAAATCCGCCTTTCGAGCGATTACTCTCCGGTGCTGGCCAAGACCTTGATGCGACGCAAGCTTGATGCCGCCTTCATCCGGCCGGAAGAGCACATGGAGGATTTGATCTACAGGCGCGTGCGTACGGACCCGCTGGTTTTTGCGTTTCCGAGCGACCACCGCCTGGCATCGCATGCAGCGGTGGCGCCGCAAGAGGTCGCAAATGAAGCTTTCTTGCTTCCGTCCAAGGCCGCCCCTGCGGTGCGCCGTGTCGTGCTGGAGTATTTCGGCAGGGCCGGGGTCGAGCTCAGGCCGGAACATGAAGTGCACAATGTCGTGCATGCCATATCGATGATCACGTCGACGCGCGCGGTCATGCTGTTGCCGGCTTACACGAAGGGGTATCTGCCCGAATCGATAACCACGCGTCCGGTGAAGGGAGAAGTGCCGACGCTCGACCTGGCTCTTGCCTACCACAAGGCGAACAAGTCGCCGATCCTGAAGCTGCTGCTTTCCAGGGTCGGCAAGCTTGCCGGGGTTTCCTAAGTGCGCCGGGCCTCTTCAATCAGCCAGTCTCGGAAAGCCACCAGCGCCGGATTGGACTCCGAAGAGATCGGGTAGACCGCATAGTGACAGTGAGAAAGACGCAAGCTGTGCTCTGACAGGCGAACCAACTTTCCCGCCAGGATATCCGATCTCGTGAACGAGAGGCAGCCGAGCGCAATCTCCTGTCCTGCCACGGCGGCTTCCATCAGCGCGTTCGTATCGGTGAAGGAGGTTCCTGCGATATCGCGATCAAGTCACACCGGCCGACCTGAACCAGGCGCGCCACGACACGTTACGGTCGATCAGCAGCGGCTCCGATAACATTGATGCGGGATCCTTCGGCAATCGCCCGTCGTTGAGGCTCGGGCTGCATACCGGAAAAAGCTCTTCATCGAGAAGTTTGATGGCTCGCAGGCCCTTCCAATCGCCCGTGCCGAACCGGATCGCGATGTCGACGCCGTCGGATTTGAAATTGGCTAGGGACTGGCCGGTCTTGATGTGCAGATTGATGCGCGGATAGCGGGCCGTGAAACGAGGAAGGCGCGGAACCAGCCAGCGGGCCGCCATGACCGGCAGGAGCGGAAGTGCCTGGCTTGGACGAGGCGCAATTCAAGAGTTTGGCGAGCGATGCGGAAAAGAATTGCCCCGTTTCGAGGGTCCTGAACGCTGCTATCACCTTGGACGCCAGGTTCGAGGAAGACCGCTGCCATGCGCGTCCGAGGCGGTTGTTCGGCGAGACGCAAACTGCAGGCCTTAACCCCGCTCGAGATGCCTTTTGGCTTTCTCCCGCGCCTTCGCATGCACCGGCGAGGAATGTCGCGCGCCAGGGCCCGGATGGACGTGGACCGCCTTGGCCGTCAGCGGCTCACCGCATTCCGAGCAGACCATGACGGGGTCGAACATCTTTTTGCAGTTCTTGTGCTCATGCAGCATCGGCCGCCCGCGCGAGTCAACCATGTGGATGTTGCCCCAATGCACGATCGACATGATGATCGGATAAAGGTCGAGGCCCTTTTGCGTCAGGATGTACTCGTAGCGCTTGGGCGATTCCTGATAGGGGATACGGCGCAGTACGCCGAAGCGCACGAGCTTCTTCAGCCGGTCGGCGAGCAGATGCCGGGTAATACCCAGCGATGCCTGGAAATCATCGAACCTGCGGACGCGAAGAAAACAATCTCGCAGGATGAGCAGGCTCCAGCGGTCACCGATCACCGCCACGGTGCGGGCCAGCGAGCACGGTTCGTCCTCGAGCGCGTCCCATTTCATCAATGTCGCCAATAGTCTGTAGTCTTTGAATTCTAAATCAGAACTAATAGTATTTCAATACGGAGCCAACTTTTTTAGTCATCGACGGAAAATTCGACGTTGACAGTTCTAAAATAGAACTATATGGATGCAACCCAATCAAGATGGCGACGGGCGACCGCCGCAGATCGAAAGGGAGGCGCATTCCATGGCTGCTCCGCTCAAAGCCGAGTTTCACTTCGATTTCGGCAGTCCCAATGCCTATCTCGCCGAGCTCGCGCTGCCGGAGATCGAGCGGCGCACCGGCGTCAAGTTCGACTATGTCCCGCTGCTGCTCGGCGGCGTCTACAAGGCGACCGGCAACATGTCGCCCGTCGACTCGCTGCGCGGGATCAAGAACAAGCCGGAATACAATGCGCTTGAAACCGAACGCTTCCTGCGCCGCCACAACATCACGAAGTTCCGACTGAACCCGTTCTTTCCGGTGAACACCCTGATGCTGATGCGCGGCGTGGTCGCAGCCGAGTTCGAGGGGTTGTTCGAGCCCTATTTCCGCGCCGCCTGTCGCCACATGTGGGTGGAGCCCAAGAAGATGGACGATCCGCAGGTCTTCCGCGATGCGTTTCTGTCTTCCGGGCTTGACGCCGATCGCATCATCGCTCGCGCCCAGCAGGACGACGTCAAGAAGAAGCTGATCGAGAACACCAACAGCGCGGTGGCGCGCGGCACGTTCGGTTCCCCGACCTTCTTCGTCGGCAATGAGATCTATTTCGGCAAGGATAGCCTGCGCGACGTCGAGGAAGAAATCGTCGCGCAATTGGCCACGGCGCAGCGCAAGACCGCCTGAACGCGCCTTGGCATCCAGAGCGAACCGAGCCCGGACAGGGCCTTGTAACGGGAGGCGTCATTGGTGAGTTGGCAGCAGGCTGCAGCCGAAATCCTGAATGTGTTGCCGCACCGCATCCATGAGGTGATGGACCCGTATGTTGCGGCCACACCCGACCGGACAGCGCTGATCGATGACAAGGCTAGCCTGACCTATCGCGAGCTCGATCGGGCGGTTGATGGCACGGTGGATGCGCTGCGCGCGCTCGGCATCCGCGCCGGCGATCGCATGATGCTGGTCAGCGAGAACTCGATTCCGCTCGCCTGTCTCCTGTTGGCCGCAAGCCGCCTCGATGCCTGGGCGATTGTTGCCAACCCGCGGCTGTCGCCGCGCGAGCTCGATCAGATCAGGGATCACAGCGGCGCCCGGCGCATGTTCTTCACGGCTGAAGTCTCGGACGAAGGGGCCGCGCACGCGAGGCGCTACGACGCGCCGGTGCAGGATGTTGGGCCACTCCATGGCATTGGCGTTTCCCCGCTGAACCGGGTGACGCAGGCCGAGCGGGTCGAGGCTGACGGCGCACACCAGGTGGCGGTCCTCATCTATACCTCCGGTACGACCGGGACGCCAAAGGGCGTCATGCTCACGCATCGGAACCTGCTATTTTCGGCCAGGACCACGGCGAATTTGCGCAATATGACGGCGGAGGACGTGCAGTATTGTGTGCTGCCGATCTCGCATATTGTCGGCATCTCGCTGTTGACCATGACGCTGATGGTCGGTGCGGTGACCCGGCTGGTGAGCAAATATAGCCCCGTCGCACTTGCCAAGGCACTGGCCGAAGAAGGCATCACGCTTCTGAACGGCGTGCCCGCCACCTATCAGCGCCTTCTGGAATACAAGCAGATGGCAGGCTTGCCGAAACTGGAGCGCGGCGCGCTGCGCCTGGTGAGCGTCGCCGGCGCGCCGCTTGACCTCGAGCTCAAGGCCAGGGTTGAGAAGGAGCTCGGTCTTCCGCTCGGCAACGCGTTTGGCATCACCGAATGCTCGCCCGGGATTTCCGGCGTTCGGCCGGAGGCGCCGCGCAGCGACAATTCGGTCGGCGTTCTTGTGCCGGGTATCGAGGCCCGAATCGTAGGGCGTGACGGCGCCACGGCGGCGAACGGCGAGATCGGCGAATTGCATGTCCGCGGGCCGAACGTGATGCGCGGCTATTACCGCGCGCCCGACCTCACGGCGAAAGCGATCGATCCTTACGGCTGGTTCAACACCGCCGACCTCGCGCGCTTCGAGGGCGACGCGTTGTTCATTGTTGGCCGCACCAAGGAGATGATTATCCGTTCCGGCTTCAACGTCTATCCGGCCGAGATTGAGGCGGTGCTGAGCACCCATTCCGCCGTGGTGCAATGCGCCGTGGTCGGCCGGCCGGTCGAGGGCAATGAAGAGATCGTGGCCTTCGTTCAGCTCTTGAAGGATTCCAAGGTAAGCGCGCAGGACCTGATGGCTCATGTCGCGCCGCAGCTCACCTCCTACAAGCGGCCGTCCGAGATCATCCTGATGGACGCGCTGCCTGCTACCTCGACGGGCAAGCTCTTGAAACACAAGCTGGCGGAGTCGCTGCGCAAATTAAGCGGGCGAGATCGCTTCAACACCTAGCAAAGCCGGAGAAGACCCTTGCAGAAGAGAAACAGAACGGTCGCGGTGATCGGCGCCGGCGATTTTATCGGCGGCGAGATTGCCACGAAATTCGCCTCCGAAGGCTTCACCATCTTCGCTGGCCGGCGTAACGGCGCCAAGCTGGAGCCGCTGGTGAAGGAGATCGAAGCCGCCGGCGGCGAGATCCATGCCCGTTCGCTCGACGCGCGCAAGGAAGAAGAGATCATCTCCTTCCTCAACGATGCCGACAAGCACGCGCCGATGGAGGTCTGCATCTTCAACATCGGCGCCAACGTCAATTTCCCGATTCTCGACACCACCGAACGGGTGTTCCGGAAAGTCTGGGAGATGGCCTGCTACTCCGGCTTCCTCGCCGGCCGCGAGGCGGCGCGGCTGATGGTGCCGCGCGGCGGCGGCAACATTTTCTTCACCGGCGCGACCGCGTCGCTCCGCGGCGGTTCCGGCTATGCAGCCTTCGCCAGCGCCAAGTTCGGCCTGCGCGCCGTGGCGCAGGCGATGGCGCGCGAGCTCGGACCGAAGAACATCCATGTCGCGCACCTAATCATCGATGCCGGCGTCGATACCGAATGGGTGCGGCAGCGTCGCATCGAGGCACTGGGCCCGAACGCGCTCGACGACCCCGAGCTGTTGATGCCGCCGGCCTCCGTTGCCGCGTCTTACTGGCAACTCTATCAGCAGCCGAAGAGCGCCTGGACGTTCGAACTGGAAATCCGCCCCTTCGGCGAGAAGTGGTAGGGAGCGTTTCCGATGGAGCTCGCGCTTTCCCCTGAGGACGCCGCGTTCCGCGACGAGGTACGCGCCTTCATCGCAGAAAATTATCCGGCGGAGATGCGCGTTGCCAATCCCGAGACCGACCTAAGCAAGGAGCAGATGCTGCTATGGCATCGCATCTTGCACGAGAAGGGCTGGATCGCGCCGCTCTGGCCCAAGGAGTATGGCGGCCCCGGCTGGTCGATCACCCGGCGTTTCATCTTCGAACAGGAGACCACCCGCGCCGGCACCATGCCGCCGCTGGCCTTCAGCGTCACAATGGTCGGCCCGGTCATCTATACGTTCGGCAACGAGGCGCAGAAGAAGAAGTTCCTGCCGCGCATTCTTTCGGGCGAGGACTGGTGGTGCCAGGGCTATTCCGAACCGAGCTCGGGCTCCGACCTCGCCACCGTCCGCACCAAGGCGGTGCGCGACGGCGACCACTACATCGTCAACGGCCACAAGACCTGGACCACGCTGGCCCAGCATGGCGACTGGATCTTCTGCCTCGTCCGCACCGATCCGGCGGCCAGGCCGCAATCCGGCATTTCGTTCCTCCTGATAGACATGAAGTCACCGGGCGTCACCGTGCGCCCGATCATCACCATCGACGGCTCCCATGAGGTCAATGACGTCTTCCTGGAAAACGTCCGGGTCCCCGTCGAAAACCTGATCGGCGAGGAGAACAGGGGATGGACTTACGCCAAATTCCTGCTCGGCAACGAGCGCACCAGCATGGCCGGCATCGGCCGTTCGACCCGTTACATCAACAGGCTGAAACGGATCGTGAAGGCCGAGATTCCAGCCGACGATCCCGCCCATCTCGAATTCGTCAGGGACATTGCCCGCGTCGAGCTCGACGTGCTGGCGCTCGAGGCGACCGAGCTGCGGGTCGTGGCGCAGATGGCGCGCGGCATCGATCCGGGACCGGCGGCGTCGCTGTTCAAGATCCGCGGCACCGAGATATTCCAGAACATCACCGAGCTGACCCACCGCGCCATCGGCAACTATGGCCTGGCGATCCGTGAGCATCCGGTCAGCGCCAATCATTTCATGCCGGGGCCGGACCACGGCCACACCGCGTCGGAAAAATACCTGAACTCGCGCAAGCTCAGCGTCTACGGCGGGTCAAACGAAATTCAGCGCAACATCATCGCCAAAGCGGTGCTCGGCCTCTAGGGATCGGCAAACAGGGGAATCGGATGGATATCCAGTTCACGGAAGAGCAGGAACTTCTGCGATCCAGCGTCCAGCGCCTATTGCGCGACCAGTATGATTTCGACGCGCGCCGCAAGATCGTCGCGAGCGAAGAGGGTTTCAGCCGCAAACAATGGAAGGCGTTCGCCGAACTCGGCCTGTTCGCCGCGCCGTTCTCCGAGGACGTCGGTGGTCTCGGTGGCGGTCCGCTGTCGACCATGATCATCATGCAGGAATTTGGCCGCCATCTTGTCGTGGAACCGTTCGTGGAAACGGTCGTGCTTGCGGGCGGCCTGCTCGAGCACACGGGATCTGAGGAGCAGAAGCACGGTTTCATCCCCGACATCATCGCCGGGACGAAGACCTGGGCGCTGGCCTGGACCGAGAAGGGTTCGCGCTTCGAACTCGCCAACGTCGCGACCACCGCGCGGCGCGAGGGCGAGGACTACGTGCTGAGCGGCGAAAAGACTGCGGTGATCGCCGCGCCCTGGGCGGACTATCTGATCGTCTCCGCCCGCACCTCCGGCCATCGCCATGATCGCAGCGGCGTCAGCCTGTTCGTGGTCGATCGCCGCGCCACCAATCTCGACCTGCAGAGCTTCAAGACCATCGACGGCCGCCGCGCTGCCGAAATCGGCCTGCGCGACGTACGCGGCCAGTTGCTCGGCAAGGAAGGCGAGGGCGTCGCCGCGCTTGAGGCTTGCCGCGACCGCGCCATCGGCACGCTCTGCGCTGAGGCGGTCGGAGCGATGGGCGAATTGAACTCCGCGACGCTGGAATACGCCAAGACCCGGAAGCAGTTTGGCACCACGATCGGCTCCTTCCAGGTGCTGCAGCATCGGATGGTGGACATGTTCATCGCGCATCAGGAAGCGCTCTCGCTGATGCAGCACCTCACTCTCGGCCTCAGCGCAGGCGACGCCGGCGTCTCGCGGCTCGCCTCCGGCGCTAAGTCGAAGATCGGTTATGCCGGCAGGTACATCGCCGACCAGGCGGTGCAACTCCATGGCGGCATGGGCATGACCGACGAACTGAATGTCGGCCATTACTTCAAGCGGATCTCCTCCATCAACATCCAGTTCGGCGATCCCGCTTATCACCTGCTGCGCTACGCGCAGCTCGACGCGGCGGCTTAAGCAGAGAGGCAAGCATGACGACTGAAGCAGTAATCGTTTCCACCGCGCGCACCGGTGTCGGAAAGGCCTATCGCGGCGCGCTCAACAACACCGATGGCCCGACCCTGGCCGGACACGTGATGGCCGAAGCCGTGAAGCGCGCCGGCATCGCGCCCGGCGAGGTCGAGGACGTGGTGATGGGCTGCGCCATGCAGCAGGGCACCATGGTGATGAACGTCGCCCGCAAGGGCGCGATCCGCGCCAGCCTCCCAGTTACAGTCGCCGGCACCACCATCGACCGCCAGTGCGCCTCCGGACTGCAGGCGATCGCGGTCGCCGCGCGCTCGGTGATGCTCGACGGCGTCGAGATCGCCATTGGCGGCGGCATCGAGTCGATCAGCCTGGTGCAAAACGAGCACATGAACAAATTCCACGCCGTCGACGAGGAGTTGATGGCGATGAAGCCTGAGATGTACATGTCGATGCTGGAGACCGCGGAGGTCGTTGCCGAGCGCTACAAGATCGGCCGTGACAGGCAGGACGAGTACAGCCTCGAAAGTCAGCGTCGCGTCGGCGCTGCGCTGCAGGGTGGCCGCTTCAACGACGAGATTGTACCGATCACGACCAGGATGGCCGTGGTCGACAAGGGCACCAAGCAGGTCTCCCACCAGCAGGTGACCCTGTCGAAGGACGAGGGACCGCGCCCCGATACGACCGCCGATGGGTTGGCCAAGATCAAGCCGGTGTTCGAGGGCAAGACCATCAGCGCTGGCAATGCCAGCCAGCTCTCGGACGGTGCCTCGGCTTGCGTGATCATGAGCGACAAGATCGCGGCGAAGAAGGGCCTCAAGCCGCTTGGCATCTTCCGCGGGTTCGTTGCCGCCGGCGTCGAGCCGGACGAGATGGGCGTCGGCCCGGTCACCGCGATCCCGCGGCTCCTGAAGCGCCACAACCTGAAGATCGACGACATCGACCTTTGGGAGCTCAACGAGGCCTATGCGGTGCAGGTGATCTATTGCCGCGACAAGCTCGGCATCGATCCGAACAAGCTCAATGTCAATGGCGGCTCGATCGCGATCGGCCACCCCTATGGCATGACGGGGTCGCGCCTGACCGGGCACCTCCTGATCGAAGGCCGGCGGCGCAAAGCGAAATACGGCGTGGTGACCATGTGCATTGGTGGTGGCATGGGCGCGGCGGGTCTGTTTGAAATCGTCCACTGATCGGAAAACGGAGAGCTCACACGTGAAGACAGCAATCACTGAACTGTTCGGGATCCAGCATCCGATCATCCAGGGCGGCATGCATTATGTCGGTTTTGCCGAGCTCGCGGCCGCGGTGTCGAACGCCGGCGGCCTTGGCGTCATCACCGGCCTGACCCAGAAGACGCCGGAGCTGCTTGCCAAAGAAATCGCGCGCTGCCGCGACATGACCGACAAGCCGTTCGGTGTGAACCTCACCTTCTTGCCGAGCTTCACCGCGCCGCCCTATCCGGAATATGTCGCCGCGATCAAGGAAGGTGGCGTCAAGGCGGTAGAGACGGCCGGCCGCAGCCCCGAGCAGTATATGCCGGCGCTGAAGGCGGCCAGCGTCAAGGTGATCCACAAATGCACCTCGGTGCGGCATTCGCTGAAAGCCGAGAAGATCGGCTGCGACGCGGTCAGCGTCGACGGTTTTGAATGCGGCGGTCATCCCGGCGAGGATGACATTCCAAACATGATCCTGCTGCCGCGCGCGGCCGATGAACTGAAGATTCCCTTCGTGGCCTCCGGCGGCATGGCGGATGCGCGCAGCCTTGTTGCCGCACTCGCCATGGGCGCGGCGGGCATGAACATGGGCACGCGCTTCATTGCTACCAAGGAAGCGCCGGTCCATGACAATGTGAAGCAGGCGTTGGTCAAGGCGACCGAACTCGACACCGTGCTGGTGATGCGCGCGCTACGCAACACCGAGCGCGTCCTGAAGAACAAGGGCGTCGATGGGCTGCTCGAGATCGAGCGCGAGAAGGGCGCAAGCCTGGAGATCGAGGACATCCACGAGCAGGTCGCGGGCGTCTACCCGAAGGTGATGGTGAACGGCGAGATGGACGCCGGCGCCTGGAGTTGCGGCATGGTGGTCGGCCTGATCAACGACATCCCGACAGTCAAGGAACTCATCGATCGCATTATGGTGGAAGCCGAAGCGATCATCCGTCAACGACTGACCGGCTTCCTTGATGGTGTCGAAGTGCAGAAGCCGGCCCGCGCGGTCGCTTGATGGAGAGCACCATGACCGAGCACGTCAAGATCGAGATCGCTGATGGTGTCATGACGCTCACGTTGCGGCGCCCCGAGAAGAAGAACGCACTGACGGGCGCGATGTATGACACGTTGTCGGACGCGCTGGTAATGGGCGAGACGGATTCGTCCGTACGCGTGGTTCTGTTCCAGGGCGACGGAGACAGCTTCACGGCCGGAAACGATCTCGCGGATTTTGCCAGCCAGGCCCGCGGCGACGCGGCGGTCGACAGCCCCGCCCATCGCTTCATCCAAACCGTCAGCAGGGCCGGCAAGCCGTTGGTCGCCGCCGTACAGGGCAATGCGGTCGGCGTGGGCACCACCATGCTCCTGCACTGCGATCTCGTCTACCTCGCCGACAACGCGAAGCTGATCACGCCCTTTGTCAATCTCGCACTGGTCTCGGAAGCGGCGTCTAGCTGGCTGTTGCCGCTGCGGATCGGGCATGCGCGCGCCTACGCCATGTTTGCGCTCGGCGAGCCGATGGAGGCGTCAGCCGCACTGGCATGTGGCCTGGCCAATGCCGTGATGCCGCAGGACGTCCTGCGCAAGCGGGCACATGACGCGGCGATCGCGCTGACCAAGCGTCCGGCGGGCTCGCTGAGTCTGACCAAGAGGCTGATGCGTGATCATGAGCGGATTGCCGCGCAGATCGCCGAGGAGGGCCTGTTGTTCAAGGAGCGGCTGACGACGCCTGAGGCGCGCGAGGCATTTGCGGCATTCGCCGAACGACGTCCGCCGGACTTTTACAAGCTGTCGGTCTGATTGTTCGAGCACCTTACGGAAACAAAGCATAAGGGAGTGGAGAGCATGCGCATCGCGGGCAGTTATCAGTTCCCGGCCATGGAATCCGTGATCTACGGCAAGCCGGCGGCCGACGCACTGCGCGAGGAGGCCGAACGGCTGGACGCGAAGCGCGTCTACCTGATCGCCAGCCGCACGCTGAACACCAGCACGGACGAGATCGACAAGATTGGCAAGGCGCTCGGCGATCGCCATGCCGAGACCTTCGATGGCGTCCCGCAGCATACGACCCGGGACGTGGTGGTTCGGATTGCAAAGCAGGCCAAGGAGGCCAGGGCGGACCTGGTCGTCGCGATCGGCGGAGGCTCGGTGGTCGATGCTGCGAAAATCGTGCTGATGTGCATGGAGCACGATATCTTCGAGCAAGACGGGCTCGATGGCTTCGAGACCACGCCGGAGCGGCGCTTCGGGCAATTCCGGACTCCGAAGGTCCGCATGATCGCCATCCCGAGCACGCTTTCCGGTGGCGAATACAATTCCGGCGCGCTGGTCACCGATACCCGCCGGAAGCTGAAGCAGATCTTCAATCACCCCATGATGATGCCGCGCAGTATCATCCTCGATCCCGCGATGACCAGATTCACGCCGGAGAAACTCTGGCTAGGATCCGGGACGCGGGCCATGGATCACGGCATCGAAGCGATTTGCTCCAGCCGTCCCAATGTGCTCGTCGACGCTGTGTGCCAACGGGGACTGCGCTATCTGCATGATGGTCTCCGACGCACCAGGAACAACCCGAACGATGAAGAGGCACGGCTGAACTGTCAGTTGGGCTCCTGGATGTCGGCCTTCGGGTTGCAGGCGAGGGTGCCGATGGGCGCGAGCCATGCCATCGGTCACGTGCTCGGGGGCACCTGCGACGTACCGCATTATTTTTGCACGGCGGTGACGATGCCGAGCGTGCTGCGCTACAACCGCCCGGCCACGGAAGCCGCCCAGAAATCGATTGCCGCGGCGCTCGGCGCGCCGGGCCGCGACGCCAGCGAGGTCTTTGCAGAGTTCACCGCAGAGCTCGGCCTGCCACGCAGGCTCGCCGAGGTTGGCGTCAACGAGGACCGCTTTGAACTGATTGGCAAAAACGCAATGCTGTCAATCTTCACGCGGGCGAACCCGCAGCCGATTCGTGAGCCCAGCGACGTCGTCAAGATACTCAAGTTGGCCGCCTGAAGAGCCTGACCCTCGCGACCTGTCGCACGCAGGGCGCACAAACAACGGAGGAACGCACGATGTTTCGGAGCATCCGACTGGCCTGCGCACTCATTATTGCGATGCTCGTGCCTTGCTGGGCAGGCGACACGCCCGGTGTCACAGCGACAGAAATCAAGATCGGGGGCATCTTTCCGCTAAGTGGACCCGCTTCCTCGATCGGCCAGGTTGGGCACGGCGTGCTCGCCTATGTGAAATCTGTCAACGATCGCGGAGGCATCAACGGACGCAAGATCAACTATGTTGTTCTCGACGATGCGTACAGCCCGCCAAAGGCATTTGAGCATGCGCGCAAGCTGGTGGAGAGCGACGATGTCGCCTTCATGTTCGGCCAACTCGGCACGGCGGGCAACTCGGCCGTGGCAAAATATCTAGCTGCGAAACGGGTGCCGACGATTGCGATCGTCACCGGCGCGAGCAAATTCACCAGTGTCAAGGATTTTCCGCTCACGACCACCGGCCTTGTCAGCTATGACACCGAAGGGAAAATCTATGCAAAATACCTGACGCGCGCCTTGCCCACGGCGAAGTACGCGATCCTGTTCCAGAATGACGATCTTGGCCGTGACTATGTCAACGCCTTCAAGGCGGTCCTGGGCGCCGATTTCAACGGGCGCGTGGTCACCGCCAGTTACGAGGTCACGGAACCGACGGTCGACTCGCAGGTGGTCACACTCAAGAGCTCCGGCGCGCAAGCGTTGTTCATCGCGGGTACGCCGAAGTTTGCCGCGCAGGCCATCCGTCGCGCGGCCGAGACCGGGTGGAAACCAATGGTCTTGATCAACTTCCCCTCGTCATCGATCGCCGGCACGCTGAAGCCAGCGGGGTTGGAGAATTCCGTCGGCGTGATCGTCGGCACCCCGAACAAGGATCCGAACGACCAGAGATGGACGGATGACGAGGGAATCAAGGCCTATCGCGCCTTCTTCGATAGATATTTGGCCGGCTCCGACATCACCAATACGAGCTATCTTACCGGCTATCAGCAGGGCATGGTGCTGGAGCAGATTCTCAGGCAATGCGGCGACGATCTCTCGCGCGACAACATCATCAAGCAGGCGAAGTCGCTGAAGAACCTTGTGCTGCCGACAGCGTTGCCTGGCGTCCGGATCAACACCAGCGAGAGCAACAACATGATCTGGACGCAACTGCAGCTTCAGCGATGGACGGGGACCGGCTGGAAGCAGTTCGGTGAAATTCTCGACGCGAGCTCGGAGTAGTGCATCCGGCGGCCCTGACGTTCGGGAGGGCAGGCATAGGCGTCGTCCTGTGGGCACAAGATTCGTCAGGAGGAATCCACGATGGCTGACTTGCGAATATTCTCATACCTGCCGAACCCGCGTGTATGGAAGGCGACCATCGCTGCCCGATTCTGCGGCGTGGACGTCGAGGTCAGGGGAGCATCCGGCAACGAGTTGCGGGACTGGCTGTGGGACTACGACGCGCGTCCGCTGGCTGAGCACGAGCGTCAATCGCTTTCGTCCCTTGCACGAACGGGGCGGGTCGGGCTGACCGGCGCCCGGCTCTTCAAGACCGATGCATTCCTGCAAGCGCAGCCATTCGGCAATGTGCCTGCCGCTTTCGGGCTTGATGGAAAGATCGGAATCTTCGAGTCGAACAGCATCATGCGCGCGGTGGCGCGACTGGGCGAAGCGAGGTTTCCGCTCTACGGGCGCGATGCCTATGAGGCCTCGAGGATCGACAGCTTTCTGGATGTCAGCCTCGTCTTCGCCAGAGATGCGCAGATCTATCTCCTTGCGCTGTCAGGTGACACGGTCGATGCGACGATTCACGGGCGCGCCAAGGAGGCATTCGCGATCTACTGCTCGGGGCTTGAGCAGGCGTTGTCTCCGCAGCGGGAAACGCTCGTCGGAAACGGTATCTCGCTGGCCGACATCTGCTTTGCCGCCGAGCTTGCGCTGTTCATGAACGAGCACGCGCGGGCCGAGCAGTTGAGTGAGCGTGGGCTGGACAGGATCCTTCATCCGGCGGTCCAGAACGACTACCCGCTGGTATTCGCCCACTTTGCTCGGCTGGTCGATCACGAGAACTTCAGGCCGGATCTCAAACCACATGTTGAAAAATTGTTGTCAAAGGCGGCGGCCTGAACGCGACGGCTGCCCGCTCCAACGTGGAGGTTTGATCGCATGACCCAGCCTGTTTGTCTGATTTCCGGCGTTGGACCCGGCACGGGTTCGGCACTCGCCAAGAGATTTGCCGAAGGTGGCTATCGCGTGGCCCTTCTTGCAAGGACCGAGGAGCGGCTTGCCGCGCTCGAGAAGCAGCTGCCAAGCGCAAAGGGATATCGCTGCGATGTATCGGATCCTGTGCAGGTCGAAGCGGTGGCATCCGCGGTGGAACGTGATCTCGGCAATCCGAGCGTTATCGTCCATAACGCCGTTGGCGGAGCATTCGGTACGTTCCAGGAGATCGACCCATCAATTCTGAACCGAAACTTCCAGGTCAACACGATGGGACTCTTGTACCTGGCGAGGCGCTTTGCTCCGGCGATGGTCAGCGCTGGCAAGGGCGCCATCGTTGCCACCGGCAATACATCCGCATTGCGGGGCAAACCCGGCTTCGCCGGTTTCGCGCCGACCAAGGCGGCGCAGCGGATCCTGGCCGAGGCGATGGCGCGCGAGCTGGGCCCGCAAGGCGTGCACGTGGCCTATGTCGTTGTCGACGCAGTGATCGACCTGGAGTGGACGAGGAAACGCTGGCCGGAGCGGTCGGACGACTTCTTTATCAAGCCGAGGGCAATCGCGGAGGAGATTTGGCATGTCGTGCATCAAGAGCGTAGCGCGTGGTCATTCAACGTCGAGCTGCGGCCCTTTGGAGAGAAGTGGTAGAGGCTGCTGGCTGATGCGCTGCTCCCGGTAACGGCCATCATCGACAAACTGTCCGAACATTTCGGACAAACCCTCTCATTGCCACTCAAATCTATCAATTTCGGCGCTTGGGTTCCCTTCGACTCTCATCTTGGAGAGATTTTTCAGAACCACGCTTCCAGTGTTCAATCGACGAGATCGGCGTCCAACGTAACCTTCGCGTTGAGCAGTTTCGAAACCGGGCAGTTTGCCTTCGCGGTGTTTGCAAGCTCAACGAACTTCAATGAATCTGCGCCCGGTATCTTTGCCTTCAACGTGAGATGTACGGCCGAAATTGCGTACCCGCCGTCCACCTTGTCGAGCGACACTTCTGCAGTGGTGTCGATGTGCTCGGCTGTCAGCTGCGCCTCGCCGAGGATGAGAGACAGGGCCATGGTAACGCACGCGGCGCGCGCAGCGCCGATGACCTCTTCGGGATTGGTGCCGGGCTTCCCCTCGAACCGGTCGGCCCTGTCACCGGGCTCTCATCAGGATCTGGAAGGGCCGCGCTTGAGAAGCGAATGCCCGCGCCCGCTACCGCGGTCACCGAACGGTTAGATGGTCGCCAGCGGATGCGCTGCGTTGCGAAGGGCTTGGGGCGTGGCATCGAAGGTGCGAAGGAAACTGCGCCGCATTCGCTCACGATCGCCGAATCCCGTCTCGCGAGCAATTTCCTCGATTGGCAGCCGGCCTTGCTCGAGCATGAACCTGGCGGCCTCGAGGCGCAGGTTCTCAATTGCCTTTGCCGGAGAAAGGCCGGTCTCTGTCCGGAACACTCGACTAAATTGTCGAGGGCTTAGTCGGGCAGCGTCGGCCAACAGCTCAACCGTCAGCGGTTCGCGAAGGTTCTGCTTTGCGAAAGCCAGCGCAATTTGAACGCGATCGGATTTGGCATCGAGCTGCAGCATTGCTGAATGCTGCGATTGACCGCCAGCGCGGCGATGATGCACGACAAGCAGCCTCGCGGTGCGTTGCGCTGCCTGCTGGCCCAAGTCGCGTTCAATGAGACCGAGCGCGAGATCAATCCCAGCCGTCATCCCAGCGGACGTCCACACGGGCCCGTCTGCAATGAAGATCCGATCCATTTCGACGATAATCTTGGGGAATCGCCTGCCAAGTTCCTCGGCACGCGACCAGTGCGTGGTCGCGCGTCGGCCGTCCAGAATTCCCGCTTCCGCCAGTGTGAACGCTGCTATGCAGACTGAGGTGATACGCCGTGTCGTCGATACGGCCTCGCGCAAATAGGCAACTGTGCCTGGTGACGCCGGCACCAAATCCGGCCCCGAGCCCACCATGAGCGTGTCAAAACTGCCTTCGCCCAGCGGTTCAGTATTCATCGTCCAGCCGAGCGAGTTGGTGAGTGGCTCACCCGTCTCCGATAGAATTCGGAGATCATAGAAGCGCTCGCCGGCAACGAGATTGGCTGCTTCAAATGCCGAAATCGCCGCGAAACTCATCACGCTGAAGCCAGTCGGCAAGAGGAGCCCGAGTCGCAGAATAGTGGCCTCCCAATCGGCGGACGAGGTAGCTTCGGGTGGTCGTTAGGACATGGAGTCAACCGCCCTGACATTCAACCTCAAGGGGGAACCTTACTCGAATCCGGGAGCCGCCGCAGGACATATTTGCCTCCATTCGGGACGCCACCGA
>WNFH01000401.1_pt1 | contig 27308 bp, 19 predicted proteins | sample 5400411 | NCBI WGS metagenome assembly WNFH01 (sample SAMN13153347, study PRJNA577476) | soil metagenome | isolation source: 200 cm saprolite under Douglas fir tree site 2 hole 3 | place: USA:California | collected 2015-04-18 | reverse complement strand
TGTCCCACGAAGAAGATCAATTCGTCCCCATCGCAACGCGAGGATTTCACCGATCCGCAGTCCGGTCATTGTCGCAAGAATAATGATCGTGCGGAGAGGTTCGTTACTCGCAGCTATGAGTCGTCGAACTTCTTCTGCCTTAAGAAACCTGTGAGGACGTTTCAGCGTCCTTTCTGGCATCTTTACGCCACGCACGGGATTATTCAGGACGTAGTCCCAATTGACAGCTGTTCCCATCACTTTGCTGAGGAGATGTCGCAAATGGTTGGTGGTCTCCCATGCGAATCCTTGTTTGAGCTTCTCCAGGAGGTATTGCTGAACTTCGACTCTGGAGATGTCGCACAAGCGATGTCCACCAAACCGTGGAATCAAGTGTTTGCGGAGCAGGAGTGAATAAATCTCCCGCGTCGCATACTTGAGTGTCGGCAGTACTCCGGGTTCAAAGCAGTCTGCGATGAATTGCGAAAAGAGCATCGTGCCTTCTGGACGGTACTGTCCTTGGTTAACGGGGTTGAGATAATCGACGGTTTAGTGCGACAAGGGATTGTCCCGCGAGTGCATGGCCCGCGAGCCGAGCCATCGGCCAGGGACTCTGCGTGAGTTCACGCGACGCAGCGAGCGCTTCGTCGGGACGACCGCGATTGAGCGAGAATTCCGGCCGGGCGCGCCGGTTATATTCGAGAAATTCGGTGTAAGCGGGTGAAGCGAACGCCTGTTGCAATAACCTTGCAGCGGATTTCACTTGCCCAAGAGATTGGAAAGCCAGCGCGAGAAGTTGCAGATTGTGAGCATGGTGCCAGTCGTATTGCGCGGGGATTTTCTCGACGCGATAGTAAGTGTCTTCGAGTTCTTTCGTTGCCTGAAATTCCGCGATCGCTTCTTCCGTTCGGCCCGTGCGCAGGAGTTCGCGGCTATGCATATGGTGCGCGTGTGGAATTGCGGGAGCGAGGCGAGCATAGGTTGCCGTAAGGTCGAGCGCGTCCTTTGCACGTCCAGTGCTTTCGCACGTGTGCGCGTAGTAGTGCAACGCGGGCAGATTGTCGGGCGCGAGAGCGAGCGCCGTTTTGTAAAACGCAAGCGTATCGACTCCCCCGGCTTGCCCGTTCGTGAACGGCGACGCTTCATCCGCGAGGCCGCGCTGAATCCAAAACCACACATCGGTTGGATGGAGCTTGAGCGCGACGCCGACAGCCTTCCGATAGGCGAAGTAGCTGTCAGCGTTTCCAGAGTCTTCGAGAAAAGCTACTTCGGCATCGCGGATGGCGAGCGAAGAGCGTTCGCGCTGATTCAGTTTTTTCTCAAACGTTTTTGCGCGCTCCACAGCAGAGCGCGGTCGGCACGTCTTGCAATCCAATGTAAGCGTCGGCCAAGCCGAGATAAGCCATGGCGAGATCGGGATCGGCGCGCAAAAACTGATGAAAGGAGCGGATTGCCTCAATCCAGACAAAGGAGTGTAAATAGGAGAGGTGCTGGTCATAGAAGGATTGTGCCTCGGGAGGCGTAGTCGAGACTTTTTCGTGAACCGAACCGATTCCCGTGCGAAGCGGAACAGGCCGATCCAAAATTTCGCGCGGAACGGGGCCGGCCGGAGCGTGCGAGGAATGATCTGGTACCTGTGCGAGACAGAGAGTCAATGGGGCTACGAGCAGAATTAATAGAGAGAAAAGTGACAGGCCGCGCCGCAAGTCGACAATGTTTCGCCGGTCATACATCGATGATTTCCACGGAGCGAGCATAGTAACCGGAATCGAGGCGCTTGGGATGCGATTCAGGATTAAGTAGTGCGAGACGAATCGTGTAGCGACCCGGCGCCTTCGGATTCCACGTGTGCGACCAAATCGTCCACGGAGCTGTTTGCGGCGACCGAAGCGAATCAACCAAAACGAAATCCTCTTCAGGATTGAATCGAATCCCGAGCGATTGGATCGATCCGCTGCCGCCCCACAAGATTCCCACCACACGATATTTCACTTCTTCGTTTACCAACCATTTCTCCACGCGAATTGGCATGGCCGCATGCTCGATGCGCGCGGGAAGGAAGCCTTTCGCCAGATTGGGACTGCCAATTTGGTGCGTGCGCGTTGCGTATTCGAGCATTTGAGACGTGGACGCGGCGGAATCGTCCAGGATAGAGATCTGATCGACCCACTTGATACAAGCACAGCCATACCAATTGGGAACGACGAGACGGATAGGAGCGCCGTGGTCGCGAGCGAGCGGCCGTGAATTGAGTTGCGTGGCGAGGAAGGCGCCGGACTTTGCAAGTTCCGCGAGAGGGAAAATCCAGCTTGCGCCCGGCGTCGAAGTGACGGAATTGGTGACGTAGCGATCGAATCCGGAAATGAGAACCTGAGTCGCGGACGATTTCGCCTTTGCGTCCGAGAGAATTTCGGAGATGAGAACTCCGGTCCACTCTCCGACGCTGATCATTCCGAAGTGCGCGGCGCGTGTGTTTCCGGCGCACTCCATCAGGTGAAGCCCGAGCGGCTTGGCCGCCGCCTGCAGGTCGCCGATTTTCAATTTCCGGGGAGCGGCGACGAGGCCGTCGAGTGAGATAGTCCAGGATTCGGGCTTCGGGAGAATTTGGGACGCGCGTGTCCTTATATAAAAGCGGTCCGCCGGCGTGACGAGGGATTCCTTCGATAGAACGGAAAGCGATGTGTAAAGCCTGCCATCGAGCTCACTTCCGAAGGCAGAGTCCATTTCTGCGCGACCCTCGTTCAGAAATTCCAACTCTTCGAGGAGTTTACCGTTCGCAGCGGATTCCTGAGCGCAGGGCCGCGCCGCCGCGAGCAACCCAAGATGATTCAAGCCGAGCAGTATCGCGCCCGAAGAAAGGCAAGATGTCCGGACAAAGCTTCTGCGCGTTAGAATCGATCGTGTTGAGTCTGGCAAAGAGCACACTCGCATCCAGCGTGGTGGATTCTACACGAACGCGGAACGATGGGTAGTACTGGTACAAGTACAGCGTTTTCGCCGCCCTGTCGGAAAATTGGGAGCCTCCTTGGTTGTATCTGAATCAGCGCGGTCGCTGAGTTCTGCTTTTTTACACCAAGCGCTCCTCCATGACTTATTCATTCAAACAATACGGACTAATCATGTAATGACTCGAATTGAATGCCAGATGCGGCCACTTCCACGAATATCCGGTTATAAGGCAAATGTTTTGGGTTCGATACACCCGTGCCACGCCGTCATTCGTTGAGGTAACCTCACGGGATGTCGATTTAGACCGTCCCGAATCCGACTACTAACGAGTTATGATTGTCGCTGGTTAGCAGCCGGGTGCATTCGCGTTTGTATCGCGTGAGGTTTGTGGCCGGCAACATCAGAACGACTCAGAACAGCAAGGATATATCAGTGCACTCATACCGGGGCCGGATCCTATTCACCATTGGGCGAATCGTTCTTGCTTCTTTGTGGATGACCACAGCTAGCGGAGCTCAGGTCAGAACTGCAGAGATCGCCGATTTCAGAGACGTGGCTCAAAAAGCAGGACTGACTGCCGCAAACGTTTTTGGCGCCAATAATGCCAGTACATACATCCTCGAGAGCACCGGCACGGGCGTAGCGATCTTCGACTACGACAACGACGGGTGGCCTGACATTTTTTTTGTAAACGGAACAACACTTCCAGGGTTCCCAGGCGAAAACGCTCCCTCCAATCATCTTTATCACAACAATCACGATGGAACGTTTACTGACGTGACGGTCAGTGCAGGTCTCTCCGCGACCGGCTGGGGCCAAGGAGTATGTGTTGGAGACTATGACAACGATGGCTGGGAAGATCTTTACCTAACCTATTACGGCAAAAATAAGCTGTACCACAACGTGCACGGCCGGTTCGAAGAGGTGGGAGAACTGTCCGGCGTCGCAGGCAATGGAAAGACTTGGGGCAGCGGGTGCGCCTTTGTGGACTATGACCGGGATGGCTACTTGGATCTGATCGTTGCGAACTACGCAGATTTCGATCTTCTCCATGCGCCGGCCCCGGGGACACGTCCAACCTGCTTATGGAAGGGCATAGCAGTCTTTTGCGGACCGCGTGGCTTGCCGGCTAGTAAGAATATTCTCTATCGGAACTTGGGAAACGGACATTTTCAGGACGTGACCGCTTCGTCGCACATCGACCGCACCATGGGACATTATTGTTTCAGTGTCTCATCCTTTGATTATGACGATGATGGATGGCCCGATATCTATGTGGCTTGTGACAGTGCTCCCAGCATTCTCTATCACAATAATCACGATGGGACGTTTACAGATGTGGGCATACTGTCGGGCGTGGCCTACAATGCCGACGGCCGCGAGCAGGCCGGCATGGGTTCTACCGTCGCCGACTATGATGGAGACGGACGCCTCGATCTATTCCGCACGAATTTTTCCGACGACACTTCAACGCTATATCACAACAATGGGGATGGAGTGTTCACTGACGTAACCTATCAGGCAGGACTTGGGGCACATACGCAGTACCTCGGATGGGGCACCATGTTCATTGATTTCGACAACGACGGCTGGCCGGACCTGCTGGTGGTGAATGGCCATGTGTATCCCGAAGTAGATAGCCTGAAGATCGGGATCGATTACAATGAGCCGAAGTTGCTGTACCGTAATCGGGGAAATGGAACTTTCGCGGACGTTTCCCAGAGTGCAGGACCCGGAATCACCTCAGTGACACCTGCCAGAGGTTTGGCAGTGGGAGATTTGTGGAATGACGGCCGAATTTCCGCTGTGATTGTGAACCGAAATGGGCTGCCCAATCTTCTTGTGAATCAAACTAGATATGCAAACCATTGGATTGATATTAAGGCAGTCGGAACGCGCTCGAACCGGAGCGGTATCGGGGCGCGCGTTTTGGTGAGAACGTCATCGCGGCAGCAGATCGCGGAGGTGCGCAGTGGTTCCAGTTACATTTCTCACAGTGACATGCGTCTTCATTTCGGGCTGGGAGTTGAGAACGAGATTCAAGGCATCGAGGTGCGCTGGCCCAGCGGGCTCGCGGAACGCTTTCCCGATGCGAGAGCGGATACAGTAATCACGATCAGGGAAGGGTCAGGCGAGCCCCTCCGAGCAGGCGCTTTCGGCCAGCACAAACCAAACTAGACTATCGAGGGCAAGACGGTGGCCAAATCCTCTTTTCGGTGCGCCTGCATTGCGATGATGCGGATGCTGCCACATGTTTTCGTTTTGTTGTGGCCCGCAATGGCTTTGGCGCAGAGCGAAAACGACGCGCTCTTCACTGCTCACTCCCTTCTCCAACAAGGGAAAAACAATGAAGCGATAACGTGGCTGAAAGCCGTTGCGGCGAGACAGCCGAAGCTTAGGGGCGTCAACCACGACCTCGGTGTCGCTTATTATCGTGAAGCACAGTATCTGGAGGCGAGCAAATATCTGCAAGACGCCTTGAACGAGAATGAGGAAGATCGCGATGCAGCACAGCTGCTCGGATTGTCCTATTACTTCAGCGGCAGACCTGTTCAAGCCATTGCAGCGCTAGAAAAAGTTCGCGCCTGGAGACCAAACTCAAGTATTGATGCGCTATATATTCTCGGGGTCTGCTACGCAGTGGCCGAGCGCCGCGACGAGGCGCGACAAGTATTCTCACAACTGTACGGAGTGAAGCCCGATTCAGCCGCTGCTCATTTGCTGTTGGCCCGTACGCTGCTTCGACAAGGATTTGATCCTTCAGCGGAAAGCGAGGCCAGCGCAGCCCTTGTGATTTCTCCGCAATTGCCGCTGGCACACCTCACGCTAGGAGAGCTCGGTCTCTACGGCGGGCACTATTCCAAAGCTGTTCAGGAATTCAACGCAGAATTGGCGGTGAATCCGACCTGCGCTGCAGCGCTAACACGTTTAGGGGACGTGTACTGGCGCCTGAATCAGGATGAGGACTCGAAGAAGATTTTGCTGCGCTCCATTGCTATCGATCCTCTGGCGCCAGAATCGTACGTCCTTTTAGGCAAAGTATTGTTTCGAGAGGGCCAAATCGCACTCGCGGAGCAGAATTTTCATCATGCCACAGACCTCGATCCCAGCAGTTACACCGCACATTATTTTCTTGGCCAAGTGTACCGGGAGCAGGGCAGATCGGAAGCCGCGCAGCGCGAAATGTTAACAGCTGCGCGGATTCAACAGTCACAGACAGCTAATGCCGCTCGCAAATGAGCACGTGAAGCATTGGCGAGCGGCATTAGTTCGCGGCGCGGTTTTTGTCAACCTTTGCCAATGCTGATTCGATTATCCGTTCGAAAACGGCTTCTGTTTGGGCGCCACTCACCGCAATTCCGTTCACGAAGATCCCCGGCGTTCCCATGACTCCGGCGCGAATACCGTCCTGCAAATCCTTTTCGACTTCGATTCGGTGTTTGCCACTGGACAGGCACGACTCGAACTGCTTTTCGTCCAACTTGAGGCCGCGAGCAAGTTCCGACAAGCCACCCCGATTGAGCTTGTCGGGGTTATCGAATAGAAGGTCGTGATACTCCCAAAATTTTCCTTGATCGCCAGCACAATGGGATGATTCTGCTCCCAGTTCCGCCTGGCCGTGCATTCCGCGTAGCGGAAAATCTCTGTATGCGAGACTGACTCTGCCATCGTATTTCGCCAACAGACTTTTCAGAGTTGCCTGGATCTTTCTGCAAAAAGGACACTGAAAATCTGAAAATTCGACTATCATCACGGGCGCGTGTACGTTTCCTCGCAGCCGGGCTGGATCATATGACACCTCGAAGCTGCTTGCTCGCTCCTGCTTCCGTGCCGGGCCACGTTCCTTTAGGATTTTCAGATATTCCTGTCGGCTCTGAGAGAGCTCTGACTGCTCAGAGGTCAATTTTTTTTGAATGGCTAGCAGTTCCGGCAGATCCTTGTCGGCCTCGCCCCAGAGCTTTTGTGCGATAGCGAACTGTTGCACAGCGAGCCCCGAGTTGCCCTGGTGCTCAGCTATCAGCCCTTTGGCGTAATATCCGCTGGCATAGCTCGGATCTTGTTCGATCATTTGCTCCGCCGTGAGTTCGGCCAAGCTCCATTCTTCGCTTTCGTACGCCCGGCGGGCAATGGAATCCAACTCGATAAGCGCTTGGCTCCGCGCATCAGGCCCAGGTGAAGCTCGGAGCTGCTCCTCGATTTCCTTCATCAAAGCCACGCCTTCAGCCGATTTCCTCTCTGACAGCAGAATTTCCGCACGCAGAGTGTCGGAATAGGGCCGTAAGCGATCTGCATCGGATGCAGGAATAAGGATTAGGGCATCGCGGGCTAGGGCCATTTCCTGCTGTGCGTCGTCTACATGATTCATGGCGACCAGCGCTCGGCCTTTTATCGTGTGGCCGGCAAATCGCGCCATCATGGAGGGGCTCTGCGCAAGAATATCCGCTTGCTCAAGGGCTTCCTGCGCGCGGCCTCGGGCCAGCAGAAACTCTGGCCATTGTTTGCGTCCAAACTGCGCGAGCTCGCCGTGCGCCGGCAGTGAAAATGATTCGCGCAGCAGTTGCTCAGCAACTTTCATTTGCCCTAACAATTGGTGGCACATCGCCAGAAGGTCCAGGTTGTGAGGCCGATGCCAATCGTATTCGGCGGGAATGCGTTCGGCACGATAGTAGGCAGTTTCCAGCTCGTTTGCCGTACGAAACTCCTCGATAGCATCCTCGATGCGTCCGGCGCGACGAAGTTCATGACCCCGCATGTGATGCGCGTGCGGAATGGAGGAAGAAACGCGCAGGTACGCTTCGCTGTGAAATAGTGCTTCTTCTGTCCGCCCTATATTTTCGTAAGAATGAGCCAAAAAATGGTGCGCCGCTGAATTGTTCGGAGAAACAACCAGCGCTGTTTGGTAAAACGCGATCGAATCTAAATCTCCAGTTTGTCCGTGCCCTGCTCCTGGTCCTTCATCTGCAAACCCGCGCAAAATCCAAAGACCTGGGTCGAGAGGATTTGCCAGCAATGCGTCATAAATGGCTTTTCGGTACGCAACGAATTTGTCCAGGTTCTGCTTGTCTTCCAGGAATTCCACTTGCCGCGCGCGAATTTCAATCCTCTGTCGTTCGGCTTCAGTGATCTGGCCGGTCAGTGACTGTGCTTTTTCGATCGCGGCCCGCGCTGCGGGCACGTCTTGGAGTTGCACGTAAACGTCGCACAGGCCAACGTAGGCCGCCGCAAGGGCCGGATCCAGCCGCAACGCCTGACGAAAGGAGCGGGCGGCCTCGATCCAGACGTACGAACTGAGATAGTTAATTCCCTGATCGTAGAAGGTCTGGGCCTCGCTCGAAGACGTCGTTACTTTTTCGTGGAGATTCCCGATATCGCGTCGGAGGTGGACCGGCCGTTCCAGAATCTCCCGCGGCACCCAGCCGACAGAGTCATCTTCGGCGTGGCCCTCGTGCTGCGCCAGCGCGGGCGCAACGCACGCCAAAAAGAAGAAGGCCGCAATTGCCAGATGCGCGACGAACTGGCATGCACGGCCGCACGCTGCATTATCGCTGGCCGTTTCCCCATGGTTGCCGCTACAACTGACGCCGTGGTTTCGCAGGAATTCGATTCTCAAGTTTCTTTCACCTCGACGGTGCGAACGTAATATCCGGAGTCGAGCCGCCGCTTGGTTACCACGATTGGATCCGTTACGCGCAGCCGGATCATATAGGTTCCTACAGTTTTGGGCGTCCACGCATGTGACCAGAAGCTCCATGGATCATTCGTGGTCTGCGAAAAATCATCGACCTGCACGTAGTCCTCTTCTGGGTTGAAGCGTATTTCCAAGCGCTCGACCGGGCGCGAACCTCCCCAGAGGATTCCCACAATACGGTACTTGATTCTGCCACCCACAACCCATTTTTCGACGCGAATCGGCATGGCCGCCTGGTCGATTGTCGCTGGACGATAGTCCCTCGCTAATTTTGGAACGCCTTGCTGATGCGTTCGTGAGGCAAACTCTTGCATCTGCGAAGTCGCCGGGGCATTTTCGTCCGCAAAGGTCACGGCGTTCACCCACTTAATGCACGTGCATCCATACCAGCCTGGTACAACAAGCCGGACAGGTGCGCCGTGATCCTTAGAAAGAGCTTGGCCGTTCATTTCCGTGGCAAGAAAAGCTTTGGCGGCTTTGAGCTGTTCCAACGTGAACATCCACTCGGCGCCCGGAACTGAGGTCAGCGAACTTTTGGGATACTCATCGAATCCCGAAATGATCGCGTGGTCGGTTTGTAGCTTGGCCTTGGCTTCGAGGAGTGCGGAGATTGGCGTACCTGCCCAATCCGCCACACTAATCAAGCCGAATCGAGTCGCCCGCGCGTTGCCTGAGCACTCCATCAGATGCAAACCCATGGGCTTTGCGCTGCTCTTCAACTCGTCAAGGGAAAGATCCATCGGCTGTTCAACGAGCCCTCGCACTTGAATTGACCACGGTTTATCGGATTCTAGAAGCTCAGAGGCACTGGTCCGGACGTAGAATTCTTCGGTGGGTGTTACGGACCGCTCTCGAGTGAATGCGGAAAGGTTGGTGTAGAGCCGCGCATCCAAGCCGGCGCCAATGACGGAATTGAGTGGCACACGGCTTTCGCCCACAAATTCGAGTAGCCCAAGCAGCATTCCTCCGTCGAAGGAGTTGATTTTCTTGTTGCCGCTAAATTCTGTAAGTCCGGTTAGCTTGTCGAAGCCCGTCAGAAAGGCTCCGCTGCCCATAAGGGACGCACGCAGAAAACTCCTGCGACTCGGTCTATTAGCAGCTCCGTTCATAGCTTTCCCTGGCCAACCCGAATTCATTTCGCTCTCAGTAAGAATATTCGATCGAAGAAAAAAAGGGTCAGGCCGATGACGACCTGACCCTCAGTGAGTTTTTAGCTTGGCTTCTCTTTCAGAAGTCAAACCGCAGGCCCATCTGAATGTAACGGGGCGAGTTGAATTGCTGGCTGAGTACGCCAAACGTTTGCTGTGACGAGATGTCGGTGTTCGGCTCGTTGTTCCAGCCGAAGAACGTATTCCCACCGAACATCGGATGGTTGAAGGCGTTGACGAATTGCACGTCGAAGCGCGTGGACACACGCTCCGTAATGCGCGTCGTTTTTGCCAGAGCGAAGTCCACGTTCCACCGGAACATGCCTCGCACGGCTCCCAAGCCCAGACGGTTGTCCGCAAAGGTCGGGTAACGGAATTGCGCGACCACCGCATCGGGGTTCTGGAAGGCATTTGGCACGCCCCCAGGCGAGCTATTTGTTCCAAAGGTTCCCGTCGTGATGGGATTGTTATGCCGGGATGCGTCGATACTGCCGGATGTCGTCCGCAGCAATCCGACGGGCGCCCCGTTGTTGGACGTGGAGCCGAACTCCGTCGCGCAGGCGTTAAGGTCAGTCACCTCCAGGGGCAGACCGCTTGCAGCAGAATAAACGCTGGACACCGACCAACCGCCAAACACCTTGTCCGCAATGCCACTGGTTGCCCAGCCTTTGCCCTTGCCGAGCGGCAGCTCATAGGTGACCAGCATGTTGAAGGTATGGCGCCGGTCGAACAACGAGGGCGCGTAAGTCCGATTCACATTGTAAGCATCGGCCACGGCGCAGGTGTTCTCTTGCGTGAAGCCGAGGTTGTCCAGCGAATGTGCGAAGGTGTAGTTCATGTCAAAGGTCAGACCATGCGAGGAGCTCTTCCGCAAAGTGACGAACATTGCGTGGTAGTTCGAGTAGCCCTTGTTTGTGTTCCAGTCGATCCCGGCGACCTGGGTATTGACCAGTGTCGTCGGCCCGGTGACAAAGTTCGGCTCGATCAATGACCACAAGGCTCCTGCTCCATGTGAGGGCCAGTAGGGGTTGCCATTGGCTTGGTCAAACTGAACGGCCGCGACCGTGCACGAGGTGAATCCGGTGCAGAAGGCACTTCCTGTGCCTCCTAGCATGGTTTCAAACCACGGTTGAACGGCCACGCTGTTCGGGTTGACCCCACTTTGCAGCTGCTTCGCGACGGCATCGAACGCCGTAGCAAAGCTCTGATTGGTTCCCTTGGGAGCGAACATGTACGGTATAGCGTTCAGATCGATGTTCATGAACAAATTACGCGCAATCCGGCCAACATACCCGACTTCCAGGAACATCCTGCCGGGCAATTCGCGTTGAATGCTCAGGTCAAACTCGTCCGAGCTGCCGATCCGGTTATGCGGATCGAGCCGGGAGTCGCTGTTTTCATACACGCTATTGGCATTCGTCGGCGCAAGCGCTTGACCCAGGCCGGGAATGATGACGCCGCCGCTCACCGCTGGAAGTGGCGGCACGGTGATGTGGTTGCCGTCCACTCCAATACGGAAGTTGGTTGACGGATCTCCACCCTGTCCGCATACACCGCTCGTGTCGGGCGTGCGACAGACGGAGAGATCACCGAAGCCGATTCCGAGCGCCGGTGTCAGAACAATTCCGACGCCGTTAATGCGGTCGAACACGCGTCCCCACCCAGCTCGGATGACGCTTTTCTTGTCGCCGAGAACACTGCCCAGAAGACCATCGGTGAATCTCGGGTTCCAAGCGGCCGCTAGGCGCGGCCCGACGTTCGAGTAGTCGGGATCATAAGGATACTTCCGTCCAGTGGCCTTTATAGGCACATAGCCCACTGTCGGGTTATAGACATCGCCATTCAGCGCGGCTGCGCTCTTTAGGTTCAAGTAGGATTTGGAATCAACGAGCTTTCCTGTGCCGACGTCGATCATCATCGCGGTCTTCCCTGTCGGGTCATAGGGCGGCATCTGGACACCCCACGTTAGGCCGTAACTGAACGTGAACGATGGCGTTATGCGCCAGGTGTCGGCGAAGTGGAGTTCGTAGGCGTCCACGTTCTCTTTTTGGATGATGTTGGTAAACGGCGGATTTGGATTCAGACCGCCGTCTCGCGTCAACACCTGCGTGGCAGAATCCACCAAACCAAGCGCGGAGATATACGCTCGCTTGAAGGCTGTGGACGAGTCAGCGTCGCTCGGCACGGGAATTCCCCCGAGGTTGCTGAAGAGGCCCCCTTTCGCCACATAGTAGATCGGCTGAGTGATACCACCGGTCACCTTGTCGTCGCGCACGTGCAAGAAGTGTTCGATTTGCGCACGGCCGCCAAACTGGAAGTTGTGTTTGCCCTTGATCCAGCTCAGGTTGTCTATAAAGGTGTAGTCCTGGCCATTCCAAACTCGCTGCCGCGCTTGCTGGGTGTTGACGTTAATTGGGACCATTCCGTCGGTTCGATTTTCGCGCCAGATCTGCAGCGGCGCGTCGCTTAGGGACGAGTCGATGACTGGAATCCTAGCCCCGGGTGCAATCCAGGACCACCAGTGCCGCAGCCAATCGAAATGAAACTCGTTGATCAGATTTGGCTTAATTTGCCCAGTCAAACCCGCCACTAGGAATCTGGGCTGAAGTGGTCTGCTCGCTAGCGCGCAAACCGTTCCAAATTTGCACCCAGGCGCAGAACCGCTGATGTCCTCTTGAGTATTGGGGGGCTGAATAGCCGAAGTGCTGTACCGGTACGAAGTCATGAAGGTCCACTTATCGTTGATCTTGTGGTCCAGTCGTAGCACTGCGAAGTGTTCGTTCGAGAGATTGGACTCTGGTGAGGTAAAATTTGCGGTCCGCAAACCGTCACCACCTGAGAAATCGTTGGGAAGCGGCATCTTCGCCCAGGTTGCGGCGATCGCGGGGCTGACGTTACCTCCCTTGCCATCCGCTCCCGCGGACCCGCAAGGAAAGCGCGGATCAAGGCCGCTGCACGGAATTAGGTTTCCGGTGAGCGGGTCTACCGTGGGCACGGAGTTCAGGTTGTAAGCGGTCCCATCACTCACTTCGATAATTCCGGCCCGTAAAGAAGCCGTCGGAACCAAGCGAGAAAAGACTGCTTGTGTGAAAAAGTGGCGCTCCTCTTCATGTACGAAGAAAAACGTCCGATTCTTCCAGATGGGTCCGCCGATCTTGCCACCATAGCGGTTGTCCCGCCATTCCGGGTTTTCGACAGTTTTGCCACCCCCAAAACCATTGTTGCGGAACCAATCATTAGCGTTCAGTTCGTCATTTTGGTGATACCAATAGCCAGCTCCGTGCCAGTTGTTGGTGCCGCGCTTGGTCACCATTTGGACTTCGGCGCCCGCGGAGCGCGTGAAGTCTGCGCCGGAGTTGTTGGTAGCCACGCGGAATTCTTCCAAACTCTCGATCGGCGTAGGAACCACGGCCCGCGGCGTGGCCACAAATCCAGTGTTATACCCGCCGCCACCCTCCATGTTGCTTGTTGCATCGCCGCCATCGACCATGAACGTGTTCTGGTCGGCCCTCGCACCTGCAACCGATCCGCCAGCGAGATTCCCTTCCCCGCTTCCGCCCGGCCCGTTAAAACCCGGGATAGCCATCGGTTGCAGCAGAAGCAACGACGTCGCGTCACGGCTAAGAGTGGGCAGTTGAGACAGCAGATTCGAATCAAGCACGTTGCCCACGCTGGCATTCAGCGTCTGTAACTCAATACCGCCGGTAGCAACCACCTGCACCGTTTCCGTCACCTGCCCCACCTCCATGGTGACGTTGACGTTGGCGGACTTTCCGACCGCTACCTTTATCCCGGTGATTACCGCCTGCCGGAAACCCTGGGCTGCAACCGTAATCTTATAATTCCCTGGCGGCACGGAAGGAAATGTAAACTGCCCGTCCGCACTAGTGGTGACGGAAGTCTGCGCGTTGGTCTCCGTATTCAAGAGTTCTACTTTTGCCTTTGGCACCAGCGCGCCACTGCTGTCAAAAACTGCCCCTGCGACCGTCGAGGTGGACGCTGTCTGTGCGGGCATCGGAGCACCCGTGAAGGACAAAACGAATACTGCCACCACCCCCATACGAAAAATGGATCTTAGGCGAGCCATACAGACACCTCCGTCGATTTTCGGAATGGACCCGAGAGAGAGCAGAAACACATGGGCTGACCACACCCCCCCCGCTTGCGGGTACGCTATCTAAATGCAGTTTTTTAAGCAAGGCCTTTTTCTCAGTCTATTTGGGTTTGAGATTGTGCAAGGACGAAGCAAGATGTGAATTACTTCGTCGACGTCGTACCGGAACGGAGGCGACGCTGAAGCCGACAGGCAGGAAAAACGGCCACCGCCGCGTCCAAGGCAAGTGGCCTCCTGAACCGGGGAGCCATTTCACCGCGGCAGTAATTCCAGGTGAGGTCCGTCGATAGCCAACGCGTGCCATGAACCAAAGCCTTCGCGACATGAGGCGATGCATTACATGCGGTCGTATGTCACCAACGAAATACGCTTGCGTAGGTGTTCGGATAGTATGCGATCATGTCCGATGGAAAGCGTCTATTGGTGATCCGAGGAGGAAGCGCAGGCTCCGCTTCGGTTGTTCTCTTCGCTTGGCCTGCGGGCCTGGGCGATATGGCAATCGGTGTGACTGCTCCATGGGTGTTGTCCGCTCTCCTGCGCCGGCCCGGTTTTGCGGCAGGCAAGAGCTTTGTGGCATGGAACGTTTCCGGCATTTTGGACCTTACCGTGGCCGTGAGTATCGGGGCGCTCGTGCCGCTGCTCGCTCCCAATTTTTACGGAGTTGTTTCAACGGCTCCGATGACACAGCTGCCGCTGGTGCTGGTTCCGACATACTTGGAGCCAACATTCTTGATACTGCACTTGACTGCGCTGTTTCAGGCGCGACGTCTCGGCAGAGAAGCAACGCGCTTGCACGCAGAAGTCACAGACATGCCCGGAACTCCCTTGGGAGGCCGCACCACCGCTCTTCCGTGACCAGCAAATCGGTCAATGGGCAATCCGGAAGTTGGCTAGCCGTCAGATCAGCAACGACAAACCCTTTTGTCCATCGATAGAGTAGTTCCCGGAATGTCCGCAAACCGGAAGTTGGCCAGAGATGGGGGCTATGGGTAGTGCCTAAGCGCACGGCAACAACGCCCAAAGAATCTGTCTCACTGAAGGGGTGCAGTCGAAAAACTTGGAAACAACTTGGGGGCAAACATTGACGAATACCCTGGCAACCGTGATGCATGACATAGGAAAATGCTAGACGATGCAAGTACTTAGCGTTTCTGCTCTTACCTTGGGCGCAGGGCGCCCCGACCATTCACAATCCGTCAGATCCTTCAGGTAATCTTGCGAAGGTGGGCTCCAGCTCAACCGCAATTGCGGTTATCTAAACCATGCCTGAGCGCAAACACGACGAGATCATCGCTAGCCGCTTCGCGAAAAAATTTTTCGCTCGATTTGCAGCAGCTCCTCACCACATCTTTCGCGCTCCGGGCCGTGTGAATCTGATTGGCGAGCATACCGACTACAACGACGGATTCGTTTTGCCGGCGGCCATCGCACTCTGCACCTGGACCGCCATCGCGCCGCGCAAGGATCACGAGCTGCATGTTTTTTCTGAGAACTTGAACGAAACCGCTGAGCTTGACCTAACCGAAACGCATCCCCAGCCGCAGCATCGATGGTCGGATTACATCCACGGCGTTGCTCTGATGCTGCAAAGACTCGCCGTGCCGCTGGCCGGAGGCAACATCTTCATTGCCAGCGACATTCCCAGTGGAGCCGGCCTCAGCTCATCCGCAGCCCTTGAAGTCTCCGTAGCCAGCGCGCTCCTCAGTAATTCAGGACGCACTCTGGATCTCGTCGAAATCGCGAAGCTCTGCCAACGTGCGGAGAACGAATTCGTCGGTGCCCGCGTAGGTATCATGGATCAGTTTGCCTCCTGCTTCGCAAGCGCGGATCACGCCATCATGCTGGATTGCCGTACGCTGGAATTCCAGCGATTGCCATTGCCTGCGAGCCTGGCCATGGTGGTCTGCAATACCATGGTCAAGCACGGGCATGCGGGCGGCGAATACAATAAGCGGCGCGCACAATGCGAAGAAGGCGTGGCGTTGCTACGGCGTTACTTTCCTTCGATTAAAGCGTTGCGCGGCGTAACCCTCGCGCAACTGCAAGCTCACCGCGATGAATTGCCAGAACTGATTTACCGACGGTGTCACCATGCCATCAGCGAAAATGAGCGCGTCCTTCGGTGCGCAACCGCCCTGCAGGCAGGAGATCTCGCAACGGTAGGCCATTGCATGGCGGAATCCCACTTAAGCCTCAAAAACGATTATCAGGTCAGTTGCGGTGAGCTAGACGTGATGGTGGAAATTGCGGCACGCCTTGACGGCGTCGTAGGATCTCGCATGACTGGCGGAGGATTCGGCGGTTCTACCATCAATCTTGTTAGGACTGCGGCGATCGAAGAATTCAGGCACAGCGTCGCGAAAGAATATACGCTCGCCACTCAGATTGCCCCGGACATTTATGTTTCAAAAGCGGGACAAGGCATCACCGAAGTCGACGCGAGTGTCTAAGCGAGCTAAGCAAATGACCGCTTTTGACTGGAGAATACAGCCGCATCGCCGATTCAATCCGCTGACGCGGGAATGGATACTCGTCTCTCCACATCGCAGCCAGCGTCCCTGGCAAGGCCAGGTAGAGGTCAGCGCGCTCAATAACATTCTCGAATACGATCCAGCCTGCTATATGTGTCCCGGCAACACGCGATCCAACGGAAACCTTAATCCCACCTACAAAAATGTCTTCGTATTTGACAATGACTTCCCCGCTCTGCAGTCGCATGCCGAATCCGCAAAAATGAATCACCGTGATCTGCTGGTGGCCGAATCGGAGTCGGGAATCTGCCGCGTGCTGTGTTTTTCTCCGCGGCACGATTTGGCACTATCCGGCATGGAAGAAAAAGACATTCGAGCCGTAGTCGATTGCTGGGCCAGCCAATTTCAGGAACTTGGCGCGCGCGCTGAAATCCAGTATGTACAAATTTTTGAGAATCGCGGCGCAACGATGGGCGCCAGCAATCCGCATCCTCACTGCCAGATCTGGTCGACCGCAAGCACCCCGGATATTCCGAAAGCTGAGCAGGAAGCGCAGATCGCGTACGGAAAGACGAAAAATTCATGTCTGCTTTGCGATTATTACGCGCTCGAATCCTCATCTGCGATTAGAACGGTCGTCCAGAACGAACATTTTCTGGCGGTAGTCCCCTACTGGGCGGTCTGGCCGTTCGAAACCATGATCATTTCCAAACGGCATCTCGGCGCAATCGATGAGCTTGATTCGACCGAGCGTAATGCCCTTAGCGACATCCTAAAGCGGCTAACAACTCGCTACGACAATCTATTCCAGACGTCGTTTCCGTACTCCATGGGATTTCATCAGCGGCCGACCGACGGCCACGAGCATCCCGAATGGCATTTCCATGCCCACTTCTTTCCGCCATTGCTGCGTTCTGCCACGGTTCGCAAATTCATGGTCGGATTTGAACTGTTGAGTATGCCGCAGCGCGACATCACGCCAGAAACCAGCGCCGAAAGCCTACGCGCAGTCCCAGACACGCTCTTACCTCGCTGACCTTCTATCGCTACGCGGGAACTCCCACTTTTATAGCGGCTACCTTCAGGTGGCCATCTTCGTCCTGGTTTAATCTATCCGCACCGCGATCCGGGCTCCGCAATCGCCTCCATATCTCCCAGCAAAAGTACATACGCCGCAATTCCGATCGCCAAAACAATCGCCGCCGCAACAAACGCTCCGGAATAGCTCCTCGTAACAGTAACGATATAACCCGTCGCTATCGGAGCTGCAATGGCCGCAATCTGATTGCTGAAATTCATAATGCCGCCAACCGTCCCCACGCTTTCTTTCGGCGCAATCAACGACGGCATCGACCACCCCACCGGCGCCGCAATGGAAAGTCCGGTAATCGAAAGCGTAATCCACAACAGCGCCGCTGGCATACTGTGCGCGTACGCCACTCCGAAAATTCCCAAGCCCAACAACATCCCGGTAACCAGAGTTGTCCTGCGCACTCGCGCCGCTTTCCATCCTCGTTGAATCAACGAGTCCACCAGCCATCCTCCGACAATCAACTCCGCCACGGTCGCACACAGCCACGGCGCGCTGGTGTAATACACGGAGTGCTTCAAATCCAAATGATGCGCGTCGGAAAGATATGTCGGCAACCACGTCAGCAGCAGGTAGAAAACATAATTGTACGAACCATAGCCAAGCGCCAGGCCGCAAACTTTCGGCTGCCTTAACAAATAAAAGAATGGCGCTCCGGCCGCCGAGCGCACTGCGTCTTCCGGTTGCGCTCCACCCTTATGAATATGTTCCCGCTCTCGTTGCGAAAGCCGCACGTCCTGGCTGGGGTTTTTGTAGTAGGCGCAAAACAGCGCAAGATACAGCAGACTGATGATCCCTGTCGCCGCAAAATTCCAACGCCAGCCAAAATGTAGAAGGATCAATCCAAGAACCGGTACGCCGATCGCCGAAGAGAATTTCGCCATGGAATCGAATATGGCCGTCGCCAGACTGCGCTCATTTTTTGGAAACCAATAGCCAACCGCTTTTGCGGTGCCGGGAAACGTTGGCGCTTCTCCGATGCCCAGAAGAAAACGCGCTCCAAACAAACCCGCGATTCCCGTGGAAACGGCCGCAAAAAAGGAAGCCACGCTCCAGATCGTGGTGCTGACGATTCCCACTCGGCGCACACCGAACCGGTCCAACAATAATCCCGACGGAAGCTGCAGCACCATGTACGTCCAGTTGTACGCACTCAACAGAATTCCGAACGTCAGGTCGGTAATTCCGAACGCATTGTGCAGCGCATCGCGCGAAACAGAAAGATTCACGCGATCGAAGTAGCTGATCAGAATTCCAAATGCCAACAGTACGGCAATGCCCCAACGTCGCCGTGGCACTGCCCCGCCCGCGCTCGAGTCGTTGTCAGGCAAATTATTAGTGGTGGCTCCGCTCTGATTTCACTTGGGCGTAGCAGCTTGCCCGCCTTTCAACATCGTTACAAACTGCCGCATCTGGCGGCGCTCTTTTTCAAGTTCTGCGTCCTCGGATCTTCTCAATTCCTCGCAGGTATTCATTTCCCGCTTCGATTTCTCGGCGTTTCCTGCTCGTCGATAGGCCAGACTCAATTGGTAATGCGCATCGCTCGACTTGGGACTTGCCTTCACTGCGCTCTGGAAAGCCCGCAGCGCCTCATGATTTTCGCCCCGCGCTTTATACAACATTCCAAGTTGCACGTACACCTCGCCCAGCGATGGATCAATCGCTACAGCCTTCTTGAAGTAGTCTTCCGCTTCTTGAATCTCGATGCTGCTCTGTTCTCGTCTGCCTTCCTTCCATAACACCAAACCGAAGTATTCATTCGCCAACGCACTCTCCGGTTGCTCGCTCGCAAAACGTTTCAGCCGCGCCGCGCTGCAGGCCGGCAAATCCACCGTCGCCTTTTCCATTTTTCCAAGAAATAGGTGGGGCACCGGGTCCTGCGGGTTTAAATCCGAAGCCTGGCACATCCGCTCCGCCGCTTCCCCGTACTGGCCATCCGCAAAGTATGCTGCTCCCAGCCCGGCCAGCATTCGCGATGATTTCGGATACGCTACTGAACCTTTTCTGAAAACCTCCACCGCCGCCACTCCCGCTCGATGCAACAAAAGTTCCGCACCCCAAGCGAAATAATTTTCTTCGCTCGGCTCAATCTTCACGGCCTTTTCGTATTCGCTCACCGCTCCAACAGCATCGCGGTTTTTTTCCTTGGCATCTCCCAGCAACCGGTGCGCACTTGCGTCGTTCGCAGACCCTCCAAGACTATTGGCCGAATTGGATTTCAACGCTGCCGCCTCTTTGGCCAGCGTTTCGCTGGTTCGCACCTTTACGTCCGAACCGTGCACACCTCCCCCGCTCCAATCCCTCACTCCGGCGATAGTGAAATTCGCCTCGTCCGAATATTCCATCGTCTTACCCGTTTCACCCGTCTCGGCACCAACCTTTGCCTGCTCCGACGTTTCCATAACTACTTTGCAGTGCCGGCCCTCTCCTTCACCCAGCCCAGCCAATTCCACTCTGACCTGGCGGAATCCATCCTTCCGCGCTTCCAGCAGCCAGTGCTTCCCGGGTAGAGCAACCGTAATTACGAATTTCCCATCGCCATCCGTCTGAGTTTCTGCAACTTTTTCTTCTGCTCCATTCACCAGCGACACCAACGCTTCCGCAACCGCAGCCCCCGAGGCAGTACAAACATTTCCTTCCACCTTTGTTTCTGGCTCTTTAGATTGCGCTTCAGCTGCGGAGTGCAGCCCAAACCCAGGCGCATTCAGAAGGACCACCAAAGCGACGGCGGGTATCCGGCGAACGCTAAGACATTGCCACGCGCCGCGAAACCCAAGGCGTCCCACACCCGATGACTTTGGTTGGCTCGTCAGGCTCACGCTGAATCGCATTCTATCCCTGAGGGCCCACACGCGCCAGCCGCTTTCTTCTTCGGCGAAATTGCGAACTTGGTAAGAATTGTCAATCGAGGTAAAGCCTGCGGGATTTTCATACTCTCGCATCCGTAGGGACAATCCAGCATAGTATTGAGGCTGAACCATCCCTGCGCATGCTCTACGCTAACCTGCGATCCTTCTACTGTGCCGGAGCGAACGAAATTCCGCGCAGAACTTCACCGGCTTGCGCCGTGCGCAGCGTCGTAAAGTGTCCCCAGCCATTGGAGTTGCTTGCGGGCAGACTTACCGCATTCAGCCGGTCAGTCACCGTCACGAGTTTGTTCGGATCGGCGCCTTGATCGCCGTTGCTGCTGATCGTTGACGTGATCGCATAAAGATCTACAGTGCCGTCTCCGTTTACGCGGCCAGTCAGATTGCGGCAGCCTCCCGTGGCAGGATTCAGCGACGCCGGATAATTGCCAATACTGTAAGGAACGCCAATGTTCAAGCCATCCTGCAACGTGTACACGAGGTGCCAGGTCCCGTCCTGCAGTGTCCATTTTTGCAGCCCCGCGGTGGCCAGTTCGGAATCGTCCGCCACATTGGTTTGGCCATTGACGACCCGTGGCGCGACCAATCCGCCGTCACCTTCATCGCAGACATACAACGTGTTTGCATTTGCGAAGAAAATTCCAAATGGAAACATCACTGGATGCCCGGCCGTTCCATCTTGCGCAACGCCGCTTGCCAGCGTGGTCGGAAAACCCGGCAAGACGGTGATCGGAGCCGTCTTGACATCCGTCGGAGTTGGCAGCACGCCAGCGTTTCCCACCTGATACACAGTGTTAATTCCGTTGCCGCCGCTACCTTTTGTGACGTACATCGTATTGTTGAAAATCGTCAGCCCGCGGAAATTGCTGTCTTTTCCCGGTTTGTCCGCAGCGGTGTAGCCAACCTGCGTAACTTCGAAGTCGCCAATCATATTGATGCCTGGGGGTACGGGCGCTGTCTGTTCCGGTATCAGCAGTTCCGCGCCGGTCGAAGTAACCAGATTCACGCCGACTTGCGTTTTGGTCAGCTGCGTCTTCGAGAGTCCGCCATTATTGTCGTTTCCAACCAGGTAGTAGTACGGCGCAGACCTGAACGCCGCGCGTCCGTTGTTGCCGCTATAAGCGTTCCCGTCGGTCACGATGACTTGGCCATTGGCATCGACCTCGGCCACCGACCGGTAGTAATTCGATCTCACTGGGTTGGTCGGATCAACCACTCCCGGCGTATTGGAGTTCGAAACATCAAGCTGATTTGGCGCCGTCAAAAATCCCGGCCCGCCGTGATAGCCCACGAATGTGATCGACTTTCCGTCGCTCGCTAGGTTAACGGCCAATTCCGATTTCGAACTGAAACTTGTAACCAGCTGGTCGCTCGGGACCGCCAATGTGCCAATAAGTTTCCCTTTCGAATCAATATTGTCCAGGAAGATTGGCGAAGTCACACCAAAGCTGGCGTCCGGTCCATCGTTGTTCCAGACGTTATGCGAATCCTCAAGGTTGGGATATTCCCCATTGTCGATTGCCGCGCCGCACGTGACCGCCACCTGATTCGAACCGCCAGCGATGAGCGGCACTGTGACATTCCCAGCGACGCATCCCGGCGGCAGCGTCTGGCCGGGTGCAACCGTGTTGGCATCCCCAACATAAACGCTGCGGCTAAAAACCAGACTGTTCGGCTGAAACTTAAACTGCGCAGGATTGCTGCTCTGGTCATCGTTAGCCTTCAACGCGATCGTTGCGGTCACTGCAAAAACCGCAAGCGCTGCTGCCACCACCATTCGATTTCTTTTCATGGGCCCTCCCTAAGGAAGGTCATGAAAGTCACACGTGTACCGGCAGATTGCGTTAATGCTGAGAAAAAATTCTGTCAACGAATAATGAATTCCAAAAAGGGGGGAGTTTAATGTCGAAAAGAATCTAACGAGTGAGTCTTTAGGGAAACTGCAAGAGAAAAAAGAGGTGCAATAACCGCAATTCGTATCACAAACAATCCGCATCGCACCAGAAACGCGGTCTAGTAGTCGTTCTGCGGTTTACGTCCGTACGGGCTTGGCGGAACTTTGGGCGTCCGCGCCACACGGTAGGTATCCAACTCCGCGCTGCTGATGATAAATTGTGATTCCGGGGGATGGTTCGCATGCGCCAGCAACTCCGCATTCAAGCGCTCTGAACAGATCAACGGCGCATCCTGGTAGCGCGCGCGGTGCGACACAAACGCCTCATTCTCGATGCTCAATGTAAATTCCCGCTCGCTGCCCGCTTCCCGTACGTTAAAAGTGTACTCGCGCACCAGCAGCTTCACTTCGAAGCCGCGATACTGCACGATGACGCTGTCACTCATTTTCCACCTGTGTGAGTGTGACAGAAAGCGCAGCCCGCATGGACTCTTTTTTTGACCGCACGTTTCTGGAAACTTTGCGTGAACAATTTTCCGCAATCTGTGCTATACTGTTTTTGCGCTTAATACCGCGGTTGTGTTGTGCGGTCCCTCTGGTTTCGTAAGTTACTGAGAATACCCGCCCTACGTTTCCTCCGTTCGTTTTACGCGTAATTTAAAATAAGACTGGTATTGCAGGCCATTGCGCCAGCGCGGAACTCCGTGTGTACCGCAACGGCCTCAGCCAGCGAAAGCTAAATGCAAAATTTCTCTGAACTATCTATATCTCCAAGTCTGAAGGAGCGCCTGGTTGCCGGCCGTTTTACGACGCCGACTCCCGTGCAAGCTGCGGCCATTCCGCAAGCTCTCGAAGGCAAGGATGTGCTCGCGACCGCGCAAACCGGCACGGGCAAGACTCTGGCATTCCTGATTCCGGTGATCGAAAAGCTGCTCAAGCAGTCCAAACCGGGAATCGCCGCGCTGGTGCTCGTTCCGACGCGCGAACTGGCCATGCAAGTCGCAGCGCAGTACAACATGTTGCGCGGCAAACTCCCAGCCGCAGCCCTGGTCTGCGGAGGATTGCCTGAGCGCGCTCAACTCATGGCTATTCGCAACGGCGCGCGGCTGATGGTTGCCACTCCCGGCCGGCTACAGGACTATCTCGACCGCCAGCAAGTGCAATTCACCGCCCTGCATACGCTCATCCTCGACGAAGCCGACCGCATGCTGGACATGGGATTTCTTCCCGCAATCCGCAGGATCGCCAATACGCTGCCTAAAGAACGCCAGACCATGTGTTTCTCCGCGACCATGGAAGGCGATATGCAACGCCTGGTGAAGGATTTTACGAAAAATCCCGTTCGCCTCACCTTTGGCTCGACACTCAAGCCCGCGGAAAACGTTCGTCTGCAAGCCTTTGAAGTCCCCTCAGACGGCAAACAGTCCATGCTCAATCATCTTCTTGGCAAAGAAACCGGCCGCTGCCTGGTCTTTTCCCGCACCAAGCGCGGCACCGAACGCATTACCAAGAGCCTGAATCGCGACGGCATCAACGCCGCCATGATTCACGGCGATCGCTCGCAATCGCAGCGCACCGCCGCCCTCGAGGGCTTCCAGCGTGGCCGCTTCCGCGTTCTCGTCGCAACCGACCTCGCGTCCCGCGGCATTCACGTCCAGGACATCGTCCATGTCATTAACTACGATCTGCCCGAAGTGGCGGAAAACTTCATCCATCGCGTCGGCCGCACCGGCCGTGCAGGCGGCAGCGGCGTAGCCTCAACCCTTTTCGTTAAGGACCAGCGTACCGACCTTTTCCAGCTCGAACGCGCCCTCGGCATCAAAATGGAGAGGCTTCGCGCCGATGGCACCCAGCCTCAGCCTCACACCACTCAGCCGAAACAGAAAGAACACGGCCGGCCCACAATCAGCGGCCTGTCAAATGACCGGCCTGACCGTTCGTCCATGCCCAAACCCAGTCTGATTTGCCTGCCAGGAGAAGTCCTGCAGGTACAACTCCAAGGCTAAAACCTATTGGCACGGACGGCCGGCGCTGCAATCGGCCTGGCCGTTCCGTGCCAATTCGTCGAAACCGTTCGTTCGTGGAGAGTTATCCACACTCGCGCAAGTTTTTTTGCGCATGCACGCCGGAACGGCGTTCGGACCGGCCAATCTAGTGATACAATAGTAGTCGTCATCCAGACTACCAACAGCAGCGGGGCGCGCTCTCAGCCACGGCTGCAATCCGTACATCATTTTCCGCATCGTCCAGGCGGCGTACTAAAGTCGTGTTTCAGTGCCGCTGTGCATCTAAAGAAGATTAGTCCAGTTCTGGCAATGGCTTGACGGGGAGAAAACCTTCGTGCTCGTGACTCAGGAAAAAAACGACCACATCCGCAACCTTATCACCGTCGGTAAGGAACGCGGCTATCTGCTCACGGATGAAGTAAATGGCGTGCTCGCGGCCGAAGAACATTCCACCGAAGAGCTCGATAATCTTTTCGCCAGCCTGGAAACCGACGGCATTGAAATATACGAAGACGCTTCCGCGGCCAAACTGGCTAACACCGCAGTCGAACTTACAGAAACCACCGAAATCGAAATTCCGCACGAGCCGGCTCCCGGCGAAGAGCCCGACTTCGAACGCAAACCCGGCCTGCTGGACAAAACCAGCGATCCGGTCAGAACCTATTTACGCGAAATGGGCGTCGTTCCTCTCCTCACGCGTGAGCGTGAAGTCTCGATCGCCAAACGCATGGAGCGTGGTCAATTACTAGTACTTAAAACCATTTCGCGTTCTCCGATTGTTTTGAAAGCGCTGATCCTGGTTGCCGACGAACTGCGCAACGGCACCCGCCCCATCAAGGAAATCATTCATTTCGACGACGAAGATCTGACACCGGAAAAAATTGAGAGTAAGACCCGGCAGACGCTGCAACTGATCGACAAGATTGCCAGATTTTACGATTTGGCCCTGAAGCAGGCCGTCAAGCTGGAAAATACCGCGGTCTCCAACAAACGCGCCTATGTCCGCGCCAAGCGCCACCTGGCTCGTACCCGCATTGCCATGTCGCATCTGGTCCGCTCCGTGCACTTCAAAGAACGCGAACGCAAGCGTCTCATCGACCTGGTGCGTCATGCCGTGGAACGGCTGCAAGGACTCGAACGCGAAGTCGTGCGGATGGAGCGGCGCGCCAACGCTTCACGCGGCGAGGCTGCCGCCGAAGCCCGCAAGAAATTGCGCCTGTGCCGCGTGCAGATTCGCGAAATTGAAGAATCCGGCAAAGCCTCCGCCACCAACCTCAAGCGCGCGCTGACCATTATTCTCCGCGGCGAAGCCGACGCCGAACAAGCAAAAAAGGAATTGACCGAAGCCAATCTGCGCCTGGTTGTTTCCATCGCCAAAAAATATACCAATCGCGGGCTGCAATTCCTGGATTTGATTCAGGAAGGTAACATTGGTTTGATGCGCGGAGCCGACAAATTTGAATGGCGCCGAGGCTATAAATTCTCCACCTACGCGACCTGGTGGATTCGTCAGGCCATCACTCGCGCCATTGCCGACCAGGCTCGCACCATTCGCGTGCCGGTTCACATGATCGAGACCATCAACAAACAAGTGCGCACCAGCGCGCAATTGGTGCAGGAACTTGGCCGTGAACCGACCGCGGAAGAAATCGCCAAGCGTATGGACGTCTCCGTTGACTCCGTTCGCAAAACCAAAAAAATTGCGCAGCAGCCGGTGTCGTTCGAAACACCGATTGGCGAAGACGAAGAAACCCACCTCGGCGATCTGGTCGAGGACAAAGGCGTCGTGTCTCCGTCCGACGCTGCGATTCACCTGAATTTGAAAGAACAAATGGCTTCCATGCTGCGCACTTTGACTCCGCGCGAGGAACGAATCATCAAAATGCGTTTTGGCTTGGATGACGGCAGCGAACACACCCTGGAAGAAGTAGGCCAGGTGTTCGATGTCACCCGCGAACGCATTCGTCAGATTGAAGCAAAAGCTTTAAGGAAGTTGCGCCATCCGTCGCGTTCGCGCCGCTTCCGCATTTTCGTCGAGAGCTCTATCTAGGGACTTCGTTCTAGGGCAACACCGGCGTCAACCTAAATTCGAGGAGACACCCATGTCAATTACATTCCAGAAGCGCCAGAAAGAAATGAAGCGGCAGGAAAAGGCACGCGAAAAAGCCGCACGCCGCGCACAGAAAAAACTCGCCAAAGACAAAGAAGGCGAAAATCCGAACAGCACTCCCGTCGATCCCGCTCTCGATCCCACCATTGACTGGGCGTACCAGAGCGAAATCGAACTCGACCGCCCGTAACGAGTGGTGATAAGAAGTTATTGAAGAGTACGGAAGTCTTACGTGAAAAAGAAGAAGGCCTTATACGCTCTGGCCGTGCTGATTTTCCTGGGCGCTAGTTTGGCACTCTTCATCGTTGCCGCAGACGAACAGTCCATCATATCGACCGGGCAGCCTGCAGCTCAGAGAATCAGCCTTTATTACTTCATCACGCAAGGTTTTGGCAGAAACAAGCATATTGAATTGGCCGACTTCTATTTCGGCAAACAGTATATCTACGCCACAAAACTGGTGCAGTTCCAAGATGTCTACCTGCCCGTGTTTCCGGATGGAGAGCCTGAGAACGCAAGTAATCTGCGAATCCTGCTGTGGATCCGGAACGATCGCAATTCCAATGAGCGACTGATTGAAAGTGCACAGGACTTGGATCGCTTTGTAGCGGACTTCAATCGCCGTCCGAGATCCGTAGCCGGCGTATTGCGAGAACCCACTGACCGAGTGCGAACACTCGCGGCTGATGCTTACCCAGGAACGAATGGCCAATCTCTTCAAGTCCTTTGGGCAAGGCATTTTCCCACCCAGGAATCGATCAATGTTCTCTGGGGTATTTTGACGCTGTGTTTGGTGGCAGCAGCAGCGTGTGCCGTAGCATACAGGCGACAGTTTCGCATTTGAGTACGAGTCGCGACGCTAGCCGAAAAGACTTGGAGGCGCGGGGCGGAATCGAACCGCCGATAAAGGTTTTGCAGACCTTTGCCTTACCACTTGGCGACCGCGCCTTCGTTCACTGAACAAAACTCAAACAAAAAAACCGCCCGGAAA
>WNFH01000400.1_pt1 | contig 27357 bp, 19 predicted proteins | sample 5400411 | NCBI WGS metagenome assembly WNFH01 (sample SAMN13153347, study PRJNA577476) | soil metagenome | isolation source: 200 cm saprolite under Douglas fir tree site 2 hole 3 | place: USA:California | collected 2015-04-18 | reverse complement strand
ATTTTCGCAGCTCGCGGCATACTTCAAAACCGTTGCGGCCCGGAATCATCACGTCGAGGATCACGAGGTCGTAGGTATTGATGGCGGCCTGATAGAGTGCATCGTCGCCCGTTTCGGAAACGTCCACGGCGTACGCCTGTTCGCGCAGTCCCTTGGCGACAAATCGCGCGATGCGCGCATCGTCTTCGACAAGGAGTAGCCGCATGCGAGCATCATACGGCAGGTTTACGAAAAAGTGCGATACTTGACGGCGGCGCATAATTCCCATCCGCCGTTCTTAATGAGTTGATTTATTTAGCAGAATCATAATGCGGAGTTACAGTTCACGGACTCAGCCAGTATCCGGGAGAGTCCCGCAAGCATCAAAATTAGTATGAAATTCAAGAAAGCCGAACCCGGAGAATTTGATTGCACGAAAACCGTGATGCGGCCGTTTGGTTGCATGGAGCTTTGGGCCGGTAACGAGAGGGCCCACCGTTCCCTAGAACTGGCGGGATTGGAAAGCGATGTCATCGCCGTGCCGGCCGGCGGCGACAAAGGCGGCGACCTTTCCGCGGTGTTTTCCTGCAGCGACAATCTCGCCCGCGTGGTGCTCGCGGATTGCGTGGGACATGGCTACACGGCTAGCGGCGTGGCCCGGCACGTCCATCACCTGCTGCACAAATTCCAGGATATCCGGGATACCGCGGGTTTGCTGACGGCGCTGAATGACGCTTTTACCCTTTCGAATGAAAAATCGGATGGACCGCTGCGGCTGACGACGGTGGTCACGGGAACTTTTGACGGCACCAGCGGCGAATTTAATTTTGCTTATGCGGCGCACCCGCGCATGCTTCTCTGGCGCGAGCGCGCGGGACGATTTCTTGAGCTGGGAGAAGGGCTGGAGGGCTTGCCTTTGGGATATATCACCGGCGAATCCTACAACCAGCAGAGTGTTCGGCTAAACAACGACGACATGATTTTGGCGTTCTCGGATGGCGCCACGGAGGTTCGCTCACAGGCGGGGGAGCAACTTACTTCACAAGGCTTTTTGGAGCTGGCGGAAAACACTTTGGGTAGATTGCGTCGGCCGCTGGTGCTGCAGGATTTTTCGCGCGCGCTGCTCGAGGGCGTGCATGTTTTCCGAGGCCAAGAAAGCGAGTTGGAGGACGACATAACGCTGCTCACGCTGCGGCGCGTGGGGTAGGGGCGGCGACCGCGAAAGGCCCCCATTTGCGGAATGTTGAAACTATTTGACGGGATGGGAAGCAAAGTACTGGTCCAGACTCTCCACAATTTCCTCCACGCCCCTCTGAACATTTTTGTCCAGTGCTGCGACGATAGACGGCACGTCTTTTCCGCTCGCCGGCTCGTCGTGCGTGTAGTAATGGTTCCAAACGGTCGCGCCGGTCTTCAAGTCGCGCATTTCCAATTCCAGCGTCACTCTCGTTGACGGCGCGCCGCCGTCAACCTCTTTGAAATCATAAAGGTGTCCGCGAATCGCAAAGTCTCCCGGTATGTTACTGCGCCGCACGTGGACGGCGCGGTAGTGGCCGGTCGCACGCAGCTCTCGAAGAAGCACTTCCTGGATCATCTCGGTGGGTGGTTCGGCCCATCGTTGGTACTCATAGGTACCTAATTGCTCGGGACCGTTGCCGTAGACGATGCGGTCCTCGCGATACAAGTGGGAGGTCATCAGCACGCCGACGAGCAACCTCACGGGAACCGCGCCCTCTTTTTCAACGACGCCGACATCCGTTGGGACCGTGAGCTGATAATACTTGGCGGGCCGCGCGGCCGAAACGCAGCCGCTGAGCCATGCAGCGAGCAGCGCGACGGCGGCGAAAAATGCCCTGTGGTGTCCCCAGCGAGGCGTTCTTACGCGCGCGCTTTGCGATCTGCCGAAGTTTCGCAATTGCAAGCCGCCTGGCGCCCGGCTCATTGTTGTTCTCCCGGTTTGTGCTCGCGCGGATTGGCCGAGCGAATGAGGGTGTAAGGCCTGGTCTTGATGGTATTGGTAAACTCCTTCAGATTCTGACTAACGTGCCGCAGGTTTTCGAGCAATTCGTCGATATTGTCGGAGTTGACGTCGAGCGTTTGATCAAGCCGTCCGGTTAGATCCGTTAGCGTCGAGAGGGATCGGCGCAAGTCGATCACCGCCTGGCGAACGTCGGCGCGATTATCGCCGATCAAGGAATCGACATGATTCAGCGTTTCATTGGCCTGCGCGGAAGTTTTCCGCAACTCCTGGAGCAGCGGCTCCATTTTTTCGGTGGCGGAATGCAAGTTTTGTACGGTCGCCTTCACCGGAGCACGGTTCTCCGCAATCATCCCGCGAGTTTCAGCGAGCGTCCCCGCCAGATTTGCTCGATTCGTATCATTCAGTAGATCGTTCACGCGAGCGAGCGTCACTTGAATCTCGCTCGCGCGATCGTTGAGCGACTCTAGAAGTTGCTGTGCCTGGGGGGCAATGTCGTTGATTCTTGCGGTGAGCGCATTGAAGTCCACGTAAGAATCGGACGGCAGTATCGCTCCGCCGGCAGCGAGGGTGGCTTTTTCGCTTCCGGGAAGAATTTCCAGATGATTGTCCCCCAGGGGGCTCATGCTCATGATTCTCACGTGGCTATCCGTCTTGACAGGCAAGCCTGATTTCACGCCGAAGGTTATTTCGATGCGCGAAGGATCCTTCGGGTCCAATTGCAATTTCTCGACGCGCCCGACCTTTGGCCCGCCCGCGTAGCGCACGGTCGCGCCGGGTTCCAGCCCGCCGGCAAATGGAAAATACGCGCGGTAGGTGGTGGCCGCGCCCGCAAACGCACCGGTCAGCGCAAAAACCGTGGCCACCAGCACGGCGCCGGCGATCAGCACAAACAACCCCACCATGGCTTGTTCGCGTTTCGATTCCATCACACACCTCTCTTCCCAGTTCTTCAACGCCCCGGATGGCGGTGTTCTTCCGTAAGCATCTGCAGATAATCCAATTCTTCGGAAACGGCCGGCTCGGGAATGCGATCGAGAAATTGCCGCACGCGCGGATGCGTGCTCGAACGCATTTGCTCCATGGAGCCGATGGCGACGACGTTGCCTTTGTCGATCAGCACCATGCGGTCGGCGATCAGGAAAGCGCTGGCCAGTTCGTGAGTGACCACGATGATGGTCATGTGGAACGCCCGCTTAAGTTCGAGAATGAGCTGATCGACGCCGGCAGCGATAATGGGATCGAGCCCCGCGGAAGGCTCATCGAAGAAAAGGATTTCCGGATCCATGGCCAGCGCGCGAGCCACCGCGGCGCGCTTCTTCATGCCGCCGCTCAACTGCGCCGGCATATAGTTTTCGAATCCGGACAAGCCCACTTGGTCAAGCTTCAGCCGCAAGATGATTTCGATGGTCGAGTCTTCCAGTTTAGTGTGTTCGCGAAGTGGCAGGGCCACATTTTCTCCGACGGTCATGGACCCGAACAGCGCGCCGCCTTGAAATGACATACCGATTTTCTTACGGATTTCATCCATCTCCAGGGAGGAGATCGCGGCAATATTTTTTCCTTTGAGCCAGATTTCACCCGAACTGGGCCTTTCCAGGCCCACCAGCGTGCGCAGCAGGGTGCTCTTGCCGGAACCGGACCCCCCCAGAATCACCATGGTCTCGCCGCGCAGCACGTCAAAATTGATGCCGTGGAGAATTTCCCGGTCACCATAGCTGACGCGAAGATTGCGCAGCGAAATCATCGCCTCCGGCTGTGACATAACGTTGCTGATCTGCTCCATGGCCCTTTCGCAACCCTACTTGCCACTTATGAAGAAAAAGAGCGTAGTAAAGACCAAGTCCACCAAAATTACCAGAAAAATGGAAACCACCACGGCCCGCGTGGTAGAGCGGCCGACCTGCTCCGCGCCAGCACCGGTGGAGAGCCCCTCATGGCAACCCACGGCCGTAATCGTGATTCCGAACATGACGCTCTTGATTAAACCCGTCACGATGTCGCGGAGGAAGAGCGCGTCCAGAGAAGACTGAATGTAACGCCACCAGGTGAAATCCGCCTGCGCCACTCCGAAGAGCGCTCCCCCGAGAATCCCCATGGAGTTCGCCCAAATCGTCAAGCACGGCAGCATGACGATCATAGCGATAAATTTCGGGGTCACCAGAAAATGAATCGGATCGATCGCCATGGTCTGCAAAGCGTCGATTTCTTCGGTGACCTTCATCGTTCCGATTTCCGCAGCGAACGCCGACCCGGACCGCCCAATCACCACGATCGCGGTGATCAGCGGCCCGAGTTCCCGCGTCATGGAAATCGCCACGGCGCTGGCGACGAAGTTCAAGGCCCCGAACTTGCGCAGTTCGTAGGCGCTCTGCAGCGCCAAAATCAGCCCGATGAAAAATGTAATCAGGGAAAGGATGGGAAGCGCTCCAACGCCGGTTTGCATGGCCTGCGAAACGGCGCGCTGCAAGCGCAGCGGCTTGCCCTGGAAAGGAGCGACGAAGGTGAAATACGCGGCGCGGGCCCCCAGCGAAGTCAACTCTCCGAGGTACGCCAGCCCATCGATTACCGATTCCCCGATTTGCGTCGTCAGTTCCACAGTGCTCTCGCCGGCCTTCCTCGGTTCGCGGGTACGGCACGCTTAGGGCGCTACGGACTGCTCTTCGGTCTCGTAAATCTCAAAAATTTTCAGCAGTTTGGAGAGCTGCAGGACTTCCCGGATCGTCTTATTCAGGCCGAACAGGATGAATCGCGAGCCGACATCGCGCGACGCCTTCAGTCCTTCCACCAAGGACGCCACACCGGAGCTGTCGATGTACCGCACGGCTCCCAGGTTGAGCACCACCCGCGGCGTCTTCAGTTCGCGAAACTCGCGCAAGAGCGCCTTGCGCAGTTCCGGCGAAGTCGAGAGGTCGATGTCTCCCGAAACGTCGAAAATGGTGATCTTGTCCAAATGGCGCGGCGAAATCTTCAAGCTAGATTCTCCTCAGGTCCCTTTGCGCGGCCCATCTTGCACGGCCAAAAACTTCACCAGGCGGAGTTGATTCCTGCCCCACCGGCGGCTGAATTCTACCGTATCCATGCTCTCGCGTATGAAGTGCAAGCCCAGCCCCCCTGGACGCACGTCTTCCAGCGCCCGCCCGCACAGCTTCTTCGGATTCACCCTCGCGCCGCGATCTTCGAGCACGATTTCCAGGGCGTCCCGGGACTGGCCGTCCCGCGGCAGATGAATCCGGCGGAAGGACGCCTCAATGGGCCGGTCCGAGTCCCCGAGATAAGCATGGCGGATAATATTTGTAAGCGCTTCGTCCACGGCGAGAACCACCGCGCGGCAATCCGCCTCTGAGAATCCACACTTCGCAGCGAGTTCGCCCAAAGCGTTGCGCACCACGCAGAGCATCGCCGGATCGCTCCGCAACTCCACTCTGAGTAGTAAACTACTCCGGCTCACGTGAGCGCTCTCCTTGGCTCAGAAACTGGATTACCCGTTTGATCCCGGAAAGGTCGCCGCAGGCGGGGCTTCCTGACGGAATGTCTCTCCCGATATTACACGGAATTTGGCTGGGGGCAACTTGCAAGCCTCCGCACCAGCCCTCAGGCATCCAATAGACACTCGCTATCACCGGCGGACTTGTATCAGTGGACGGAGGGTTTTAGCTACTTAGGGGGCTGAGCGATCTGCAGTTCCCGATAAAACTTTTGCAGCACGAAGAATGCTTTTTTCTTCTCGCCGTGATCGGAGACAAGTCCTTTGCGATTGAAATAGTCCTCAAGACGAGGGAGGGTTCGCCGCGGGCTACGGAAGTCCTTGAGAACCCATGGGGTCATTCCGCGAAGAAAGGAAATACGCTTCAGCATGGCGATCTGATGCCCATAAAGATTTTCTTGATACTCCTCGGTCCAGCGCGTAGCGGTATCGCCGTGGTAGCCATAGAGCGCGTCGCCGCCGAATTCGCTCATGATCAGGGGCTTGTTGTACTCTGATACCCAATCAATAGAATCCGCGTCCCCTGGACGACCGACGTACCAACCGATGTATTCGTTGTTCCCGAGGACATCGAGATCGCTCGCGATCGGATCGTTAATGCGAATGGTCATGCGGTTTCGGTCTACGAACTGATTGGCCTGGAGGGCGGCTGACACCAGGCGCGTGGGATCGGCGGAATGCGCATCCTGAATGAGATGCTGCAGGAAGTGATTCCGGGCATCGCTGACGGGAGTCTCGTTGGCGACCGAGTAGATGATGAGAGCGGCGCGATTATGATCTCGTGCGATCATTTCCTTCAACTGATTCTCGGCGTTATGCAGAGTTTGCGGATTTTCCCATTGAATGGTCCAGTAGACCGGCACTTCGGCCCAGACCATCAATCCCATTTGATCGGCCATGCGCAACATGGCTTCGTTGTGGGGGTAGTGCGCCAGCCGAACGAAATTGCAGCCTAATTCTTTTGCCCAACTCAGGAGCGTACGAGCATCATCCTCGCTCCAAGCCCGACCGGGCCGCGTGGGCGCCTCCTCATGGATGCTAATTCCGCGTAAGAAGACCGATTTCCCGTTGAGCAAAACATTTGTGCCGCGGACCTCGATCGAGCGGAATCCGATGTGGTCTATGACTTGGTCGGTCTCGCTGGCGATCTCAATGTTGTATAGTTTGGGATTCTCTGGAGACCAAAGCGTCAGGCCGGCGTCCATTGAAAGCTCGGCGCGTCCGCTCGAATCCGTTTGGAATGTCTTGCTGAGCGCCGCCTCTGGAATTCGGATTGTGACATTCTGCTGAAGTTTTGCCCCGTTGAGCTGCAGCCAACCTTTGATTTGGTGCGTCGATCCTTTCTCAAGCTGAATGAAATAGTCTTGGACAAATGTCTCCGGCACCTCCACCAGAGTCACAGGGCGCGTAATTCCGCCGTAATTCCACCAATCCGTGTTGACGGTGGGGACTTGATCCTTTCCGCGAGTGTCGTTGATTCTGAGAACGAGGAAATTGTCTTTCGCCCTTACGCGATCCGTGATTTCGAAGTCAAAGGGTGTGAAGCCGCCCTCATGCTCGCCAAGCTCCTCTCCATTCAGGTAAACGGCGGCGAAGTAATTGCACGCTCCAAAATGCAGAAACAGCCTGTTCTTCGGTGATTTTGCATAATCGAAAGACCGCTTGTACCAGACGCTTCCTTCATAAAACAGCAGCGACTCGCGCTGCGTGTTCCAGTCGCCGGGCACATGGAGCTGGCCGGACGTATCGAAATCATATTCGACCAGCTCGGATTCGGACTGCGGCTTGTAGTTCTTGTAAAACGCATTTTTGTTTTTCAGCGGTTGAGCCCGGTAGTCCAACGCTCCGACATCATACGGATCGACAATCGCTTGCCACTGGCCATCCAGGCTGGTCGTCTGACGCGCGCTGATATTCGCAACGAGCGGAGCAACCTGCGCCGCACCTCGACTGGCGAGGAACTGCAAACACAAAGCAAGCGCCAAACAACGGAGGAGATTGGTCATGAAAGAGTCTCAGTCAGCAATCCAAAGAGCTTCCGGAATCGAATTGTGAGTTCGCAATCGAACCCGGAAGACCACGAATTGGAAATTGAATTTTGCGCCGAACTGAACCCGGCGGGGCGGGCTCGCAATCGCTCGCCCACCCCCCTTGTTACTCGCAAGGGCTACAGGTCAGAAGTTGATCTTGCCGCCGAACTGAAGAACACGCGCCGGCAGAGAACTGGTGATCTGTCCAAAACTGGGGGAGCCAGCGTTATTCACATTGGGATTGTTCCAGTTGGCGCGGTTGAAGGCGTTGAACGCATCCGCCTGGAATTGCAGGCGCAAGCCTTCCCGGAAAGGCAATTGGAATGTCTTTCGCACCGAGAGATCCCACTGATAAAAATTGGGGCCAATGATATTGCCGATGGGGGCGTCACCAGCACCGAGCACGCTCTCAGCTACAAAAGCATTCGGATTGACCCAGCATATCGCTGTTGATTTCGAACATGTGCCACTGAATCCAATGGATTGGCCTGGAACAATGTTTGCCCGCCGACCGATATTCAAGATGCTAGAGCCAAGGGCTACCGTAGATGTTGCCGTGAGGGGCGCTCCGGACTGGTAGTGCATGATCCCGCTCAGCTGCCACCCTTTTACGACCGCGCCTTCCACCCCCGTCAGGTGCTTGCCCCAGGGGGACTCGACGGTGAAACTCGAGGCCACGATGTGCGTCGCGTCATAACTCAACTTGCCGTAGTCAAATTGCTTCCAAGTTTGCACGACACCGCCAGTTTGCGTTCCGCCTGCCACTGCTGCGGTTCCACCGTTGACCAAGACGGGGCTGGCGGCGGTGCTGACCAGGCAAGTGAACGCGCATTCCGGCTCGGGATTTTCGTTGTAAGCGTCGCCCACGCCACCGCCGTCGCCCATCGCCTTCGAATACGTATAGGCAAACGTGGCAGTGATGATGCCCACGCGCTTTGTCAGGCTGAGTTGCATCGAATTGTAGTTGGAATTGACGTCGCTCAACGCCATACCAATAGCAGAGTATCCCAGGTAAGGGCGAAGTTGATCCTTAGCCAAGCCGACGGGTGCGAAGCCTCCCGAGCATTGATAGGCAGCAGCATTTATTCCCGAAGGGCAAGCGAGCGTGTTCGGGTTCGGCGAGACGGGAATGATCCCTTGCTGCGTCCAAGTGGGGTTGTTGAAGTCATGCGTGCGCAGGATATGGCGTCCCAGGTTGCCGACGTAAGCTACCTGGAGCAACATGGCACCGGGCAATTCGCGCTGCACTGCCAAGCTGTACTCGTAGGTACGAGCGACAACCAAATGGGGATCAATTCCATTCAGGGTAACAGTCTGCGGAGGTTGCACCTTGCCAGCGCCTGGAGCGGAATCGAACTGCGACAGCGAGGCGTTGGTGCCTGAGATCGAGGCCGACTGTGCCCAGGGCACAAAACCTTGGGAGTTGATGCCATTTCCCAGGACGTTGCCTTCCGGCTTGTCGTAAAAAATGCCAAAGCCGCCGCGGATCACGGTCTTATCGCCAAAGGGGGCATAGGAAAAACCCAAGCGAGGCGCAAACAGGTGCTCCGGTTGGTAAAAACCTCGCGCTGCAGTGTCAGGGATGGCAGCCAAGAGTTGCGGATCCGCGGAAGTAACAGGAACGTTGCGCGCCTGATCCGAAGGTACTTGTCCGGGCCGCTGCAAGCCGTTGCATTCGATTGTAAGGACCGGAGTGCCGACAACGTTAAGGAGAGGTCCGCTGCAAAGACCCGGAGAAGCAGGGTTAATGGAGTTACTCGCCAGACCGCCCGTAAAGCTCGGTTCGAGACTAACATTGAACGCATAGGGGTTGAAATTCGTCATGTTATTGCCCTGAGCATAGGTGGGCGTTGTGTAAATGAATCGCACGCCCAGGACCAGGCTAAGTTTGCGCGTCGCCTTCCACGTATCCTGGACATACGACTCAAAATCATTGAAACGGAATTGGCCCACGGTAACCGCCGAGTTTTGCCCGAGGCTGTTGAAATTCCCAAGGAGCGCATCAGCGAAGGGGGCACCAGTGGTGTTTGAGCCAATGGTCGCGCCACCTATCCCCGGGTTCGGATTTGCCACGGTCGACGCGCCCGCGCTTGTGCTGAAATTAATCGTGCCGTCATAATTCGTGCGCGAGTTCTGGGTCTTGCGGTTCCGTGCGAACTCCGCTCCGAATTTTATCGAGTGACTGTGCTTTTGCCACGTAACGTTATCCGCCGGGTTTATATCCGTCGTGGGAGCCGCAAGGAAGTTCGGCGCTGGACCATTCACGCCGGCGGGTCCGGACGTTGGGACCTGCGCGAATGCCGTGAAGCTTATGGTTGGAAGCCCATTGGGGAACTGCGTTGGGTTTCCGAGCGGCGGGATAAACTGAAACCCATAAGGGGTCTTCTCCCAAGCGGTGCCTTGGACCGGAGTCCTTTGCTTATGCCAGTCGGCATTGAATTTGACTTCGTTGATGAGGGTCGGCGTGATCACATCGACCCAGCCGATTTGAATGTTGTATCCGGGACGATTGCGCAAGTCCGGATCCACGGGAACAGCCCCGGCGGCGCCGAATGTCGAATAAGGATTATAGATTTGGACGTTGTCATGGATATACCGGAAATAAAAACTCTGCTTGTCATTGGCGCGTTCGTCCACGCGAACGATATCCTCGCGAAGGTTCAGGGGGTTCGGGAGATTGAAGGTCGTGTTGTTGGGAGCAGTCGCAGTGGGTAAACTTCCCGAGGCAGACAATTTAGCCGCCGACGTGTAAAGAGCGGCAATGGCTGCGCCGTCGCCGGTGATACAAGTGGGGTTTATAACATTGGGGGCAGTATAGAGAACGCCCCCGCTGCAACTTGCAGGGATCACAGCAGGCGTGCTTAGTTTGTAGCCCGGCAAAATGTCAGTGAAATTTCCCGCCGCCTCCGTTGCCGTGGGAAACGTCTCCGTCACCGTAGCGGCCGTCAAGCCCGGGTACACGCCGCGAAATTTCTTCCACTCCTGGCCGGCAAAGAAAAAAAGCTTGCCTTTGCGTTGAATATACGGGATAGGGCCGCCAAGATCCCAGCCAAAGTCGTTGAAATGAAATGGAGGCACAGCCCCGTAGCCCTTCGCAGTTGGATTCGTCAGTCTAGTGCCCTTATTTTCCGCATTGAATGTATTGTTCTGGACGAATTCAAAACCTCCACCGTGATATTGATTCCCTCCACTTTTGGTCACCACGTTGATCGTGGAGGAAGCAGAGCGCCCAAACTCGGCGTCATAGTTGGAAGTTTGCACGTCCACTTCCTGAATAAAATCGACGCCCACCTGATTGAACACGCTGTTGTTCGAGCCGGAGTCCAGATTGAACCCACCGTCCACGCTCCAGTTCTGCCCGTCCAGCCGCTGCCCGTTTGTAACCGCGACGCTGTTATTGTAGTTTGACGTTAAGGCGGCGGGGTTGCTGCCCGAACCTTGGAGGGCCGCGCCGGGAACCAGACTGACGAGCGACTCGTAGTGACGCTGGTTCAAGGCCATATTCAGTACTTGCTGCTCCGTGATGGTCGTCGCGATTTCGCCCGATGTAGTATTCACCGTATCTCCGGTCGCATTTACAATTACGGTCTCTGTCACCGCGCCGACTTCCAGTCTCAAGTCCACGGTCAGACGCCCACCAGCGTTTACAACGTTGCCTCTTTTTGTGAACCTCTTGAAGCCAGCCTTCTCTGCCATCACGCTATAGGTGCCAACCGGCAGCTCATCGGCAATGAAATAACCGTTCTTATCCGTGGTGACGTAGCGGCCTGCCTGTGTCGCCTCGTTCACGAAACTCACCTTGACATCCGGAATCGTGGCGCCGGATGTATCGGTGACCGTTCCCACGATGCGGCCAAAAATGTCCTGAGCGGCAGCGAACTCAACCGTAGCGGAGAATACCAACGCGGCGAAAAGGATCATCAGGGTGTTGAGCGCCGCCAAACAAAGCCGTTTCGTCGTTCCGCAGCCAATGGTCGAGAACTGATTTTCCGGGCGTAGCAGGCTCATTTTGGTCACTCCTAGGGCGGCGTTACAGCTCTGGTAGCTGAACCGCTCCTCTGACCGGCCGCCATAAAGTCGGTTCAGGAAGCTGCACCATAGATGGGGTGAATCAATTTAATCGATGAGAGAGTAAAGCAGTGTTGCCCTTCGTCTGGGAAGTTAGCCAACCGTGAATTCACGGTTAGTTTTGGCAGTGCCGGGCTGTAGAAAATGAACCGCTCTGGCGGTTTGGGCAAAGAGGCCCTGTATCACTCACTATGCGGCGCGCCAATCGCCCCTAGGACAATGGCCCTATTGGGGTTGCTGCTCGGACGCCGGTGGCGCAGTTTCGATTAGTTCGATACCGCGAAGGCTAGGCAAGTTCGCGGACCCGACCAAGAATTGCAGCATAACCAAGCCGTAACGGTCGGCGTTCACCGAAAATTCCTTGATCACGGCCTTATTGGCTGCGCCTGCGGCGGCCACGATATCAAAGTTATTCAAAACCACCTGCCCATCGATCGCCACATTAAATCTGCGGTTTCCAGGGGTCTTGAAGAACCCCTCGGCGAAGTGCAAGCGCACCTTGTAGGTTGCCCCCGGGATCAAACCAGGGATGAAATATCCAAAGGATCCCATGCCAGTTCCGACCCGCTGCGTCTGGTAGACCTGTTCTGGAGCCGGATCAGTTACCCCGGAAATATCAACGAAGCTGCTGGAAGAGCCCTTTCTACCGCCGGCAAAGTCGGCATCGGCAAGAAATGAACCGACGGCAGGGCCCGCCGCATTAATGGCGATGCTGGCGGTTGTTCCCCGAGTGCTGCCGGTAACAACCATGGGTCCTTTCGCCTTGTCAGAACCCGCAGGAATTAACTCAATGCCGCAAATGGTCGGCTGGTCCGCCGATCCCGGGACGAACTGTATCGCCACAACACCGTTCTCGTCCGGCCTAACGGTGAACGATTCAATCGCGGCTTTGTTCATCGCCCCGGCGGCCGCGAATATGTCGAAGTCGGTTAACACTTGCTGGCCATTCACTACCACGTTGAAGAGGCGTTTGCCAGGGGCCGAGAAGGTGTTCTCCGCGAAGTGCAAACGCAAAGTATAAGTGGCTCCCGGATTGAGATTGGGGATGGCCCAGTCGCTCGCACCCCAGTGCTCGGTTTCGTAGACTCCTTGCGGCGCAGGGTCCGTCACCCCGGAAGTATCAATCACCACTCCGTTGTGGGAGTTCGTAAATCCTCCCGCCGAAAACGTATCGGTGGCAAAATTCTCGACCGCATAACCGCCCGCATTGATGGCCATTCCCGTGCCATCGCCAAAGGTCTCAGTCGTAGCCGAGGCTTCGTTCGAGGAGGTTGATTCTCCCCCAAGGCTGACCGCACGAACCTGATAGTAATAAGTAGTGCCTGGGTTTAAGCCCTGATGCATGTAGTGGACGCCATGAAAATGCTGAACGAGCAGGTTATTGAACGAGGGTTGGAAGCCCGGGGTAGTGGTGGCGTAAATGTCGTAGGCGTCCGGCGCAAAGAATCCGCCGGCATGGTTGTCCGGTTCCCAGTGGAGATCGATTTGATTGCTGGCCTTTGGTTTCGCCAATAGTCCGCGGGGCGTGTTGAGTGGGCCGGCATCCCAAGTAAATACACGCACGTAATCAACCAACATATCGGCGGGATTTGGCGTCGAGACATCCGGCCCTGGTGTGGGAAAATTGCCGCCTATCGCCTCGTTTAAGAGAATGAAAAACGGGTGGTTAAATACCCACTGGCTTCCAGGAGGGATGAAGGTCGGTGTGACGGTCAAAAACGGCTTGGTCCAGTCGTCCCTGTAGAACTGCATCTGGTACGGCGACCAAACCACACCGTATGTATGATAACCTGGATCGTTAACTTGCTCATTATTCGGAAAGATGTATCGCGCCCCAATTCCGCTCCCACCGGAATAACCCGGCCCGTGATCGGTGGATGAAGATGTGGTAGCCGTGTATTGTGGAACCCATTCCATGATGTCTGACTCGCCGCAGTTCGGCCAGCCCGCGGAGTTAATGTTTGTTCCCAGCATCCAAAAAGCCGGCCACAGTCCGTCGCCCACGGTCAATTTAATCCGCGCTTCAATGCGGCCATATTGAAACTGTTGCAGACCCTCCGTCTTCATGCGTGTAGATGTCCACGTGCCACTCGGAGTCCTGATCGCGCGGATGACCAGGTTGCCGTTGCCATCCATGAAAACGTTCGGCGAAGCGGCATTGCAAGGTGCGGCATTGGAACCCGCGGCGCAATAGACTTCCAATTCAGCGTTGCCCCAGCCGCCTCCTCCAACGTCGAACGTCCAGATCGTGGGGTCTGGGAAAGATCCCGCTGGGCCGTTGAATTCATCACTCCAAGACTGAGTCCATTGGGCATGCGCCGACGGTGCGATGCTAGCCAAAAGGAATAAGAGCAGCATCCCCCATCGCGCACCGGAAATATGCGTTGAATATCGGGCGTTTTTCGTGAGTTCTAGTTCCCTGGACATGATTGTGATCCCTTCATCATGTTTTGAAACGAAACGCAGCTTCGGCGGCTTTCCGAGCGCAACCCTCAATCAATGCAATTAAGCAAAGTGGCGGACGGCTAGGAAGTTAGCTAACCGTGAATTCACAGTGAGAGCTTTTGTGTCCGGATGCTGGGAGAATGTATCTGCCTTGCGAACTAAATCGACTCTAACCCCATGAGGAATCAAGTGTTTTCCTTCGAGCTCGCACCCCAAAAAGTGAGTTATACTTCCCCTGTCCGGCCGGAAGTCTGACTCGGACAGAGATTCTTTGAGGGATAAGAACTTGCAACCGGTAATCAGCAAGCTTGAAGCCGAGCGGGCTGAGGTAGATGACGTATTGTCGTCTGGGGTATTTGGGCGGACGAACAACCACGTCCGGATTCTGACATACGTTTGCGAAAAGTACTTCGAAGGAGCCATCGACGAAATCAAGGAGTACAGCATTGCGGTGCACGCCTTGGGGCGCCCGGAATCTTTTGATCCGCAAGTAGATACCATTGTACGCGTCACCGCTCATGCCTTGCGAAAGCGGCTCGAAGATTATTATAGAAGCGCTGGCGCCGGACACGCCGTGCATATCTGCCTGCCTCCCGGCCACTATGTTCCCAAGTTTATTCACACGGCCGACCTGGAATCGGCAAGGGGCGAATCCAAACTCGATGAGAGCCAGAACGGCCAAATTCTCGATAGACTTCCATCTAGAAAGAACGGCGAGCCGGAAGAGGAGCAAGACAATCTCGCCCTGCCACGGCAGGAGCCAAAACCAGACAAGGCCGCGGATATTCGGGATAACGCCGAATCCGGAATAAAGTTCAGGCCACGGATTGGATTGGCAATGGCGGCCGCTCTTGTTGCGATTTCCGTATTTGTTCTATCGGTTTTTGCTTTGAAGAAATGGGGCGGGAGAAACGGGCACGAAAGTTCACCGCCGACCGTCGTCGCCTCTGCTCCAGGCTACATTTCCGGGAAGATTCTTCGCGCGATGATGGGCAATGCTTCCACCCCCTACGTAGATCGCGGTGGCTCTACCTGGGAGAGCGATCATTTCTGCTCAGGAGGAAGCTCCTTCTCCGTTACCGGCCACGCTATTCAGGGCACTGAAGATCCGCAGCTTTTTTCCGGCGGGCGGCGCGGCGCCTTTCATTGTAATTTTCCCATCCCTCCAGGAACTTACGAGGTTCATCTGCTGTTCGCTGAAACGTCGGGGCTACAAGAAGCCAGTCGCAACGTGAGTTTCTCGATCAATGGCGGCCCCGCCACCAACATGGATGTAGTGGACGACGCCGGTGGGGATGACATCGCCACCACCAAAGTACTTACGGATGTGTCGCCCGCGAGCGATGGAACGATTCATCTGGACTTCGCGACCGCTGAGGCATTTGTAAATGCGGTTGAAATCCTGCCAAGCGCTCCGCGCCGCATGCTTCCGGTCAGGATTGTCGTCGGACATTCTCCTTACCGCGATTCCAACGGTAATGTTTGGGTGCCCGACCGGTACTTTTTCGGCGGCCGCCTCAGTAGCTTCGGGGGTGATTTGTCAAAAGTCGCCGATGGCCGCCTTTATGAATGGCATCGCTTTGGGCACTTCCATTACGTGGTGCCTGTTGCGACAGGCGGCAAATACACGCTGAAACTGTACTTTATGGAGCACTGGTTTGGCGTTCAGAACGGCGGCATTGGAGGCGTAGGCAGCCGGGTGTTCGATGTCTCGTGCAACGGATCGACGCTTCTAAAAGGATTTGATATTTTCCGGGAAGCTGGCTCCGAGCCGTTGGTCGAGACTTTTCAACATATTGAACCGACGCCGCAGGGTAAAATCGAGATCTACTTTACTCCAGCAGTCAACTATCCTTCTATCAGCGCCATCGAAGTCATCCCCGAATAGAAAAGTTCCTCGGGTTGTGCAGATTTGGCCAAGGCACTACACGCGGTTCTTTCATTTGATGGCCAAATAGCGGCATGCCTGCCATTTGCAGCATCGATTCGCAGCGCACTTACTGATTTACACCGCTCGCCAAAAATCCACCATCGACTACCAGGATTTGGCCAGTGGTAAAAGATGCAGCATCGGAGGCAAGGTATACGGCAGCTCCCACCAATTCTTCCGCCCTCCCGAACCTGCCCATGGGAGTGCGCGCCAAAAGCTCACGGCCGCGATTGGTGTTATCGAGCAGATCGACGTTAAGGGGCGTACGGAAAACGCCGGGAGCGATCGCGTTTACGAGCACTCCGCGGCTCGACCATTCAACTGCCAATGATCTGGTAAGAGCTCCCACGGCGGCTTTGCTGGCGGCATAGGCAGCGACCTCGGTCAAGGAAACAAACGTATTCAGCGAGGCGATATTGATGATCCGGCCGTAGCCACGCTCCAGCATGTGCTTGCCAAATATTTGACAGCCTCTGAGCGTGCCGGTGAGATTTATGTCCAGGATTTCCCGCCAGGATTCTTCCGGAAAGTCGACCGTGGGTGCGCGCTTGATTTTGCCTGCGCAGTTTACCAGGATGTCCACTTTGCCAAGGCTTTCAAGCGTTTTCACCAGGAGGTTCTCAAGGGAACAGCGATCGCACACATCGCAGGCAACTTGCAAGGTTCGGCGTGCCAACGATTCTATTTCACGGGCCGTCGATTCCACTTGTTCCACGCGCCGCGAAGATGCGACGACATCTGCTCCGGCAGCGGCTAACCCGAGGGCAAGCACGCGCCCGATGCCGGAAGTCCCGCCAATGACAACAGCGGTCCTGCCGGAAAGACCTCCTAGAAAGGGGCTCATTTGATCCACTATCCTTTTCGGGCTGCGCTCAATTCCTTTCAATCCTTTTCCAGCAAGAAAACGATGCATACCTGTCCAATTCAAATTTGAAGGCCAGGCGCTCTCACTCCAGCGTGCTAATCATCGAAGCGCCCTCGGTAGGCCCATAGCCCCAAGCCGGGGTTGGGCACGAAGAAGATTTCTTCACCATCCACTTGGTTGTATCCGTACTTCAATTTCTGGGGGTCGTACTTTTTCGCCATGCTCTCGGGATCCGCGTAGCCGAATCCCGCATCACATATTTCTTCGCGGGTGAGGCCCCCGGGGCAGTACGTAATGTGGAAGCGGCCTTCGGATGATCCGTGGATAAGGTGGGCGGCAGCACCGAGATTGTCGGCAAGTTCATGGTCATTCTCCACGGCTCTGAGGGTAGCGGGCGTGCCGCAATATCCGTACTTCCGGATCAGCCTGTCAATGGTGGCATCTTCCCCAAAGTCCTTTACTCCCGGCGCGAGGACAATGAGTTCGGCGCCGTCGGCAAGCGCCATGCGAGTCCGGTAGATCGCTTTGTTGCCCAGCCACGTGCTCTTCAATTCTTCCGGATCCAGGTAGACCACCGCCTTGCGAATTTCCGTGTCCAGCATGAAAAAGTTGACTTTGAGACTTAATTCGGAAGCTTTATGAAAGCACTCGTCGTCGTCGCCTACGAAGAGTCCACGAACTGCCAATCGACCGTCCTCGTTTCTCCCCACGACCGTCAGGACGTAAACGACAGGCAAGTGCTGGATGAATTGCTTCGCAGCATAATTCAGGACTCGCCGGACGGGATTGTCCGCCCGTCCCATAATCCGTTCCATTCCGTATACCGCCCCGAGGAAATGGCTCCGGTTGATGCTGTCCGGTCCGCCGGTGCCTACAAGAATATTCTTGTTGTAATTCGCCATCCCGATCACTTCATGCGGAACAACTTGTCCGATGGAGAGGATCAGATCGAATCCGCCTTCAACCAGCATCCGGTTGATTTGCACCGGCCAGGAGTAGTTCAGCTTGCCTTCCGATTGCTCGCGCACATACTCGGCGGGCACTTCTCCCAGCGTGACGACATCCTTTCGCCAGTTGTGCGCGTGGAACAAATCGAGCGGTATGCCGCCGAACATTTTGGCGATCTCGCCCCGCGTCATGGGAGCATGCGTGCCGAGCGCCGGCAATACCGCAGCGAGCCGCTCTCCGTAAAATTCATAGGCGCTTCTGGTCAAGTCGCCGGCCCGCGAGTGCAACCGGCTCACGTCGGGAGGGATCGCCAGGACACGATCGCGCCGGCCGAGCGCTCGCAAAGCCTGAAACAGGCCTTCCTCCAGGTCAACGACGGAGAGATCCGATTGCTCGCTTCCTGTCTCAAAAAAAAGGCTCATTGAAGAACCGATTCCTTGTTCCCCAAGCCGAGAAGTTCAAACAATGCAATTGCGATTTTGGATGAGCTCATCCGCATTGCAGCCCTGCTTGCCCCACTCTCGCAGTCTGGATAGGCAGCAAACATTCTATATCGTACCAAGATCCCCCATGGAAGAGTGCGCCTCTGCTCCTACAGCCTGTAAGCCTTTCGCGCGAGCCCATAGGCCAGGTCAGAAGCGACCTCGTTTGCTTCGTGCTCTTCGATTCGATGCTCCGCAACCAGGCGCGCGAGATACGAACAATCAACGCGACGAGCCACATCGTGTCTCGCGGGAATCGAGAGAAATGCCCGAGTGTCATCATTGAAACCGACAGTATTGTAGAAACCGGCGGTTTCTGTTGTGTATTCGCGAAAACGCATGATGCCTTCGGGACTGTCATGGAACCACCAAGCCGGCCCCAACCGAAGGCACGGATAATGTCCAGCTAGGGGAGCAAGTTCACGGCTGTAAGTCGATTCATCAAGCGTGAACACAATGAGCGTGAGGCCGGGCTCGTTGCCGAAGCGGTTGAGCAGCGGCCGTAGCGCATGCACATAATCGGTGGGCGTGGGAATGTCCGCGCCAGTATCCCGTCCGAAGCGCTGGAATACCGGCGTGTTGTGATTGCGGAAACTCCCCGGATGGATTTGCATGACCAATCCGTCATCGAGGCTCATGGCCGCCATTTCCGTGAGCATTTGAGAGCGGAACAATTCACGCTCGCCGGGATCGCCTTTGCCCGAGGCTATTTTTTGATAGAGCCGAGCCGCCGCATCAGGGTTCAAGTCGGCGGTCGCAGCCGTGGGGTGGCCGTGGTCCGTCGCCGTGCAACCGAGTGCCTTGAACTCCATACGCCTCTGCCGCAATGCGGAAAGATAACTCTGCCAACTGGCTGCGTCTGCGCGAGTCATGTGCCCCAAACGCGCAAGATTTTCCACAAAGTTTGGAAAATCGGGATCAACCACCGGGTCAGGCCGAAAAGTCGGGATAACCCGTCCTTTGAAGGCTGATTCTCGGATGGCTTTATGATGAGAAAGCGAATCGAGCGGCGAATCCGTCGTCGCCAGTACCTCAAGTCGAAATCGTTCGTAAAGCGCCCGAGGACGAAACGCCGGCGTCTTCAGTTTTTCCATGATGGCGTCGTAATTCTCATCGGCGTTTTCAGGAGTAAGGCGCGCATCCAAACCAAAGAGTTCCTGGAAAGCGAAATCCAGCCACAATCTCGTCGGTGTCCCGCGGAAAAGATAGTAATGCTGTGCGAAAATGCGCCAGACGCTCCTGGGATCCTCAAGAGACTTTGATCCAATCCCCAGTTGGTCAAGCGAGACGCCCTGGCTGTAAAGCATGCGGAAGATGTAGTGGTCCGGAACGACGAACAAGCTGGCTGGATCCGGAAAGGGTTCATCCTCGGCGAACCAACGAGGATCCGTGTGGCCGTGGGGGCTGATGATCGGTAAGTCGCGTACGCGGCTATAAAGCCGCCTGGCGACGGCGCGTGTGTTAGGGTCGGCTGGGAAAAGCCTATCGTCGTCGAGGGTCGTCACGGAGTTGCCTCGCCAGACACGCTGCCGGCCCCGCAACTGCTGCTATGTTTGGGTTGGTCAGAACTGAAAACCATTCCATCCACCGATTTTCGGTTGGCTATCCACTGCTCCTCTCATTCCGCGCAAGAGTCTATATGATTTTCGCATTTTGCGGAGAGGGAGGTTTGGCGAATGGGGATGATCGGGGCGTTGAAACAGATGGAAGCGTTATCGGTAACGACAACGCCGTGCACTTCGGCGGGTATCTCCAGTTGCCTACGCGGCGATGACGTCAGATTTTCCGAAAACCAGATATGTCTTGGTCGAGCCTACTCAGCCGTGTAAGTGATCTCCACCCGATGAATGAGGAAACACGATAGAGCAACAATCGCAATGGAAAGACAAACCAGGCCTAGGACGGCAATCAAGGGAGAGACGGGTTCGGCCACGACAGTGAAAATGGCCAATGGGCCGGTGATGGGCAAGCTAACGGGACAGAGATGCTTCAGATAAAAAGTGACGCTGAGCATCTGGGCCCAGGAGGGAAAGATTGGGGCAATCGCTTCCCATCCCATGATCACCACTCCGGGGATGATCGGATTCTTGAAGAGAAGGCTGAGAGCGAGAAACACGGAGCCATAGCCGAGACAAGCAAGAGCCGTCACCAGGAGATAGGACCACAACTGCCCGAGGCCCGGCCCATCAAAAACATACGACTTGCCCGCTGAACCAAAGCGGCTATAGGTGAGGCTGAAGCAAGCAAGGATGGCGGTTTCAAAGAGTGCGATGGCCACGATCGCGCCGGCAAGAAACTTTCCTATCACCAGGACTTCTCTTCTTACCGGGACGAGAAATTGATAATGGAGCGTGCGTTCCACCATTTCGCCTCGGAATAGCCACGTAAAGATCGCCATGCAAGCGAAGAAGATACCTAGGCGGAAATAATAGAGCTGGACGATTCCCGCAAGGACTTGTGTCTTGCTCTCGATTTGGGCCGGGTCGATGCTGGATCTGCCGAAAATGTCATCGATTAGGATGATAAGCGCCGGAATGAACGCGAGCAGGTAGATCCCAATCCTGCGACGCGTAAACAGGTTCCGGCGAACCTCGTTGCGCACAAGGATGGAGATCTGGCTTCCAAAGAGCCGCCAAGGTTGTTCTTTCGACCACTTCTGCGCCCGCGCGACTAGGTCTTGAGCGCTCACGCCGGTCCGCCATCCGATCCGATGAGATATTGGTAGATGGAGTTGACGTCATCGTCGGCGGGCGCGACCGCATCGACTTCGACGAGACCGCCGGAAACGATCTTGTTCAGCAAAAGATAGAACTGCTCCGCATCGCGCGTGCGCACCAGGACCCCACGGCCATCATCCAGAATTTTGGCCTCGACAACGTGATCGAGTTCGAACGCCGCCCCCGCCAACCGCGCCGCGTTCGAGCAACGGACAAGGATCTGCATCGGATGTTCGCGCACTTCCCTGCGAACCTCGCGAATCTGCCCCTCCGCAACAACGTAGCCGCTGCTCATCAGCACGACGCGGTCGGAAATCCGATCGACTTCCTCCAAGATATGGCTGGAAATGATGACGTGCATCCCCTGCTTGGCAATCGCTTCGAAGAGCGCGATCGATTCCGCCCGGGCCATCGGATCAAGGCCGTTGAGCGGTTCGTCGAGAACCAGCACGGACGGATGATGCGCGATGGCTTGAGCCAGGCGAATGCGTTGTCGCATCCCTTTGCTATAACCCGCCACTTTGCGCCGCGCCATTTGCGCCATGCCGGCGCGCTCCAGGGCTTCGTTCGTGAGCTTCGCAGCCTGATCGTGGGCAAAACCATGCAGACGCAACGGCCAATATATGAAGTCGTAGCCCTTCGTGCCGGGTGGGAAGGAATCAAACTGCGTGCAATATCCGACTTGCCGGAAGAACTCGATGGGTTGTTGCGGGGTAAGGCCGAGGACGGAAATTGAGCCTCGTGAAGGCCTGATCAGGCCCGTCAGCAAGTTCATCAGCGTGGTCTTGCCCGAGCCGTTGGGGCCGACGAGACTTGTAATCCCGGGCCCAAGTGAGAAGCTCACTTTGTTCACGCCCAGGACTTCACCGTAAAACTTGGAGACATTCTCGAATACGATTTGGCGGGCGTCTGGTGTCATCCGCGCACCGTCTCACGGGCGCGCAAGCGCGCTTTGAGAATGACCAGCGAAAGCAGGCAAACGAAAATCAGTACGCCCCAGGCCGCGGGAACCGGGATTTGTTTCTGACCAATCGGGCCTAATAGTCCGGTTGGTTCACGAAATCCATTTATCAAGATCAGCCGGAACATGTCTGAGAAATTCAGCAGCCGGCCCCAATACGTGCCCATGATGGCGTTGAACATCTCACCGATGCCGGCAGGAACGAAAAAAATGATGAAGATTACACCTGTGGCGACAATTCGCAACTTTACCCAAGCCGATACCGCCAGGGAAAGAAGGGAAAGCATCAGGATCCAAATCGCAGAGCACAATACGATCGGAATAATCATCCACAAGTGCGGCCAGATCCATCCGTTCCTGGCCAGTCCGGCCTGCAAGCTGAATAGGAGCAAGCAGGGAATCCAAGTGACGGCGGACAGCAGTAAGCCCAGCACCGCGAGTTTTCCGAGAACATAATCGGCCTTGCTGAACGGGCGGCTCAGAAAAAGAGGAAGGGCGCCGTTGGTCAGATCTCCAGCGATCAAGACGGGGCCCACCCAGCAGTTCAACAGAAAGGCTGCCTGCGTCTGCGCGATCATGATGACCAGGAAGTATGGGGTCTCCACCGAGAACAAACTAACGGAGCGCAGTTGCATCAGCAATTGCGCCGTTTTATTGTTGGCGATGAATATGTAACCCGCGAAGAATAGGGTTGGAACGAGGCTGAGAATCAATAGGATAACGAAGAAGCGGGATTTGAACAGGTCGGCGAAAGCATAACGCGTTAGGACAAAAAACCGCGACCATGGGGCCGTCAGCGAACCAGTATAAGAATTGTATCTGCGCTTATATACGGCCATCCGCCGCTCCCGTTTGTTCCATGGCACTGAGAAAGATGTCTTCCAACGAATCGCGCCGGTGATTCATCCGGCGAATCTGAACGCGTTTGTCCGCCGCGACCTTGAATACCTCCCGGATTTCCACGCTGTCCGGCATAACCACCTTGATGCGGCCGCCGGTGAAAACCGCGCACTCGCAACCGAGACCCTCAAGCGTGGCTATAAATGTCGCCTCGGCGCCAATCGTTTCCAACTCGAGGAACTTGCGATTGGCGCGCCGCTCCTCGACGAGGTTGCAGATTGAAGCAATTTGCCCGTTCCGCAGGATCAACACCTCATCGCACGTTTCTTCTACATCGCGGAGAAGGTGCGAGGAAAGTAGCAGGCAAATGTCACTGGCCTCCCGGATTTCGCGAATGAGTTCGACCAAGCGCTTGCGTGCAGGCGGGTCCATGCCATTCGTTGGTTCGTCCAGTATGAGGACCTTGGGGCCATGCGCAATCGCCTGGGCAAACTTCGCCAGTTGTTTCATCCCGAGAGAATACGTGCCCACCGGGCGATAGCGCGCTTCGCCTAACCCCACATAGACGAAAGCTTCGTGCGCGCGTTCCATCGCTTGAGCACGGGGCAGGCCGGAAATCTCCGCCATGTAGCGAACAAAGCGGACTCCGGACATTTTTGAGATAAAAGCGTCGTTCTCGGGCATGTACCCCACAAGAGATCGCAGCGCCTTGCCGTCGGTGTGAGAGTCGAGCCCGAGCACGCGGGCGCTCCCCTTGGACGGAGAGTGAAAACCCAAGAGGGTGTTGATGAGCGTCGACTTGCCGGCGCCGTTGGGTCCGAGCAGCCCAATAGCGCGACTCTTCAAAACGCCCGTCAGGCCGTGAAGGATCGTCCGGCCGCCGAGTTGTACTTCGAGCTCGTTGAGCTCGATCGTTGGGTTCATCATCTACCAATCACTACGGATTGGCTTGGCGCGAAGTTCCATGATCTGACAAACCCAGCAAGTGGATCAAGGTGGGAAGACTTGGATTCAAGTCAAAGAGCTTGCCGCTGCTTGCCACTTCGATGCGATCACTTTCCCCATAAGCACAGAATACGCTCGGCTCGGCTGCCAACTGCTGAACGAGCGCCAACTGCCCGGAAGTAATCTGGGAGGCCAGCGGTTTCAGAATCGGGCTGAGATTCTGATACATCATCGCGGAAAAGTTCGCCTGGTTGTCGATGGGAAGGAGAGCGCGAAACGAAGCGGAACGAGCTAGCGATGTCCCGTTCGCGTGAGTTTGCAGTGCCGCGAGGAGCAGCGCTCGCGAGGGCGCCAAGATCATATATCCGTCCGAGAAGGTGTAGTCGTACTCGGTCGAAAGCCCCGCACCTTGGGATTGAATGCTGTAGAACGTTCGTCCGCCGGCCTGCGCCTGATTGAGCGTTACGCCCGGCTGGTTCGACTTTTGCGCGTCCCGGTTAAAACTCTCCACCAGCTTATCTATCGCCACTTGAAGGGCTCCCGGATCGTTGACCTCGACAACTGCTTTCCACGAAGGCGTGGGAAGGACTGGTCCATCGAGAGCCAGCGTCAGTTCCCCGCCCAGCGCCCTCGCCAAGTCGTTGCGAAGGTCCAGCCCGAGTTCTGAATTTGCCTGAGCCAGACTTCGGCTGAAGTTGGGGTCGGAAGCGCCGATGGTGCTGAAAATGTCATCCAGCATGAGCGCCGGCTGCTTTGAAACGAAAGAAACCGCCGCGCCTGCGTTCGACGAAACATAATCCAGCGAACCCATCGGAGCTGGGGCTGCAAGCCAGGACGCGATGCCGCGCCTCTGGCCATTAAATTCCAGAGTAATGCGGTTGTCTCCTTGACTGGAAGACTCGCCGCGCGTCGCGATCAAATACTTTATGTCATTGAAGCCGCTATTCCGCAGCGCCTTCGATTCTCCTGGTTGGCTATGCGTACTGCTTAAAATCTGGCCGAGGTTCGCGGCAAACAGAGTTTCGGTACCGCGGCTGTAGACCGTACCGATTCGCTGGCCAAAATCCGTCCCGGCGAAGACCGTTGCTCCGGCGTCGAGCTGCGCGCTCATCTCCCGCACCGAGGCCGCGTCGCCACCGGCGACAAGCATGTTCCGCCGGACAAGCATTATCATTCCGCGCTCATCGCCAGCGAGCGAGGAGAGCGACTGCGGGTCCACGACGCGCAAATTGACGTTGCCTTGCGCCCTCGTCAAGGTATCCGCGAAGCGATTCTGCAAATATTCCTTCAGTCCAGGCTGCCGCACTTCGGCCAGCAGTACGGGCCCATGCTCGTTGGGGGCGGAGCTTCCGCTGGCCGTAATCACCACTTCGTCGCCTAAATACTGGCTGATGAAGTGAATCTGCTCAATCAACTCTGGCGCCGTAGGATGCTGATTCGAGTTGCCGCCTTTGTTCCACCACTCTTGCAGAACTTTGCTCTGCGACAGCTGTTGCTGAAAGATTTGGTTTGCCTGTTGGAGCGCCTCTCCAAGATTGGGGATGCCGATGTACAGGACAGTATCCGCTGGCAGCAAGGGAAGAATTTTGCTCTCATACCGCGGACCGGGCGTCCGGATTTCCTCCAATTTCGTTCGAAGCTTCGAGAATTCTGCAAGCAACGCCAGCTCGTGATCCAGGTCGCTGCTCCATGCAATCTCTTCACGGACCGGAACGAGGCCGACGCTCTGTGTGGTCGCCACCTCATCGCCCGAATGCAGAATGGACTCCAGCCCGGCGTGTTTAACGTGCACCTCTCCCTCAATCACGGTCACCCGCGACCCTTTGGTGCCCGAATTCACGGAAAAAACTGTTCCGGTAACGGCGACGCTGCAATCCGGAGCGCTAACGTACAAGTGCCCGGTGTGGCGCTTCGCGGCTTGCACGATAATGCTCCCCTGGTCGAGATGGATGGTCGTGTCGCGACGGCTGGCGCTTACCGCGATTTCCGCGCGCTGATTCATTTCCACTTCGGAGCTCTCGAACAGCCGCACCTTGGCATGCGAATTGGCAGCCGTGCGAATGAATTCACCTTCGCCGACTTCGTCACCCAACTTCAACGCGCTCTCGCCTGCGGGGCCAATGCGATACGCTTGCCCATCAATGGAATCGATCCGCGCGCGATGGCCCGCAGGGCCTGCGAAGTACCAGCTGCGCCCAGCCCACACCAAGGTAACCAGCAAAGCCACGGTTGCTGCCGCGAAGGACAACCTGACAACGCTCCACTGGAAACCGCGTGACGTCGGCTCCATCCGCCAGTTGACGCTCGTCGCGCCATCAACCACACGGCCGGTAACAAAGGAACGGCACGAGACACACTCCCGCAGGTGATCTTCCACGATTAGCGCGCGCGCCGGAGGAAGCTCTCGCTGTTGAAATGCCGGCAGCAGAGAACGAATATCGGCGCAGCCACGGATAGGCTGCAGAGCACTGGTTGCGGCTTCCTGGCCTTCGCCTGTTTGCAATCGCTGCCACACGCGCTCGGCCGACGCAGAAAGCGTCTTGGCATCGGCTTGTTCACCGCGAAGTTCGGAAATCGCCTGATCAAGGCGGGCGTCTTGCTTCGTTCGAAATAATTTCATGATGCACCTTTCATAAAGCCACAAAGGCCCTTTTTTAGTCGCGCGCGAGCACGATGCAGGGTTACCGCCACTACCGCCTGAGACGTGTTCATCGCCCGGGCAATTTCGGGATTATCGAGCCCTTCGAGATAGCGGAGAACGAACATCTCCGCAGTCCGGGGATTCAGAGTGGCAAGCTGCCGGCGAAGCCATTTCTTGATTTCCAAGGACGATAGCGCACGCTCAGGGGAATCACTGGAATTGGATTGCAGCTCGTCTGCCGTTTCAACCGGCACGAGCTCTCGATGGCCCCTCGACCGGATTAGATCCAGGGCGGCGTTGACCGCCGACCTGTGTAAGTAACCCTGCAGATTGGCGATACGGCCCGGGTCGACAGTCCCGCGGGCCAATCGGAGGAACACGGATTGCGCAACGTCTTCAGCGTCCGCCATGCTACCGGTGACGCGGTAAGCAGCCTTCAGCACACAAGCCTGGTGTGCTCGAAAGACTTCCTCAAGCTCCGCCAACGCCTGCGTCACCATGATGTTTTCTATCGCGGCCGCCAAGCTCCCCTCCTCGGCTCATCTACAACCTAAGACGCGATAGCTGGAAACTTCTTAACACACAATTTGAATTCCGGGGCAATTTGCTCGGCGGATGGTCCAGTCTTGGACCTCTTGCTTCTTTGTGGCCTGACGGTCGCGCCCAGCGGAACACGGCACCCGTGCACACCCGCTTCCAGCGAATTGTTCTCGAGTTGTCAGAACAAGCCACGCTGCCGGCGGGTGGCTAGTCCTTGAATTTTCAAAGGTGTCTCAAGCTACTGAAAACAAAAGAAGAAATGGCGGACGGGCCTGTAAGCCGGATTCTCCGGGGCGCGCTTTCGTTTCAGTAAGTTACGCAGAATCAACAAACCAGAACTGTTATAGCTGTTACGGGTGTTACCGGCGTACCAAATCATTGCACGTTTATTGCACGTTTTTCCTTTGCGCGCTCTTGCTCGTCATTGCGAGCGCGGCGCGGGCGCAAGAGCGCAGAGCCTTCGTCGTTCCATTCCACACCGCGAAAGGTTTGATCTTGCTC
>WNFH01002311.1_pt1 | contig 27377 bp, 22 predicted proteins | sample 5400411 | NCBI WGS metagenome assembly WNFH01 (sample SAMN13153347, study PRJNA577476) | soil metagenome | isolation source: 200 cm saprolite under Douglas fir tree site 2 hole 3 | place: USA:California | collected 2015-04-18 | reverse complement strand
TAGCTCACCGGGTTCCGCGACGCGGACGCGCGCCAAGCCTGACCTGCCGGCGATCAAGTTGGCTCCTCCGGTGAACTGCCCTGGGCCGAGCGTGACCGGACGGCTTTCCATCATGATGGGCACCTCTCTACCGTCCTTCTGCTGGACCATCTTGAGCTCGCCGGAGACGACGACAAAGAATGCGGGCGCCACACTGCCCTGTTCTACGAGGACCTCTCCCCGATCGACCCTGCGCCGCTGCCCCACTGCATCGAGCCGCGAAATCTGCTCGGCGGACAGTCGCGGGAACATCATCTGCGCAGCCCGGTGCCCAGCGTGGCCTAGAAACTCTATTGTCTGTGGAGAACCCGCCGAGGCCATCACGTTTTGCCAAGTCTTCATTCAGATCAGGCGACAAGCCTGAGTGAGCGTCGGGCGAACGTCGAGTGCATCAGCCGGCTAAAACCGCTGACGATCAGGTTGACGCAAGCAATCAGCCCAATCGCGGAGGTAGAATCGGCAGGCCAGCTTCGCCAAATCACGCACCCCAGGATCACCGCTGTAACGGAATTAAACAGGATCCATGCTGAGCGCGGCCGCGATCGAATTTCCCAAAACAGGACAAACTCTAGAATGCCTTGTGCGAGAAAAGTGGCCGAAAGCACCAGGGTGAGCGGCGCCAATTCGAGGGTGGGATTAACTGCCAAATACACACCCGCCAAAACGTAGACAGCTCCAATCAACACCCCCCAAACAAAAGTCGCCGCACTCTCGGCGGCAAGGGCGTACGTCACATGCGTTAGGCCAGACACCAGGGCAAGCCAGCCGAACAAAATCGCAGGCCGAAGCCCAGCTGCATCGGGTATCACAACTGCGAAGATACCCAAACCCATCATCAGAACCGCCAACCCGGTTGACACTCCTGTGGCCGGCTTGAAAGCAGCAACGCGATAGCGAGTCTTCTCTCGTAGGTGCGAAGGCACTTCATTCTCCCTTGATCGTGCTCACAAACGCTCGTGCCGATGCAATCAGCGCGCCAAATAGAGTTCCCCCGCGAGTACTTACAGGGGACGACCGATCCGTCGCCGACAGCACGGCGTCGGATGGGGATCACGTCCTCGAGAGGGAGGACGCACACGATACCAAAGTATTATTTGAGGCTTCCCTTCGCGATCGTGTGGTTCTAACCGTGAGGAGTATCCTTAAAACGCCCAATGCAGATGAAAGGCGCGCGTGCCTAAAGCCCCACTTATTGTAATTGTCGATGACGACGCTGCGATTCCCAGAGCAATCGCCAGCCTGGTGGAATCTGCGGGTTTTGCATCCGCGAGCTTCACCTCGGCGGAAGACTGCTTGCGTTCAGGCCGCCTAGCCGAGTGTGCGTGCTTGATTCTCGACGTACGGATGCCAGGAATGGATGGGCTGCAACTGCAAAGTCATTTGCTGGCACGCAACGAACGGATTCCCATCATCTTCATCTCAGCACACGGAGACAATGAGGAGAGAGCGCAGGCGATCCAAGCCGGGGCGGTGGCCTTCTTGGCCAAGCCGTTCGATCACCAGGAATTGCTCAATACAATCGATTCGGCTCTCGGGAAGTCTTAATCCTGACCACGGAGTTTTTCGGCGATCCTGACCAGATCGGCGAACGAATCGGCTTGCATCTTCTGCATCACCTGACCTCGATGCGACTTGACGGTAACCTCGCTCATGCCGAGCTCCGCCGCAACCTGCTTATTCAGCAGGCCTTTGACAACCAATCTCATCACATCGCGTTCGCGCGCTGTCAGCGACTCGTAACGGGCGCGCAGCTCGGCCAGCTCGCTCCTCTGCTTGCGCTCGGCGCGGTTTCGCCGAATGGCATGAGCAATCGCGTCCAGCAGCTGTTGCTCCCGAACAGGCTTGATGAGAAATTCAACTGCTCCGGCCTTCATCGCCTCTACCGACATCGGGATGTCGCCGTGACCGGTGATGAAGATAATCGGAATCGGACTGCCTTTCTGGCTGAGCTCGCGCTGGAGATCGAGGCCGCTGAATCCAGGCAGCCTCACATCTAACACGAGACAGGCGGGCACATCCGGGCGCTTGTAGTTCAAAAAATCTTGAGCGGTTGTAAAAGCCTGGACGCGAAAGCCAACCGACTCAGCGAGGTTCTTCGTCGACTCGCGCACTGCCCGGTCGTCGTCAACCACAAAGACAATGGGCTCGTCGGCGCCCAAAGCGTCTGCCGCACTCGCAGCTTCCTTGGTGGCATCCATTCTGTTGGTGGCACCCATTTTGCGCAGCCCTACGCGGAGTGTGCGGACGGTATCCCCTTACCCGCAGAATCGTCAAGGCTCTTCATTTTGACGATCGTTGGCTGGAAGGGTGAACTGAAAGACCGCTCCGCGAGGCACGTTCGGCGTCGCCCACAGCCTGCCCTTGTGGGCGGAGATGATCGAATGGCAGATGGCGAGCCCCATCCCCATGCCATTTGGCTTAGTGGTGTAGAAGGGCTCGAACAACCGATCGACACTCGCTTCCTCCAATCCTCGGCCAGAATCGACAACCGAGACCACCACTCCGTTACTGTCATCCTTGCCGGACTTGACCGTGAACTCGGCGGGAGTCAATCCGCTCATCGCTTCCGTTGCGTTGATCATCAAATTGAGAATCACCTGTTGCAGCTGAATTCTATCTCCCCAGATCAGCGGCAGTTGGGTGGAGAGGCAAGTCACCAAGGAAATACGATGTCTTTGTATCTCGCTACGAGTGAGCTCGATCACTTCCTCGATCGTCTTGTTGACGTCCACCCAGTCCTTCCGAGGCGGAGACTTTGCCACTAGCCGACGAATTCGCTTGACGATTTCGCCGGCCCGAACGCCTTGTTCGATGGTTCGGGTTAGGCCCTCCCTTGCCCTCTGGACGTCAGACGGCTGTTTGTCGAGCCAGCGCAAAGAGGCGCCGGCATCGCTGACCACGGCGGCGAGCGGCTGATTTAACTCGTGAGCGATCGACGCGGCCAACTCTCCCAAGTTGGTCGCCCGGGAGACGCGCTCCAACTCCGCTCTGACATCCTGCGCGGACTTCTCCGCTATCCTCGCCGCGGTCACGTCCATCACTGCGCCGACGTACCCGGCGCCGTGCGTGCGGTGCGACATCACATTCAGGTACTTGATCGAGCCGTCCGGCATCAGCAGGCGGTGCTCGATCTGCCAGTCGCCGGGCTCGCGCACCACGCGCTCGATATGCTGCTGGACTCGCTCGCGGTCCTCCGGATGGACGCGCGTCATCACCAACTCGACCGTCGGCTTCGTTCCTCGGTCGTAGCCGAAAATCGCGAAGGTCTCGTCCGACCAGATGATCTCGCCGCTCGCCGGGACCCAGCCGAAGCTGCCGGTATGGCTGAGCCTTTGTGCTTCAGCCAAATAGGCCTCGCTCCTCTGTAATTCGGAGGTTCGTTCGACGACTTTAACTTCTAACTCGTCGCGGGCCTTGCGAAGCTCGTGCTCACTATCGCGCAACGCTTCTTGGACGCTGCGCAGCTCGTTGATCAGGCGTGCGTTCCGAAATGCTGTCGCGGCGTTATTCGCAGCCACGGAAAGCAGCTGCTGATCAATCTGATCGGGAAAATCGGAGCGATCGCACGCCGCAGCAACGAGACCGCGTTCGCCGTTGATACCGATAGGAATGACGATACCGCAGCAGGATTCCTCCACCCCGCCAACCATGGGGACGATTTCCTTCCGAGAAATTTGGCCGCACCCAGCGAGGCGCTGTTGCAGCCATTGGGGAAATGCCTTCCAAGTCTCCCCCCGCATCGCCTCGACCGCCTGGCACCCGATGGGATCGCACAAACGCACAAAGGCGAAATCCAGCTGCAGCGATCCGATCAGCACATCGGCGAGCTCGGCGGCAATGGCGGGCGGTTCTTTTCCCACCCACGTCTCCGGGATGGTCGAAAGCGCCAACAGATCTCTGACCGCTGCACGGAGACGGAGGATCTCACCAGAGTGATCTGCGGTCACTGGAGCGGTCCACTATCCTGCGGTCTTACCAGCTCACCGTCGCTCACGCATCTGATGGAGGAACTGGTCGGGAGGAACGAAGAACGGGTTCTCCCGCAGTAGCCCACCGATAACTACGAGCTGGTGCGTCCGCATGATGTCCATCGCCACAGTCGCTCCAAATTTGGACAGATCGTAGTTACAGATCACCGGATCGTTGTACTTGGAAAGGAGATGGTTGAGGCGTGCCTCGTATTCCACCAAGTTGTTGACGGCTGGTTTGTCGAGAAATAGCCAATCCATATGATGTCCTACCAACCTGGTGAGTGCGTAGCCGGCATCTGCGCCCGATTGGATCAGCTTTTCCACCGAAGCCAGCATCGCATCCTGGTCGAACCTGTGATCGCGCACATACATGTCCGTCCACGGAAGCACCTCCAGTTGGCCGGCGTCCATCAGCTCTTGCACATTTATCCCGGCCTCAGCGAGTCGCTTCAAATACTCTGCCCGATTCTCCGCCTCCACGATGTGGGTGGCCTTTTGGCCTCGGTCAAAGCCATCTTTGTAGAACGAGCGAAGCACCCTGTGCTCCTCGTCGGTGCTGTAGAAGAAAGCGCAGATATGACGTTGCCCGCCAAGATCGACCCCGGCCAACTCTACCGAATGTCCGTTGCTTGGCATCTATCACCTCCGTTTTGTTGCTGGAGAGCTCAGGCCGTCCGAGGTTGGAGAGGGGAATCACCGCGTCGGTTTGCGCGCTGTTGTAGCTCACGGAGGAACTCGTCCGGAGATACAAAGAAAGGGTTCTCTAGCAGGAGTCCCCCGATGATGATCATCGGGTGGGTACGCATGATGTCGACCACGATTCCACCGCCAAACTTGGCGGCATCGTACTTTCAAATAACGGGATCTGGATACCTGGGTAAAATGTGATTGAGCCGAGCCTCATATTCGAGCAGGTCATTCACACCGGGCAGGCTCTCTAATGCCCATTCCATCTGGCCCAGCAAACGAGTCAGCCCAAATGCCTGAGGCTTATCGTTGCCGAGAACCTGCTCGATCAAAGCCAGCATTCGATATTGATCGAAATGTCCATCGCGCAGGTATGAATCCTCCCAATTCAAAACCTTCAGCTGTCCCGTTTGTTGCGTCTCGCTCACGTTGATGTCAGCGGAGCGAAGTCGCTCCAAATGATCTTCTCGGAGTTTCGGGTCCACGATGTGAAAAGCTCTGTCCGCCTGATCGAACCCTTCTCGGATGAATGGCAGTAAGACTTGATATTCTTCATCCCGGGTGTGGAAGAACGCGCAAACGTGGCGATGTCGCGCCAGCGTTGCCCCTGCAAAATGGATCGGCCCCGCTGGTTTCCCATGGGTTTCAGCCATCTTGACCTCCCGGCTGCGGCCAATCTGCCCAATCAGGCCCTTCTACTCCTGGTGTGTTTGGGGTTCAACCGTTTTAGCGCGAACTTGCCAACGACTTGGCAGAAATCGTCAGAGCTCTCGATTGTGACGATCGTCGGATGGAAGGGTGAACTGAAAGACCGCTCCGCGAGGCACGTTCGGCGTCGCCCACAGCCTGCCCTTGTGGGCGGTGATGATCGAACGGCAGATGGCGAGCCCCATACCTATGCCATTTGGCTTCGTGGTGTAGAAGGGCTCGAACAACCGGTCGACATTCGCTTCCTGCAATCCTCGGCCAGAATCGACAACCGAGACCACCACCCCCTTTGTGTCATCCTTACCGGACTTGACTGTCAACTCGGCTGGAGTCAATCCGCTCATCGCTTCCATCGCGTTGATCATCAAATTGAGAATGACCTGTTGCAGCTGAATTCTATCGCCCCGGATCAGCGGCAGGTCAGTCGAGAAGCGAGTCACCAAGGAAATGCCATGTCTTTGTATCTCGCTACGCGTGAGCTCGATGACTTCCTCGATCGTCTTGTTGACGTCCACCCTGTCCTTCCGACACGGAGACTTTGCCACCAGCCCACGAATTCCCTTGATGATTTCGCCGGCCCGAACGCCTTGTTCGATGGTTCGCTTTAGGCCTGCCCTTGCCCTCTCGACGTCAGGCGGCTGTTTATCGAGCCAGCGCAAGCTCGCGCCCGCATCGCTGACGACGGCGGCGAGCGGCTGATTTAACTCGTGAGCGATCGACCCGGTCAACTCTCCCAGGTTGGTCGCCCGGGTGACGCGCTCCAACTCCGCTCGGGCATCCTGTGCGGACTTCTCCGCCAGCTTGGCTGCGGTCACGTCCATGACTGCGCCGATGTACCCCCCGCTGTGCGCGGGGCGCGTCACCACACGCAGGTGCTTGATCGAGCCGCCCGGCATCAGCAGGCGGTACTCGCGGTGCTCGATCTGCCAGTCCTCGCCCTCGGGCATGACGCGCTCGATAAGCTGCTGGAGTCGCTCGCGGTCCTTCGGATGGACGCGCGCCATCACCAGCTCGAGCGTCGGCTTCGTTCCCCGGTCGTACCCGAAGATCTCGCAGGTCTCGTCCGACCACCAGATGATCTCGCTTCTCGCCGGGATCCAGTGGAAGCTGCCGGTATGGCTGAGCTGCTGCGCCTCAGCGAGGTACAAGCCAGCCAGCTGCAACTCGGCATACAGGCGCGCATTCTCGAGCGAGATCGCCGCTTGTGAGGCAACCAACCGGAGCACCTCGCTGCGCTCCGCCGAGAACACGTGAGAGGTCAGTTTGTTCTCGAGATAGAGTGCCGCGGCCAGGTGCGTCCCCTTGACCAGCGGGAGGCACAGCACTGAACGGACCCCTGCCTGCCTTAAGTATTCGTCGGCGGTGAATGGGCTGGGCTGCAGCGCGTCTTGCAGGATCACACTGTCTCGTGTCCGCACTACGTAGTTGAGAATCGACTCTGGAGCCTCAGCGGCGCTCAGTGGCTTCTGATGCAAACTCACCATTGCCCCGCGCTGCCTCGCCACAGCCTCGGCCACGATCCGCATTTCACCAGCGATCGGGCTGATCAAGAGTCCTCGTCCGGCGCCCGCGTACTCGACCGCGAGAGTCAACAGCCTCTCCAAAAGCTTCTCCAAGACGATCTCGCCGGAGACGGCCTGCGACGCCTGGACGACGGTCGCAAGGTCGATCTCGCCGAGCGGAACGTCGCCGGTCGCGGTTGCTTTGGTCAGACGGAATTCGTGCAGCTCCGGACGGGCGTGGTCGAGCGCTCTCACCAGGCCATCAGCTCCCCAACGAACGTAGCAGCTGCGCGCGTTGCGCAGATACGCAGTCGCAGCCGTGTGGAGACCGCGTCCCGCGTAAAAGCGCGCCGCTAGCTCGGACGCAAGCCCCTCGTGATGGACGAATTGGTACTGGCGGGAGAGCTCAACAGCTTGCTCATACGCGCGCTCTGCGTCGAACCAGCGCTGCTCGAGCCGGGCCAGCTCCGCATCGACGATCGCCAGGCGGTTGGCGAACGTTTCTGGATTGCGCTCGGCCCAGGTAGCGAGCTGTGCGCGATGCGGGGCGACGGCCGACGCATCGCCCGCGGCGGCATGAGCAAGGGCCGCGTAAAAGCGGTACTCAACTATTTCGAAATACGTCGAAGTCGTCCAGAGCAACTCCCGCGCGCGCCGTGCTGCTTCAACCGCCGCTTCGGCGTTATTGGCGAAGACCAAAGCCTGCAGTTTGCGGATCCAGTACCAGCACGCAGCGATCGCGCGCGTGCGGTCCTCCGCGAAGTGCTGCTCCAGACTCGCCTCGTCGCTCTGCCCGAACGATTCGTACTGCGGGGCTTGGCCGCGCAATGCGGAGATCATCGAGAGTTGACCCGCATAGCAATCGATCAGCAGCCCAAACCGCATCTGACGGACGCGCGCGAGAAAGCAGTTAGCCTCGCGTTCCACGTCCGCGAGCGAATGCCCGAGAGCAAGCCTGGTCGAGATGATGTGACTATCGTTGTAGGTGCTGAACAGCAGGTCGCCCGACTCCCGGGCCGCATCCGAGGTCCGGCGCAGCAGGAGCAGACTCTCCTGGATGTGACCTGTATAAGGAAGGACGTGATAGCCGAGCAGCAGATAGACCTGCGCTCTCCACTCGAGCAGCCGGTCGCGTTCGACGATCTCGAATGCCGTCCGGCACAGGCGGAAGCCGGCCTCGTAGTTCTTGAAGGTGGGACCTAACACCAACGACAGCTGCGCGTAAGCGCTGCAAGACGGCCCGCAATACCCGTGCTCGAGGCTCAAGTTGGCCATTCGGAACAGGCAGAGCTGGTGCAGCCGCGGGCTGAGGTGGGCCGCGACGTGGATCATGCTGCAGAGCACATCCATCACGCCCTTCCAGAGGACGTCCTTGATCGAGGGCAGATCGGCGATTGCTTCAACCGGTCGTGGACCCAGGAGGGACCACATGCGATCGTGTTCCGCGATCACTTCCTCCTCCGACGGAACGATCTGCCACTCGAAGCCGACGCGACGCAGGTACTCGATCCCGATCTCGAGCGCGCGCTCGCCTTTGTTGAGCATGAGTTCGAGCGAGATGCACAGCGAGGTGACGGAGGCCAGATCGACCAGCCCGATTGCGCGACTCGAGAGCGATGTGAGCCGCTGCTCGGCGGCAGGAGCCGAGGTGAGGAACTCGCACTCGGCGATGTTACGCTCGATCGCGAAGGTGAGCGAGTAGTGCTGCTCCCAGGCGTCATTGCCGAGCAACGCGCGGGCTGCGGCGAGATACTTGAGGGCAGAGGCGTAAGCTGTCGCTGCGCGCGCACGGCGACCCGCTGCGAGCTGCAGCTCTGCCACCCGGACTTGCTCCTCGCGTTCCTTGATCAGTGACGCGCCGCGGGCAAGCTGGTCAGCGATATCGAAGATCTTCTGGTCGAACTCCCGGGCCGCGGTTCGCGACCAGAGGAGGCGTCCGATCCGGAGGTGAACAGCGGCGCGCTCCGGCTCCGGCACCAGGGCGTAAGCGGCTTCGTGGACGCGGTCATGCACGAAGGCGTAGGTTTCGGTGCGGTGGAGCACGAGCCCGGCAGTGAGCGCGTCGGCAAGGAGCTCAGCCAGCTGCGGCACGCTGACGCCGCATACCGCAGCGAGAGTCTCGACCTCCACCACGTTGCCGACACAGGCCATCTGCTCGAGCACCTCCACCGTCGCGGAGGCGAGCCGGTCAATGCGTTTGGTGACCAGGTCGACGACATTGTCGGTGACGCCTTTCTCACGAACACGATCCAAATCCCAGACCCACGCGTTGGCCGCTCGATCGAACGTCAGCAGGCCTTCGTCGGCGAGCGAGCGCAGGAACTGAACCGTGAAGAAAGGATTGCCGGCGGTCTTTGAGTGCAGCACCTCCGCGAGCGCACCCACCCGCGCCGTCTCGCTGTGGAGCGCATCCGAGACCAACCTGGCGACGTCAGAGATCGAGAGTGGCGACAGCCTGAGCTCCTTCACGAGGCCACCCGCACTGCGAATCGCCTCGGCGGCGCGGGTGAGGGAATCCGCGCCTGGGCCATCTTCCCGGTATGCGCCCACCACCAGGAGGTTGGTGACCTCCTGCGAGGTCAGGAAATCGACGAGCAGATCGATGTTCCCCGGTCCGGCCCATTGCAAATCGTCGAGGAAAAGAACCAGCGGATGCTCGCGCCCTGCGAAAACCGCGAGCAGGCTGCGGAATAAGCTCTGGAACCGGTTCCGGGCCTCTTGAGGTTGCAGGTCTGGAACCGGGGCCTGCTTGCCAACGATCAATTCCATCTCGGGAGCCAAGTTGATGATCAGCTGGCCGTTGGGCCCCATCGCGTCCTTGAGCGCCGCCCGCCAGTGCGCGACGACCTCCTCGCTCCTGGCGAGAATGTCGCGCACCAGCATCTTGAGCGCCTGCGCCATCGCGGGGTATGGAACCTCCAGGTGGTACTGTTGCAGCTTGCCCGCTGCGAACAGTGCGCGAGACGCTGCCATCGCCTGGAGCTGTCTGCCGAGCGCCGACTTGCCGATGCCGGGCTGACCGGAGATCAGGATCAGCTGTGGCGTTGCCCCCGCGACGCCCGTGCGCTTCCCACTCGAACAGGCAGCGTCTTAGATCGGCCTCGACGCCCGCGGCAGACTGGTACCGATCCTCGGGCGCCTTTGCGAGCAGCTTGGCGATGATTGCAGCGACCACGGCCGGAACGCCTTCGACCGGGCGCGGCTCCTTCGCCAGGTGCGCGTGGATCCACTCCCTCGCGTCCGCGGCTGCGAACGGCAGCGCTCCGGTCGCGAGCTCGTATAGAGTGACGCCGAGCGCGTACAGATCGCTGCGAGCGTCGACGCCGCGGTCCATGGCGCCGGTCTGCTCGGGAGCCATATACGCCAGTGTTCCAACTGCAGTGCCTATTGGCGCGCGGATGCTACCTTCGGCGGGCAGGCGCGCCGCGATGCCGAAGCCGAACAAGCGAAGCTCGCCCGACGGTGTGACGATCAGGTTCGCTGGCTTGACGTCTCGGTGGACGATGCCGCGCGCATGAAGCTCGCTCAGGGCGGCCGCCGCCCCAACGGCAATGCGCAGGAAGACCGTCAACTCGCCTGGTCCGCGGATTTGCCGCGAAAGAAACTGGCCGCCAGGATCGTCTACGAGTAGCGCCGGCTTGCCGTGGTGCTGTTCGAGAGCGCGAGGACGGGCGGCCCAGGCTGGTTCGAGTTGGCCGCGCAGCCGCACGGCATTTTCGAATTGCGCGATCGATGCCGCGACTTCCGTCGCGGCTGGCTCGACGACAAGCAGCGGCTCGCCAGCGCGCATGCTGCGGAAGACGAAAAGCTCAGCGTCGTACTGGAGCGTCTCCAGGTTTGGCAGTGCTTCCGGCATCCCCTAGCCTTTAGCGATTCCTGTCCCAGCCGTGTTACTATCGGCGTTTTCGCGAGGGCGCACCTATTTCTCATCGACGGCGACGCTCCGCGGCCACGAGACTGCACCATCGTCGGAGAAGACCAATACCAAAGGCCTTCGAACCCGACCTCCTCAGTCGCGCGGCTCGGCTCGGACGTTGGACGAGTCTCAGCAGATCGAATTCGACTCGGCGAGGGCTTGTGAATTTTCGCCCAAAGTGGAGTCAACCGATACCAATGACACCTCGACGGAAGCACCGCCTTCGTTTACAGCACCATGGATCTCTAAGGAGCGACCATGGCACGCGTCTTAATCGTCGATGATGAGCCCTCGATGCGAGTTGCGTTGAAAAGCTTGCTTCAGTCGAACGGCCACGAAACGGTGGAGGCTAGCTCGGGTATCGAGGCGCTTGCGCATCTGGACGGCATTGACGCCGTCATCACTGACTATTCGATGCAGCGCATGAATGGCGTTCAATTGCTCGAGGCCATTCACGAGCGCGACCAATCGTTGCCGGTCATGCTGCTCACCGCGCACGGGTCCGAGCGCTTGGCGGTCCAGGCGATGAAGGCGGGCGCTTGCGAATACCTCACCAAGCCACCGGACAACGATGAGTTATCGCTAGTCATCGACAAGGCCCTCGAAGCGCGAGCGCTGCGAATACAGAACCGTCGGCCGACTGCTGCGAAGACGGTCGGCCACTCGGTCATCGGCAGCTCGAAAGCAATGCGACAATTGCTCGACGACGTCGCGCGGATTGGTCCGAAAGACATTACCGTTTTGGTGCGCGGGGAAACGGGCACTGGCAAGGAATTGATCGCTTCGCTCATTCATGCGCACAGCAGGCGCTCTTCCGTTCCATTAGTGAGGTTCAATTGCGCGGCAATCCCCGGGGAGCTGGCGGAAGCGGAATTGTTTGGCCATACCCGCGGCGCGTTCACCGGTGCTTCGCAAGCGCGTCGCGGATTTGTTTCTCAAGCAGATGGGGGAACGCTGGTGCTCGACGAAGTGGGCGAGCTTCCCTTTGGGGTGCAGGCGAAGCTGTTGCGCACCTTACAGGAAGGCGAGATTCAGCCAGTCGGCGCGGGCCGGGTGGAAAAGGTGGATGTGCGGATCGTCGCCTGCACCAACCGCGATCTCGAGGCAGAGGCGGGCGCCGGGCGTTTCCGGCTGGACCTCTACTATCGACTGGCAGTGCTCGAACTTCTGGTGCCCCCGCTGCGCGAACGCCGGGAGGACATCCCAGAGCTCGCCAGTGAATTCGCGCGTCGATACGGTGTCCGCTTTGGCAATCAAGAGACTCGGCTTTCGCCAGCTCTGATTGATGCGCTGTGCAGCGCGAACTGGCCAGGAAACGTGAGACAACTGGAGAATGCAGTGGCGCGGATGGTGGCGCTCTCTACCGGCGACGAAGTCGGCGTGGAAGCGTTTGTCGGGACGTCCAACCGGCCAGACACGGAGCCCGTCCGGGAAGGCGCGCGCTCATTGACCGAGCAAGTCGAAGCGCTCGAGCGAAGCGCGATCACGGCGGCAATCAAAGCGGTTTCCGGCAATCAGTCCGAAGCCGCCCGGCGGCTGGGGCTGAGCCGGGGAGCGTTGATCGATCGACTGAAAAAGTACGAACTCAGTTATGGAAATTGAGACGTTGATCAACCATAGACAGGATCGTCGGAGAAACGGCATCCCGACGCCCTCGGGCAACGAACTCAGGCACTTTTTGCGTGTTCGTTCTTGGCGCGGCCCCTGCATTGTCGACGGCTAGCCGAACGAGAAAGGATGTCGTCACATGAGTACGAGTACCGCGGTAGCACGCGAAACGGATTCTGATCTGTCCTTGCTCGAGCGCCTTCGCACCGGCGATCAGCTCGCTCTCGCGGACCTGGTGGAGCGCCATCACCACTCCCTTTTGCGCCTTGCGTCGGTCTTCCTTCGCAATCGAGCCTCGGCGGAAGAAGTGGTTCAAGAAACTTGGATGGCGGTGCTCAAAGCAACCGCAAGCTTCGAGGGCCGCTCCAGGATCAAGACCTGGATTTTCCGAATTCTGATCCGGCGAGCCCAGACGCGCCTGATTCGCGAGGCTCGCTCGATACCATTTTCAGCACTAAGGCGCTCACGGCTGGAAACCGAAGAGATTTCGCCGCCTTGCTACGAGAAGACCCCTGAGAAACAAGTGATCGAGCGCGAGACGATGCGCTGTCTGAAATTGGCCTTGGAGCGACTGCCAATCCATTTACGTGCGGTGGTAACCTTGCGAGATATTGAAGGCCTCGATTCCGGCGAGGTCTGCAACCTTTTGGGCATCAGCGACGCCACCCAAAGGGTTCGACTCCACCGGGCGCGTTCTAGGCTCAGGGCAGCGTTGAAAAGACACCTGGCCGAGGGAGCGGCCTACCCCCGAGCTTTCGCGATGGCCGTCGCGTAACAAGGAGACAAGTGTGCAACTGGTTGAGCGAAGCGAAACAGTCGAGTTAACGGCGGTCCAGGGCAACCGTTCCCATGCAGCAAAACGTCTTGGACTTAGCCGCGCTACGCTAATCTTCAAACTGAATAAATACGGTCTCGCTTCGCGAGCCGAGATTCCTGGCCCGTGAATTTCGCGATCACAGAGTGCAAGCGTTCTCGAGACTCCTCGACTAATCCGTTGTCGATGTTCATGAATTTCACGGAGCTCACCAAGCCGCGGATCACGACCCTGGTCATTTTCACCACCGCAACTGGACTTTGGCTCGCACCCGTTCGGCCGCAGGCATATACGGTTTTTTTAACGCTGATTGGCACGGCGCTGGTGGTGGCGGCAGCGAACGTGCTGAATATGTACCTTGAGCGAGACACCGATGCGTTGATGCCCCGCACCATGTATCGGCCGCTTCCCTCGGGTCGGATCCATCCTAAGCTTGCTCTGGGGTTTGGCCTGCTACTCGCCGCGACTTCGGTGCCACTCCTCGCCTTTGCAGTCGGCCGGCTTCCGGGCCTGCTCGCCGCGATTGCGCTCGTCAGTTACGTCCTCATCTACACGCCGATGAAGCGTTACACGCCCGCTGCGCTACTGGTTGGCTCCGTCGCTGGCGCAATTCCACCGTTGATCGGTTGGGCCGCCGCGACTGGTAGTCTCGACTTGCCTGGCATCTTGCTCTTCGCCGTTCTCTACCTATGGCAGGTACCTCACTTTCTCGCCATCAGCCTAGTTCGCTCTAAGGAGTTCGCTCGCGCCGGGCTGCAGGTCCAAGCCAATCAGCCGGACGGCCAACGCAAGACGCGTCGTAACATCGTCTGGTACACAGCAATGCTGGTTGCGGTATCGCTCCTCTTCGTTCCCCTGAGTATCGCGGGAGTTGGGTATTTGGCAGCGGCTCTCATTTCAGGAGCGCTGTTCCTTTGGTATGGGTTGCGAGGGTTGCGTCCCGAGTCAGGTTCTCGATGGGCACGCACTGAGTTTCTCGCTTCGCTCGCTTACATCACTATCTTGCTGGCGGGGCTGGTCGTCGATCACTGATCAGCTAGACCCGCGCCTCTCACAACTCGAATTGACGTATGTTGTTGCAAGCCCGACGTGGGCGTCGGACTCTAGTCAAACGATAGGCAAACGCGACTGTGATTGTATGTGACAAACAGAGACAGTCCGAGATCTGCGTCGCGAAATGGAATTGTCAGCTGCCGCGAGGTCTCGCTGCATCCCTGAGCACGAAGTCAGCTTGGGCACACAAGATTGAGAAAAGTTGTAGGACGACCGCTTAGGAGTGCGATCAAGCAACGCAGATACGTACCCAGGCCGAAGCTCCGGACAATCGTCAGCGCGTTGAGCAGCAAATGTTTGTTTGTAATTGTTCCTCGTATCATGTTCAGCTCACCGGCTTGCAAAGCAGATGCCATGCCGACGGGGTTGCACGCTGATGAGCTGCGGCCTGCGTTTTGCTTTGCAGCACGCGAGCGACACTTCATTTCGTTAGGAGCAGTCGGGCACTATGGGTGTACATCGCTTTGCTGTCGTCACTGCGTTCGCTACGTTCTGCCTACTCATCGCGGGTGGTCTCGTCAGCACCACGGAGTCGGTCCGCCCTCGTTCAATCGCTGGCAGCAGACGTTCAGCAGCATCTCGGTGCCGATCCAGGTCCCCGGGATCCTGACCGGCACTGCCACCGGCCCGCTCTTCCGTTACAACGAAATGTTCGCGCTCCGTGGCATCGCGCACAAGTACTTCGGCGCAGGCATGATCCAGCCATATGTCGGCTTCGGCATCGGCCTCGTCTGGTCCTACGCGTACCAGCAGATCGCGGACCTCTCCAACAGCCAAAACTCAGTCAACTTCATCGTCTCCCCGGAGGTGGGCGCGATGGTCACGCTCGCCAGCGGAAGAATGAACCTGGCGCTCAACGTCGCGTTCCGGTATACGTTCACGACGGCCAATCCAGGCCGGACGACGAATGCACAGACGATCGGGCCGATCATCGGGCTGGCCTGGTACTACTAACGGCCATTGATAGAGTGGTCTCCGTTCACCGCCGCCCTGGGCATCGCCGCCCTCGTCGATCCCCAACCGTCATCGCTGGAATGATTTTCGTCGCCCGAGCCATTCACGGGCCAGCGGCCACTCGCGGTGTCCACGAGACGGATGAGCTCCACCACCGAGCCGACGCGCAACTTTTTCATCATGCGTGACCGGTGCACCTTGACGGTGCTCTCGGCGATGCCGATCTGGCCGGCGCTCTGTTTGTTGAGCAGCCCCGCCATGACGGAATCACAGACTTGGCGCTCTCGCGTGGTGAGCCGGGCAAAACGCCTGCGCGCCTCAAGGTACGCGGCGCTCTGGCTTCTCATCTGGACGTCCCGGCTCAGCGCGCGCTCGATGGCTCCGCACACGCGGAGCTCGTCGACGGGTTTCTCCAAGAAGTCCACAGCTCCACGTTTCATCGCTTGAACGCCGGCCGAGATGGTGCCGTGGCCCGTCAGAAATACAATCGGGATCTCCGTTCCGGTGCGAGCCAGCTCCTCCTGCACCTGGCTGCCGCTCATCTCGGGCATCTGCAAGTCGAGAAGGACACAAGTCGGCCCATCCTCTCGCGCGTGAGCGAGAAATTCCGCTCCCGACCCGAAGGTCTGGACGTCGACTCCGATAGAGTGAAAAAGCCGCGCCAGTGAATGGCGGAAATCGGCATCATCGTCCACGATGAGGACCTTGGCGTCAGTTGGGATCATATACCCTCCGTTGGGGCGACTTGGTTTTGCCTCGCGAGCGGCAATATCAACCGGAACACCGAGCCGACCCCCTCGGCGGATTCCATCAGGATACGACCGCCGTACAACTCGGCAATGGCGCGACTGATGGAGAGGCCCATGCCCAGCCCCGTGGGCTTGGTTGTGTAGAAAGGCTCGAAGAGGTGAGGCCGGTGCTTATCCGGGACGCCGCAACCCCGATCCAGCACCTCGCCCTCAGCCCACCCTCCCGAAGCGTGCGTCCGGACAACCACCCGACGGCGTTCCGGCGGCTGTTCGGCAATCGCGTCGAGGCCGTTGAGCAGAAGATTGACCAGGACCTGCTGCAGTTGGACGGGGTTCACCTCCACCTGCAGCGGCCGCCTCGCCAGAAGCAGCCCGAACTCGGCACCGCGATCGCGTGCCTCGCGCTGCAAAAGCTGCACGGAATCGCGGACGATACTCGAGAGATCCCGGAGCGAGCGCGCCCCGGGTTCGCTCCGCAGCGCATTGCGCATCTGCAGGATCACGTCGTGCGCGCGCTGGACATTGCTCTCGATGGCGGCAATGCATTCGCGAGCGTCGCGGAGCCCGGGGCCAGAGACCTCCAGGAAATGCTGGGCCGCCCTGGCGTCGTTCATGATCGCCGCAAGCGGCGTCTTGATCTCATGGGCAAGGGCCCCGGCGAGCTCGCCGAAAACTTCCACGCGGCTCATGTGCACCACCGTGGCCTGCTGCTGGCGCGCATCCATCTCAGTCCTCTGTCGCCGCACGTGGTATACGCGGTATACCACGACCCCCAGGATCAGCATGGCCAGGACGAGAGTCGAGACGCCCACGCCGATCATGCTGGCCACCGGGTTTGCGCGGCCTTGGCGAGCTCCCCCCCCCGCGACAGTCGTCATATCCGTCTCCGTGAATGGTGACGATGGATCGAAAAGGGCCCGGAGAGGAGTTGGACCTTCGGCCAACAGCCTCATTTCGGCCCGAAGATGCCAACTGGCGCTCGGGCGCATTGAGCTTTGGTCATGTCGGGTTCAAGATGCATTCACACGGGGCGAATGGTACCGGAGAGACAGATTACCCGCGGACCCTCTGCCCGGCGCATTGCCGCGACGGCGATCCTCGTCGGCGTGACCTATTACCTCGGCGCAAAGGCCGGACTCGTCCTCCGCTTTCCGCCGTCGACCCCGTCGGTGATCTGGCCGCCGAATTCGATCCTGACGGCGACCCTGCTGATGGCGGCACCGGGGCGCTGGTGGATCTACCTGCTCGCGGCACTGCCGGCGCATCTGGCCGCGGAACTGCCGGCGGGCTGGCCGACGTCGCTCGTGCTCGGCCTGTTCGTCACCAATTGCAGCGAGGCCCTCGTTGCCGCTGTCTGCGTGCGCTGCTTCTCTGATGCCCCAGCACGGCTCGACACGCTGCGCCGCGTGGTGGTGTTCATTCTCAGTGCAGTGTTTCTCGCGGTCTTCCTCTCCACGTTCGCCGATGCTGCGCTCGTCACGACAACTCGTGGTGAGCCCTACTGGCTCGTCTGGCGGACCCGCTTCTCTTCGAACATCCTGACCCAGCTCACGGTGGTGCCCGCGATCCTGACGGTGGCATCGGCTGGCCCCGCCTGGATGGCTCGCGCTTCCTCTCGCCGGCGCATCGAGGGAGCGTTTCTGGCGGCATCGCTGCTCACAGTCGCCTTCGTCGTCTTTGAACGATGGGCCGCCATCGTTGAAGGAACGCGCACGCCCGTTGCGTTCCTGCTGCCGTTGTTGCTCTGGGCCGCGGTACGCTTCGGTCCTGCCGGTGCGAGCCTGTCCCTCCTCACCACCGCCTTGGTGGCGATCTGGGCAGACACCCAGGGACGCGGGCCGTTCAGGGGGCTCCCCCCTGCCGAGAGCGCCCTCGGCCTCCAGATCTTCTTGACGGTCCTCGCCATTCCGCTCCTGTGCCTGGCGGCGCTCATCGCGGAGCGCCGGCGGGTCCAGGAGGCCCTTGAAGAGCGACTGCGATTCGAAGAGCTGCTCGCGCGGCTGTCCGCGGCGTTCGTGCATATGCCCAGCCACGAGATCGATACGGCGATCACGGCGTGGCTCCGGAACCTCGGTGAATTCCTCCAGCAGGAGCGACTCGTGCTGCTCCGGCTGGCCGCGGACGAGCGCCACCTGATGGTTTCACACTCGTGGGCGGCCTCCGGGATTGAAGCCGTGCCGCCGATCGTCAGCCGCGACTCTCCCTCGGCGGTCGAGCCGCTGCTCCGCGAAGAGCCTTTCCTCCTCGGTTCAAGCATCACCATCCCTCTCGTCGCCAGCGGAAAGGTGCTCGGCGGGCTAACGTTCGATTCCAAAAGCCCAGAGCGGGCCTGGTCGGAAGAGCTGGTGCACCGGTTATGGCTCGTCGGAGAGGTTTTCGCCAACGCCCTGGCGCGCAAGGAAGCCGAGGACGCCCTGCGCGCCAGCGAGCTAATGAAGTCCGCGATCCTCGCGTCGCTCAGCAGCGGCGTCGCAGTCCTGGATCGGAAAGGCCGGGTCATCGCCGTCAACGAGGGCTGGACCCGGTTCGGCAGAGAAGGCCTTGCAGGATACGCCGGGGTTGAAGTGGACGCCCAGTTTATCGAGGTGTGTCGCCAGAGTGCGCGCGAATGCACGCCGCATTCGTCGGAGGTGCTCGCCGGAATCGAGGAGGTAATCAAGGGAGTAGGACAAGGATTTGCGTTCGAATACTTCTTGCCCACTCCGAACGGAGACCGCTGGTTCGCGGTGTCCGTGGTGCCGCTGAATCGCCCCGGCGGCGGCGCAGTAGTTTCGCACACCGACGTCACCGAACCAAAGCGCGCGGAAGTGCAGGCGGAGCGGAGCCGTCAGGAGCTGGCGCACTTCACGCGCGTCTCCACCATGGGGGAGCTGACCGCCTCCCTAGCGCACGAGCTGCGCCAGCCGCTGACCTCGATCATGGCCAATGCGCAGGCAGCTCGGCGGTTCCTGGACTCCGCGTCGCCCGACCTCAGCGAATTGCGCAATGCGCTCGCCGACATCATCGCGGACGACCAGCGCGCGGCGGAGGTGATCCAGCGCTTGCGCGACATGTTGAGCAAGGGCGAGCTTCGACCGACACGGCTCGACCTCAACGAGGTGATCCGGTTCGTGACCAGGCTGCTCAACAGCGATGCCGTGATACGCAAAGTCGTGCTTGCGCTGGAGCTCGCCCCGATTCCGGTCGTCGTCATCGGCAACCGCGTCCAATTGGAGCAGGTGGTCCTGAACCTTCTCATCAATGCCATGGAGGCGACGGGAGAGGCCTCCGAAGGAGACCGGACCATCGTCGTGCGCAGCGAAGCCAACGGGAAAGACGCGATCCACGTCGCCGTCCAGGACGCCGGGACGGGTTTGCGCGCCGGTATCCACGAGCGGATCTTCGAGCCGTTTTTCACGACGAAGCCCACCGGCATGGGCATGGGGCTCTCGGTCACCAAGTCGATCATCGAGGCGCACGGCGGCGCCATCTGGGCCACGAACAATCCGGCCCGCGGCGCCACGTTCCACTTCTCATTGCCAGAGCCCGCCAAGGACCCCCTGATCACCAGTAGTACTGCAGCCCGAGCTGTGGGCTGCGATCGGACTGGCTAGGACCGCGAGCATCACGAGCGGTGCGGACCGGGCGAGGAAACGTCCTCAGCGGACGGCGTGGCGTCCGCCGGGATTCCCAGGCGGCCGGCCATCCGGACTAGATCCGGGAGCGACTGCGCCCCCATCTTCTCGATCACTCGCGCGCGGTGCACTTTGATCGTTTTCTCGGCGATGCCCAGCTCCCAGGCGGCTTCCTTGTTGATCATCCCCGAGACCACCAGGGAGAACACCTGGCGCTCGCGCGGCGTGAGCTTCCCGTACCGCTCTCGCAGCTCGCCGAGCTGGTGGTGACGCGCGATCTGTTCGCGGCTCCGCGCAGCGGCTCGTCGCAGGGCGTCGAAGAGGTCTTCCTCGCGCACGGGTTTCTCCAGGAAATCGACGGCTCCATCCTTCATTGCCCGCGTGGCCGCAGGCACGTCGCCGTGGGCCGTGAGGAATACGATCGAAGGCGGCACCGGCGCCGCGGCCAGCTGCTCCGCGAGGGCCATCCCGTCGATCCCGGGCATGCGCAGATCGGTTAGGACCACCGTCACCGCGCCGTTGAACTGCGAGGCCTCCGTGAGAAGGGCCTGCCCTGACGGGAATATGCTCGTCCGGTACCCTGCCGACTTGAGCAGCCGCGCGAGGGCAGTGCGCACCCGTTCGTCGTCGTCGACCACGCAGACCATTACGTCTTCGTTCATGGCGAGCCCGATCCCCATCCCGTTTGGCTTGCGATCGCCGTGCAGCTGGGGCAGGTCAGGCGCGATGTCGAGAGCGATCTCGACCCCTCGCGCGACCACGTCCTCGCGGCTGGGAGACAAGCGGGATGATCGTGCGCGATGAGGTTCCTCTGGGTGACGCGGTGCACACATAATCAACCGACGGATTCAACTAAATTTCTAGTTATACGACTTAAGTCTGATTTTCTAGCTATCCGACTTAACTATTGAACCTCTAGTGATACGAAGGTTTAGACGAGCAAGCGGCCGAGCGGCGAACCGCGCTACAGAGTTGTCGCTGCTCCGCGAAACCGGGACAACCGTTCGCGCGCCCGTCGACACGCGGCGAAGCTAAGCCAACGTCTAATAGCCAAGGCTCCAGAGGTCTCGGACGGAACTCAACGTCACATCCAACGTGCCGAGAGCGCCGACCCACTTGAGAGGGCCATGGACCTTCGTGGAGAAGCCCATTCACCCTCTTAGTGGAGGAACCTCCCTCTTTTTTCGCGTCACTCGAAAACCGGCCGAGTGGTGAACAGGTTGTGGAGACTCGCAAAGGGAAAATGAAATGAGAGTGGTTTGAGCTTGGACGAGAAGGAGTTCGCAGGTTCCTCGGCACTCCCCACTCCTCGCTCTCTGATCGCTACTCCTTCTTGGCGCCGCCCTTGGCCTCCCGACGGTCAATGGCGCAGGCTTGGTGCAACGCCAGTCAAATGGCGGTGCCATGGAGGCAATCGGGAGATCGGGAAGCCTCACTCTCACTTTGATTACAGTTCGAGAGGGAGGGCCTCATGCGAGCAGCAGTTACGAGATCATCTTTGCGGTCGCTTGGCCGTTCGCTGTTAGGGCTTTTGACGCAGCTTGGAGTCGCGATCGTCAGCGCGCAGCCTCTGTCGTTCATTGCCCCGAGAACAGACTTTCCCGCCGGACGCGGGCCCTTTTCCGTGGGCGTGGGTGCTGCTCGGCAATGGCGACGGAACCTTCGGACCGGCAGCGGAGCCTGCGCGGAAAGCGCAATGGACACGCTCGTTGGAGGCTTTACGCGTCTCCTGAGCGCCACCCGGCTTGTGCTCCGCGGAGTCCCCCCGGTCTATTGCCGTCGAGCGGCTCGCGTGTAAACGAAAGCTTAAGGGATCTTCAGCATCGTGTTGTGCTTCGCTGACGCTTCGCGCTTGAAGGGTTGGAGGTGACCCAATGGCAACCGAAACACGCGGGACCGGTATCGATGTGGTCGGTGACATGGTGGCCTGGGGTGCTCACTTTTGTCTTTTCTACGAGACGAAAGAGGATCTCCTCGAGACGTTGATCTCCTATTGCAAGTCGGGGTTGGAAAGCGAGGAGTTCTGCCTCTGGATTGTTGCCGAGCCCTTGACGATCGACGAAGCCAAGGACGCGCTGAAAGGTGCGGTGCCTGAGCTCGATCGATACCTCGCGGATTCCCGTTTGGAAATTGCGCCAGCCCGCGACTGGTTTCTGCAGGGTGGCACATTCGATGGCAAGAGGGTGACAGACAGTTGGTATGAAAAACTCGCTCTCGTTTCGGCCAAAGGTTACCCCGGCGTGAGAGTCACCGGGGATACGACCTGGCTGACAAAAAAGGACTGGAGCCATTTTTGCGACTATGAAGATGGTCTCAACGAGGTGATCGGGAATCAGCGCCTCGCGGTGCTGTGCACGTACCCGCTTGAGCGGTGCGGGGCTCCGCAAATCCTGGATGTGGTGCGGACACACCAGTTCGTCCTCGCAAGGCGACACGGGAATTGGGACGTTCTCGAAACCGCCGCGCTCAAGCGAGCCAAGGCCGAACTCAAGCAAGTGAACGAGGAGCTCGAACGACGTGTCGAAGAACGGACGAGTCAGCTGAGGCAGGCATCGGAAGCGTTGCGCGAGGCGCAGGGGGAGCTCGCGCACGTGCATCGCGTCACGGCGATGGGACAGCTGGCGGCCTCCATTTCCCACGAAGTCATGCAGCCGATCACGGCGGGTACAACCAATGTCCAGGCGGCCTTGCGCTGGCTGGGTGCCCAACCGCCGAATCTGGAGCGGGTTCGGGAGACGCTCAGTAGTGCCGTCCAGGATGGCAAGCGAGCCATCGACGTCATCGGCCGGATCCGTTCTCTCATCAAGAAGGCGCCGCCACGGAAGGATGCCTTCGAGATCAACGAAGCGATCCTCGAGGTGGTTGGTGTGACGCACGGCGAAGCAGTCAAGAACAACGTCTCGGTGCGGACGCAACTCGCGGAGGCTTTGCCGCCGATTCAAGGAGATCGGGTGCAGCTTCAACAGGTGATCCTCAACCTGATCATCAACGCTGTCGAAGCAATGAGCAGCGTCAGCGAGGGATCGCGAGAATTGGTCATCGGGACAAACAAAGACGTATCGGGCGGGGTGCTCGTCACGGTGCGCGATTCCGGCCCGGGACCCAGCCTGGAGAGTCTTGACCGCCTTTTCGACGCCTTCTACACCACCAAGCCCTCCGGGATGGGAATGGGCCTCTCGATCTGCCGTTCGATCGTCGAAGCTCACGGCGGACGGATTTGGGCCTCGCCCGACGTCGGCCCGGGCGCAACCTTTCAGTTCACCTTACCTGTCGAAGGGAATGCACGCGCAGCTGCGTAGCGATGCATGGGTCAGCCCTTCACGTCCCTGCGCGCCACTCCAATTCCGATAGACACCTCGGCAAATCGATGGAGGGCGATTTGCCACCGGGTGCACTGCGAAGACGCGTGAGATGAAGTCTTTGGTACGTGCACAACCGGTGTGTTCGCTCCGTCATCGCCGGAGACAAGAGCTTAAACTCTCCGATCAGCGCTCGCCTGTCCATGTCGAGCTTTGATCACATCTAGATCCGGCTGTCGCTTTTCGATCGATTAATTCCACCGCGAGCCCCGAGGCGCTGAGCGTCGCCATCAGCCAGCCGCCCTCTTACGAGGAGTGGTCCACTGGCACGGCCGGTGCAAAGCGTCCGATCGCAACGCACAAAGGAGAGAACATGCCTTCGAACTCATCAACGCCTCGAGAACCCGTGCGACGGATCGCGATCGTCGGCACTGGAGTGATCGGTGCAAGCTGGGCCGCGTACTACCTTTCACGTGGATTCGACGTCGTCGCCACTGATCCGGCGCCCAGCGCGGAGTCGAGCCTCCGCAAGTACGTCGACGACGCCTGGTCCGCGCTCGCCACGGCCGGGCTCGTGGTGGCCGACGCTTCTCGCGATCGGCTGACCTTCACGCCGAGCATGAGCCGGGCGCTCGCCGACGCCGACTTCGTCCAGGAGAATGCCCCGGAGCGGCCCGAATTCAAGGTCAAGCTGTTCGCCGAGATGGACGAGGCTGCTCCGCCCGGCGCGATCCTCGCGTCGAGCTCGTCCGGCATTCCCATGGACGTCATCCAGACCGGCGCCAAGCGTCCCGAGCGCTGCGTCATCGGCCACCCGTTCAATCCGCCCCACATCGTTCCCCTCGTCGAAGTGGTGGGCGGGGCGAAGACGTCCGAGGCCGTCATCGAGCGCGCGATGTCGTTCTACGCATCGATCGGCAAGAAGCCGATCCGGCTGCGCAAGTCCCTTCCGGGCCATGCGGCCAACCGCCTTCAGGCCGCGCTCTACAAGGAGATTCTCTCTCTCATCCAGCGAGGCGTGCTCAGCGTGGCGGATGCGGACATCGCGGTCAGCTACGGGCCAGGGCTCCGCTGGGGTGTGATGGGCCAGAGCCTGCAATGGCATCTGGGCGGAGGCGCAGGCGGCATCCATCACTTCATGGAACATCTGATGCCGCCCCTCGAGGCCATGATGAAGGATCTTCAGATGCCCGACGTCACGCCGGCGTTGAAGCAGGCCATCGTCGACGGCGTGGTGAAAGAGGCGAATAGCCACTCCGTCGAGCAACTCGCGAAGGACGAGAACGACGTCATTCTCGGCACTCTCGCGCTCCGTCAGAAGGCGGGGAGGACACTTCCATGACAAATCCAGCAAACACGCAGAGCGCCAGGAACGGCGCCGACGGTCGCATCTTCTTCCTCGATGTGGGGGGGAGCCGGGTGGTGTCCGCGAATCCCGACGGCTCCGATCTCAAGACGATCCTCGTCGAGAAAGACAAGGAATTGCCTGACGGGTTGGCGGTCGATCTCGCCGCGGGACATCTCTATTGGACCCACATGGGGAATCCCACCGCGAACGATGGCTCCATCGTTCGTTCGGATCTCGATGGCCGAAATCTCAAGACGATCGTTCCAAAGGGAGCGACCTTCACTCCCAAGCAGCTCCAGATCGAAAAGAAAACCAGGAAGCTCTATTGGTGCGATCGGGAGGGAATGCGCGTGATGCGCGCGAACCTCGACGGGTCGGGGATCGAGACCCTCGTCGACACGAGCCAGGGCGATCCCCGGCCAGGCCCGGATGCGACGAAGTGGTGCGTGGGCATTGCCGTGGACGTGAAGGGCGGGAAGTTCTACTGGACGCAGAAGGGCCCGGACAACGGCGACAAGGGCCGCATCTTCCGCGCCAATGTCGAGATTCCGCCTGGTGAGACTCCGGCGAACCGCCGGGACGTCGAGCTGGTCTACGACAAGTTGCCCGAACCGATCGACCTCGAGATCGATCCGGCAACTCGCACGCTGTACTGGACGGATCGGGGAGACCCGCCGCGCGGCAACACGGTGAACCGCGCGCCGCTCGATTCGCCATCGGGCAAGCGCAAAGCGCCCGAAATCATCTTCTCCCACCTGATGGAAGGAATCGGCCTCGCCCTGGATCACGCAGGCGGCCGGATGTTCGTCACCGATCTCGGGGGCTCCGTCTACAGCGCCAACGTCGACGGTTCGAAGCCGAAGGTGTTGCTCTTCGCTCAGGGAAATCTCACCGGCATCGCTTACGCGAAATGAACACGAAAGGATCAGTGAAATGACCGCCGCAAATATCAAACAGGCCAAACCGCTACCACCGCCCGACAGTGATTTCTACCGGCTCGCCGAGACGTTGCCCCCCGAAGAGCTGGCCGTGGTGAAACAGGTGGGTGCGTTCATGGAGACCAAAGTCGCACCGATCATCACCAAATACTGGGTCGACGATGCTTTTCCGTTTGAGATATTGCCAGCGATAAAAGAGCTCAACATCGGAGGCGTTGCGATGAAGGGCTACGGTTGTAGAGGCGGAAGCACGTTGCTCTTTGGCTTAGTTGCAATGGAGATGGCCCGCTTCGATGCCTCGATCGCGACATTCTTCGGCGTCCACAATGGTCTGGCGATGGGTTCCATCTACCTTGGCGGATCGGAAGAGCAAAAACAGAAGTGGCTCCCGCCGATGGCTCGCTGGGAAAAAATCGGCTGCTTCGGACTGACCGAACCACTCGTGGGTTCCGGAGCCTCAGGCGGCTTGCTGACCACAGCGAAGCAGGAGGGCGACACCTGGATCATCAACGGTCAGAAGAAGTGGATCGGCAATGCCCCTTGGTGCGATCTTTCCGTTATCTGGGCGCGAGACGTCGCCGACAACCAGGTTAAGGCGTTCATCGTAGAAAACAAGACCACGCCCGGTTTCAAGGTCGAAAAAATTCAGAACAAGATCGCGCTCAAGGTCGTCCAGAACGGCTTGATCACGATGGAGAACTGCCGGGTGCCGGAGGAGAACCGTCTCCAAGTAGATAAATCATTCCGCGACACGGCGCGCGTGTTGAAAATGACCCGCTACCTGGTCGGTTGGGAGGCGACGGGATGCGCCATGGGCGCCTATGAGAATGCGGTGAAGTACTGCCAGGAGCGCTTGCAGTTCGGCAAGCCGATCGGCTCGTTTCAGCTCGTGCAGGACCTCCTCGCGAAAATGCTCGCCAACATCACGGCTTCGCAGTGCTTGTTAGTTCGGATGGCTCAATTGGAAGCCGAAGGAAAGATGACGGACGCCCACGCAGCGCTTGCTAAGGCGTTCACCACGGCCAAATGCCGCGAGACGGTCGCTTGGGCGCGGGAGCTGTTGGGCGGCAACGGTATCGCCGCCGATTACAACGTCGCCCGCTTCTTCGTGGATGCGGAAGCGCTCTACACCTATGAAGGCACATACCAGATGCAGAATCTGATTCTGGGCAAAGCCATCACCGGTTTCAGCGCCTTCCTATAGCCGTTCAGAACGACGGTTAGATTTCAAATCTTCAATTTGGAAACGAGAGAGAGAGATGAGTTCGCTAGGTACTGCTGTGAATACGTGACAATCAACCGTCCGAAGGTGCTCAACGCGCTGAACAGAGCAACGTTTGCGGATCTGAAAGCTGCCTTCGAGGACGCTCGTGACGATTCGGCCGTGCGCGGAGTCATTGTGACTGGAGCCGGCGACAAAGCGTTCATTGCAGGCGCGGACATCGGGGAGATGGGCAAACTCACGGCCGTCGAGTGCCACGAGTTTACTCGGAGCGGGCAAGCGGTTCTGGATCTGATTGAGAATCTGGGTAAGCCAGTGATCGCCGCAATCAATGGCTTTGCCCTCGGTGGGGGTAATGAGACAGCGCTGGCCTGCACAATCAGGCTGGCTACCGAAAACGCGAAGTTTGGCCAACCTGAGGTCAAATTGGGAATTACCCCAGGGTACGGCGGAACGCAGCGCTTGCCGCGACTGATCGGCAAAGGCCTGGCCCTGCAGCTCATCCTGACTGGGGAAATGCTCGGCGCACAGGAGGCCTATCGCATCGGGCTGGTGAACGAGATTGTTCCCGCTGCGGATCTGATTCCCCGGGCCGAAGCCATCCTCAAGCAGATCAACGCCAATGCCCCCCTGGCCATCAAGTTCGCTCTCGAGGCAGTGAACAAGGGATTGGAAACAAGCCAGGCTGAGGGTCTGGTGATCGAGAGCTCGTTCTTTGCCCTCGGCGCGTCAACGGAGGACATGAGGGAGGGAACCTCAGCCTTCGTGCAAAAGCGCCCGCCAAAGTTCCAGGGTCGGTGAGTCGCACAAAGACTAAAAACTAAACCGACGTATTCAAACCAAACAAAGATATCCTAACCAAACAAAGGTGTACCACAATGGCAACTGAAAACCCGACAGACAATATCTTCTCAGGATTGAAGGTGGTGGACCTCGCGAGCTTCATCGCGGGTCC
>WNFH01001933.1_pt1 | contig 27418 bp, 23 predicted proteins | sample 5400411 | NCBI WGS metagenome assembly WNFH01 (sample SAMN13153347, study PRJNA577476) | soil metagenome | isolation source: 200 cm saprolite under Douglas fir tree site 2 hole 3 | place: USA:California | collected 2015-04-18 | reverse complement strand
ACCAGCACGATCGATTGGCCGTCTTGCTTGAGGCGCGCGATCGTGCGGCCGACCTCGGCAACGATCAGTGGTGCCAGGCCCTCGGACGGCTCGTCCATGAGCAGCACGCGCGGATTGCCCATCAAGGCGCGCCCGATCGCCAGCATTTGCTGCTCGCCGCCGGAGAGGAAACCGGCGGCCTGGTGCAGGCGCTCCTGCAGTCGCGGAAAAAGATCACATACCCGTTCGAGCGTCCAGGATTTCGCGCCGCCGTTACGCGACTGCCGCGCCACGGCCAGGTTTTCGCGCACCGTGAGCGTCGGGAAAATGCGCCGCCCCTGCGGAACGAAGCCCACACCCCGGCGCGAGATGGTTTCCGGCGACAGCCGCTCGATCGGCTCCCCGAACAGGCGGATTTCGCCGTCGCGCGGCGCCAGAAAGCCGACGATGGTATGCATGCAGGTGGTTTTGCCGGCGCCGTTCCTGCCAAGCAGCGCAAGCACCCGCCCGGCGCCCAGGGAAAAGGACACCTCATGCAGCACGTGGCTGTCGCCGTAGAGCGCATTGACCCGCGCGAGCGCCAGCGCCTCAGTCCCCAAGGTACACCTCGCGTGTCTTCGGGTCGGTAACGACTTCGGCGCGCGTGCCTTCGACGATCACGCTGCCATAGTGCAAAACCGTAATGCGTTCTGCAAGGTCGAGTGCGCTATCCATGTCGTGTTCGATCATGACCACAGTCATCTCGCGCGGAATCGCGGCGATTAATTCGGCCATGGTAATCCGCTCCTCGCGGGAAAGTCCGGCCAGCGGCTCGTCGAGCAATAGCACCTTAGGTTTCCGCGCGAGGGCCATTGCGATTTCCACGCGGCGCTTCTCCCCGTACGCCGCCTCGCTGATGGAGCGCGCCGCGAGGTGATCGAGACCGACCATCCGCAGCACCCGGCGCGCTTCCCGGTAAAGGTCGGCGCGTGCGGCAAGCGGCCTGAAGACGCGCCAGCGCGTTGTCGACGCGCCTAACAGCGAAAGCACGATATTGTGCTCCAGGGAGTCCTTGGGAAACAAGGTGATGATCTGGTAGGTCCGCGCCAGGCCGCGGTGCGCGCGCTGGTGCGGCTGCAGGCGCGAAATGTCCTCGCCGAACAACCGGATGGTGCCCGCGTCGCGGGGCAGGTCGCCCGTGATCAGATTGAACAGCGTGGTCTTGCCTGCGCCGTTCGGGCCGATGATCAGCCGCCGCTCGCCCGGCATCACCAGGAGCGAGACATCGTTCATCGCCGGCACGCCGCCGAACGCCTTTTTGAGGCCGCTCACTTGCAGCGCGGGAATCACTTCTTCCTCCAACGCATCCACCAGCGGCGCAGTCCCGGCACAACGCCGTCGGGCATGAAAATCACGATCATCACGAACACGAACCCGAGCAGCATGTTCCAGCGCTCGATGTATGCGGACACGTAGTTCTTCAGAATCATGATGATCGCCGCGCCGACGAGCGGCCCGGCGAGCGTCCCCGATCCGCCGGCGATGACGGCAAGCAGCCCCTCGGCCGAGCTCGTGAGCGAAAGCGACATCGGGTGGATGTACTTGTGGTAGTACACATACAGCAGGCCCGCGACCGCGCCCCAGAAGCCCGCGTAGACGAAGGTGATCCAACGCACCAGCCAGACGTTATGGCCGAGCGCGCTCATGCGCCTGGGCTGGTCGCGCGTGCCGCGCAGCGCGGCGCCGAACGGCGAGTTCACGAACCTCGCCATCATCCAGATCGAAGCCGCGGTCACGACCAGCGCGAAGTAATAGAAGGTCGTCGCGTCGTCGAGGCTGATGCCGAAGGGCGCTGGGCGCGCAAGGCCCCGCAGGCCGTTGTCGCCGTCGGTTATCGCCACCCAGCGGTAGGCGGTTCCCCACAGGACCTGCGAAAGCGCGAGCGTGAGCATCAGGAACCCCAGCCCGGTAGCGCGCAGCGCGATCAACCCGAACGCGCACGCCATCAGGGTCGTGCCGAGGAGCGCGATCGGTGCGATGACCCAGTGGGCGAAACCGAGCTTCAGGTAGAGCCAAGCCGAGAGATACGCCGCCACGCCGAGGTAAGACGCGTGGCCGAGCGAGGGAAGCCCGCCGTAGCCGACCAGCAAATTGAGGCTGGCGACGAAGATCGCGGCGATGAAGATCTGGCTCGCGAGGTTGACGAAGAATTCGCCGGCGATCCAAGGGAAGCCGATAAGTAGCGCCGCGAGCCCCGCGAGCCACGCGGCGTGCTTCACGCGGCCGCCTCCGATCCATCTCCCGACTTTCGACACCACGCTGTCGGCGTCCTACGCCGCTCGCGGGTCACATCCCCGGCGCGAAGCGCCGGGGCTCCTATTCCGCGGCTCACGTCGTTACCCTCCCGAAAAGCCCACGCGGGCGGAACGCGATGACGAATATCATCGGCAGGAATAGGATCACGTACGCGAGATCGGGCAGCAGCGCGACGCCGAACGTGTACACGAAGCCGGTGATGAAGCTGCCGATGAAGGCCCCAACCAGGCTGCCGATCCCGCCGAGGATGACCACGATCAGCGCGAGCGGCAGCATATCGGCGTCGAGGCCGGGATAGGCGGAGAATATCGGCCCGCCGATAATGCCGCCGGCACCGGCAAGCCCGGCGCCGAGGCAAAACACCATGGTGAACAGCCTCGAGACAGGAATGCCGACCGCGCGCGCCATATCCATATCGTCGACGCCGGCACGGATCATCGCCCCAAGCCGGGTGCGCTCCATCAGCAGGTAGAGCGCGGCCGCCGTGACGATCGCGATCAAGACCACAACCAAGCGGTAGCTCGGAAATGCGACGCCGGCGATCCGGAGCGGCTGCCGCAGCGACTGCGGCGCCGGCACCGGGATCGGGTCGCCGCCCCAGACGATCAGGCACAGGTCGGCGATGATGAACGCGACGCCGAGCGTTACCAGTACCTGGCCGAGCGCGTTGCCGGCGAGCTTGCGCAGGATCAGGCGCTCAAGCAGCCCGCCTAACGCCGCGACGCCGAGCCCGCCGATCAGCGCCGCGAGCCACAGGTTCGGCACGAACTTCAGGATGCTCACGCCGAAATAAGCGCCGAGCATGAACAGTGCGCCGTGCGCCAGGTTCGCGATCCGCATCAACCCGAAGATGAGCGAGAAGCCCGAGGAAAGCAGGAACAGCAGTCCGCCGAGGGCGAGGCTGTTGAGCGTCTGGACGATCCAAAATTGCATGCTCGGGTCCGCGCGCGACGGGGCTCACATCCGCCGCGTCAGGGCTCCAGATTTTTCGCCGGCGGATAGTCCCGGGAATAAACCGGATTCTTCAGGAATTCCTTCGCATCGTAGGTCCAGAACTGGCTGACGTTGGGATAAGTGTGGATCACTGAATTCACCAAACGCCCGTCTTTGCGCTCGACTTTGCGAATGTAGACGTTGCCCACGACGTTGCCGTAGTCATCGAACGAGACCGGCCCGCGCGCCGTGTCCACCTTGATGTCCCGCAACGCCTTCATGACGGCCGCCTTGTCCTCGATCCTGCCCTTGACGGCTTGCAACGCCGCCTCCAGCACCGCTCCTTCGACATAGGTTGCAGCGGCGTAGAAGCCCGGGTCGTACTTCCACTCGGCGCGGAACGCAGGCGCGAACTTGCGGTTGATGGCATTGTCGAGCTCGGCCGAATACCAGCAGGTGGTGAGGATGCCGAGCGCCTCGTCACCCATGTTGCGCAGGACCGATTCGTCGAGGGCGGTCATGCCGCCGACGACGTTCACCTTGTCCTTGAGGCCGTACTCGTTGAACTGGCGCAGGTAGCGGAAGCCGTTCGAGCCGGCAAACCCGAGAAACACGCCGTCCACGTTCGTCTTGAACTGCGCCAGATAGGTGCCGTAGTCGGGCACCGCGAGCGGTGGGAATGTTTTCTGCACGATCTTGCCGCCCAGATCCTCGAACACGCGCTGGAAGCCGGCGCACATCTCGTGGCCGTAGGCGATGTCGTCGGCGATAGCCACCATGCGCCGGTACTTGAGAGTCTTATAGCAGTAGTCGGCCAGCGGCTGCGAGCACTGCGAGGAGGTCGAGGTCCCGCGCACGAACCAGGGATTGGACTTGCGCTGGGTCATGTCCTCGGCGGCGGCGACCGACAGCGTCGGCAACTGCTGCTGGCGGATGTAATCGTCGCTGGCGAGCGCCTCGGCGGCCGCCAACGGCCCGATCAGGACCTGGATCCGGTTCTTCTCGACCAGTTCCTGCAGCTTGGTGCGCGCCTGTGCCGGTACGCCGCCGCTGTCGCCCACGAACAGCTCGACCTTGCGGCCGGCCAGGACGTTGTTGCGTTCGCGCAGGTACATCACCAGCGCACGCTCCATGTCGAGGCCGCCGGACGCGAGCGGCCCGGTCTTCACGGTCATCAGTCCCATCCGGATCGGCTCGCTCTGTGCGCGCAGGATCGCGGGAAAACCAAGTGCCGAGGCGCCGAGCCCGGCGCCGGTTGCTTGAATGAATCGTCTGCGGGTAAATGTCATGTTGTCGTCCTCCTTCTGAGGTATAGGTTGTCTCTAGTTTCCCCGCTTAATGCGCCTTCGCGGCGCATGGCGGGAAGTTTAGTTTTTATCGCTGGTTGCTATACTTACTGACCAGACCGCTAAATAGTGCGTATTGTTTGCTCCCTCTCCCTCCGGGCATGGGTATCTACACAATTCATCAACCCAATGATTCTGTAGGAACCGCCCAATCGCACCGCAACACCCAACTGTCATTCCCGCGCAAGCGGGAATCCAGTATTGACGCGGGGTATCTGGATTCCCGCTTACGCGGGAATGACGATCTATTCGAGATATGTAGATACCCATGCCCTCCGGGAGAAGGAACCAATTGATGCTGCGGTACACACTATTTACCGTTCTCCTCAGTAACTGCCCGGCACTGCCGGTAGAGTCCCTGTATAAGGCTGGAGCGGTCGACGATCTCTACCTTGGTCATGCGTTCGGTCCTCGGTGGGTTAATGCGTCGGATTCTTCGGCGCGTCAGGCTGCTTGAGCGGCTGCGCGCGGTCGAACGCGTCGATTTGCATGCATGCGTTAAAAATGCGCATGACCGTCGGCACACCCACCGTGTCGCAATTGAAAAATTTCGCGCCGAAAACCTGCGATGCCAGACAGATATCGGCGATGGTCGGCGCGTCTCCGTGGCAAAACCGGCCGGTCTCCCGCGCCGAAGCGAGATGCCCCTCGACCGCCTCCAGCGCCTTCAACGTCCAGTGCGCGAGCCAGCGGTTGCGCGCGGCCTCGTCCTGATGCATTTCCTTTTCAAGATAGTTGCGGATGCGCGGCACCACCAGCGGATGACCGTCGCTCACGACGATCTGCGCCAGCCCGCGCACGCGGGCGCGGGCGCGCGGGTCCTTGGGCAGCAGCGACGGCTGCGGGTGCGTCTCCTCAAGATATTCGAGGATGGCCATCGACTGGAACAGCGGCGGCCCGTCGTCTATCACCAACGCGGGCACCACAGCCTGCGGATTGATCTTCTTAAATTCGTCGGCGTGCTGCTTGCCTTGCAGCAGGTTGATCGAAATCTGTTCGACCTCGATGCCTTTGAGCGCAAGCGCGGCGCGCACGCGGTAGCTCGCGAGCGAGCGCCAGAATCCGTACAGCTTCATTGCCATGGCCTGTCTCCTCAGTGCTTGGGTGGAACCACCGGAATCAGTACGTAAGATTCGCGCTCCGGGCCGACGTGCAGCGTGGTCCTGCCGCCGAACACTGCGGCGGGCCGGTCGCGCGGGTCGTCGTGCAGGAACGGGCCGCAGCCGCGCAGTTCGTTCTTGAAATTCGACAGCCGCGCCCCGGTCGATTTGGCCCACTCATAGTCCCTGCCGCGCACCGTCAGCGCGATGCGGTAGCCGGCCGGCACCACGATCGAAGTCGGCCAGAGCTCGATCTCCAGCGGCACCACTTCGCCGGGCTTGAGCGACTGCGGCTGATCGTGCGTGTGGTAGGGCCGGTACTCGGTCGCAAGCCCGGGATCGAGCTTGCGGTGCGAGGCGCGCAGCCACCCCTGGGCGACCGGCGTATGCGGATCGATGGCGCCCATGAACACCACTTCGCGCAGGTCCGGCGTGAACACGCGGAACACCAGAAACAGATCGGCGTCGGTGGTCGAAGACGATACGAACAGCCTGGCCGCGAGCGGCCCGGTGAACTCGGTTTCTTCCGCTAGCGGCGCGGAAACGAAAGTCACGCCTTCGCCTGGCGCGTCATAGGTGGTGCTCGCGGCCGCTGCGACCGGCTCGCGGCGGAGGCTGTGATAGGCGGGGTTGAGGTAGAACCGCGTCCATTGCGTGCGCGCGATCGGCCACTCGTCCTCGTGCCGTTCGACGAAGCGGTCGATGTGGCGCACCTGGAGCTGCACGCGCGGCTGCTTGTCCCAGCCGTTGTCGGCGCGTTTCAGGAAACAATCGAAAAAGCGTTTTTGCAGCTTGACGCCGTAGTCGGTGTAGAAATGGGTCCAGTGCTCGATGCCGTGCGCCTCGAGCCACTTATGTTTGGATGCCGCGCGCACAAAGCCCTCGAAGTTGCCGCGCGGGTGCAGCCCCTGTCCACCCCAGTTGGCCGCCGACAGGAACGGCACCGTCACCTGGTCCCACACCGGCGAGCGCGCCTGGTGATACTCGTCGTCGAGCGGATGCGCCAGGATCTCGTCGCCGAAATCGCAACGGTTCTTGTAGAGTTCCTGTTCGGAAAGCGTTACGTCTCCGCACACGAGCTCGCCGGTGACGCGGCTGCGCGGGCCGCGCTCGCCGAGGCCGTACTGCACGGTCTTCACCTGCATGTCGTACCAGTTGGCCCAGAAGGTGCAGACCATGCCGCCGTGATGCGTCATGTCGCGGTACCAGTCGGCGGCGCCCTCCCAGATGCACATCGCGGCCAGGTGCGGCGGCTGCAGCGAGGCGACGTGCCACTGATTAATGCCGTAGTACGAGACACCATTGAGGCCCACCTTACCGTTCGACCACGGCTGAACGCCGGCCCATTCGATGCAGTGGTAGAAATCCTTGGTTTCGCGCGGCGAGAAGTGGTCGATGAAGCCGGGCGAGCGGCCCGTCCCGCGCGCGTCGACGCGCACGCAAACATAGCCGTCCGGCACCCATTTTTCCGGGTCGACGACTTCCCAGCCCTGGTATTGGTTGGTCGAGCCGTGCGCGACATCAGGATGCTGCGCGATCATGCGCTGCCACGCGCTCGGGTAGCCTTCCTGGAATGCCAGCCCCTTGGCGTAGGGGCCGTAGCTGAGGATGACCGCATAACGCCCTTCCTCGGCCGGGCGGAACACATCAGCCCGAAGAACCAGCCCATCGTCCATCGCGATCGCGGCATCCCAGTCGATGCACATCCCATCGCGGAGTTCGCTTTTGGGCGACCCCATTTGTTCTCCTTTGGGTGTGGTAGCCGCGCCGGTGGCGCAGCTGTTATATTTATCGTGTTAGTTTGACCCGGTGGTGCAGCACGTGTCAACCTAGTGTCGTGTCCCGAAAATACTTTTACGAAAAAACTCCCTCACCCCAACCCCTCTCCCGGCGGGAGAGGGGCCAAACTCCCTTCTCCCTCCGGGAGAAGGGCGGGGATGAGGGGCGCGGTCCACGAATGCGACAACGTCAGAATTACGTATTTTATTTATGGGACACCACACTAGCGATCAGTGATAGTTAACGCGATAAACGGAGGAAAGCATGAAGATAGGCATTGCCGGCACCGGCAAAATGGGTGCGGCCATCGCCGGCCGCTTGCTGAGTGTCGGTCACGCGGTGATGGTTTGGAACCGCACCGTGGAAAAGACCAAGGCACTGGCGGCGGCCGGTGCAAATGTAGCGGCGACGCCCGCGCAGCTTGCGACACAATGCGAGGTCGTCGTCACCATCCTTACCGACGCCGCCGCCATCGACGCCACCTATCACGGCAAGGATGGCCTGCTCGCGGGCGAGGTTCGCGGCAAGCTCTTTATCGACATGAGTACGGTGCGGCCGCAGACCGCGAAAGCATTGGCCGAGAAGGTCCGAGCGAAACAGACCGCGTTCGTGGAGTGCCCGGTCGGCGGCACGGTTGGCCCGGCACGCGAGGGCAAGCTGCTGGGCCTTGCCGGTGGCGATGCCGCGGACGTCGCGCGCGCGCAGCCCATCCTCGCACAGCTCTGCCGGCGGGTCGAACATGCCGGCCCGGTCGGCGCCGGCGCCAGCATGAAACTGGCAATCAATCTGCCGCTGTTCGTTTTCTGGCGCGCCTTTGCCGAGGCATTGCAGCTATGCCGGCACCTTGGCCGCGATCCAGCCTGGCTCATCGATTTGTTCGCCGACACCTCCGGCGGCCCGAACGTCTTGAAGGTGCGCGGGCCGGCATTGGCTGCGGTCTTGGCGGGGAAAGATCCGGGGCCGCCGACCTTCGATATTGACTTGGTCCGGAAGGACCTACAGACCATGATGGAGGAAGGAAAAGCGCTCGGCATCGACTTGCCGCTCGTGGCGCGCACGCGCGAGTGCTATGACGCGGCCGCGCGTGATGGTTGGGGGTCGCGCGACGTCGCGACCGTGCTGAACTACTGGTTGGATGGCGGGAAACTGCATTGATCCCGCCTCCGGCCGATCGTATTTAAGTTTAGGATTGGGAGGAGTCTTATGTCCAGCGTGACGCTTGCGCAAGCATCCATCATCGTCGACACCGCCTTGCGCAAGGGGCGGGAAACCAACTGCGCGCCGCTGACCGTCGCGGTACTCGACGCCGGCGGGCATCTCGTCGCCTTCAAGCGGGAAGACAAATCGGGCATCCTGCGCTTCGATATCGCCACCGGTAAGGCCTGGGGCGCGCTGGGCATGGGCTTCGGCAGCCGCGCACTGGCCGATCGCGCCGCCAAAATGCCGGGGTTCTTCGCCGCCTTGGCCGCGGCGAGCCAGGGACGAATGGTCCCGGTCCCGGGCGGCGTCCTCATCCGCGATACCGCCGGCGACATTATCGGCGCCGTCGGCATATCGGGCGACACCTCCGACCGGGACGAAGCTTGCGCTATCGCCGGAATCGAAGCGGCCGGCCTCAAGGCCGATCCCGGCAGCCAAACGGCTTAGCCGCCTCTCGCTGGCTGGCAGTGGGTCAGTTTGCAACCTAAATCTTTGGTGCATCACACACAGATAAGTTATTGAAAACGGGTGAGCGATGCAAGGTTTCGAACTTGCGACCCCTGCTGTGTGAATCAATTTCTATCCGTCCACTGTTTCCTACTCAAGCTAGCTTCTGCTAATTCCGACCGAGACTTGTGCGATGATCTTTAATTGCTGGAATTAGCTAGAGCGAACTGGAGTTTGACACAGTCGAGCACAAAATGAGCACAATAGATTTTCTGTTTTTGTAACTCCTCTAAATTATATCCTGGGTGTTTCATAGTTTATCCTCGGTAGATGCTTCTTAAGCTTCGCAATGAATGTCCGTACCGCAGGCCAATCTTCACCCACTTGACCGTAGGTTCGCGGTGCAAAACCGCCGCTCGGAAGCGTCCGCGGTCGCATTGGTTCACTTGTAAGAGGGACCGGGTAACGCCCCGTCCAAGTTAAGAATTCGCCGAGTTTTTCGAGCAAGCGACACTCATCTTCGGTCAATGGCAAACTCACATCTTTGGCGAGTTTCAGTAGATCATGTGAGACGAGTTCAAATTTACCTTTTTCGTTGACCGGTGACTGCTTCTGAACTAGCAGTCCCTTCATCAGATTTTCGATAGCAAACCCAGCCAACATAAGCGCAACACCAGAAAATTCAGGTCCAGTATCTTGAGCTTCGATCCTGCATATGGTTTCAGTAGCGAGGTGTTCAAAGGCGGCAATTAGTTGATCGGCTTTCAGAACCCATGCGATTGGATCCTTCGCGAGAAGACTGTGTTGTTCGTCCCAGATATCTTTGGGGCTACGGGGATCTAGAGGCGTGCGTGACATATGCTTGGTTTTCTACCGATTGGTTTGGAGTTAGACGGAAAAGGCGGCTGGAAAGTGGTTGAATTGAGCAGAAAATGAGTACAGTATTATACCACTCACAAGAAGCTGTGTTCCAAAATAAAGAAAGCCAAGGAGAAATACCAGAAGGTGCAGGCGTTAAAAAGCGGTTGCTAGATAAGCTCGTCCCATATCGGGGGAGATTACAATGGCGAAAAACGAAACAGCGAAATGGATAGGCAAAGCTATTTTTGCAGTAATAGCCGGCACAATAATCGGACAAGTCATTCAATTACCTCTGGCGGTTCTGCTGGATGTCATCTATCGAGCAAACGTAACGGGAGGCCGATGGTCTTTAAATTCTGCGAACATCATTCTAACTGTGCTAGTGGGATTCACGACCGGTTTTTCAACAGGATGGATAGCAAAAAGGAGAGGGAAACTACTGGCAGGGATAGCAGAATTTCTGCCAACGTTTATGCTTTTGACGATTTCGGTGATAAAAAATGTAGATCCGACCGAATACTTTAAAGCAAATTACGACACCGCTCCGGCACTTTGGGTGTGGATTGGCCTTATCCCTGCACTGATCGGCGGACATTTCGGAGCATCAAGAGGCAAACAACTTTTTGCGATTGCCTCAGGCGGATTGGCTGGTTTAGCGATGTTACTGTTTTGGGCAGGTTGCCTAGGTCTCCACGTTTATACTATCGTGGTTGCTTACAACGCTTCGGGCATAGGAGCGGCAGTCGTTACGTTCATGATGCCTCCGCTATCAGAAATATTCTGGTTCATACGCATATGGTATTTAAACGGATTTTGGAACGGTTACACAGCGGCTATTGCGTGGCTGGTAACGCTGTTAGTAGTTGGTGGTGGATTAATATTTCTGAGCACAAAGACTTACGAAGAAAAGCAAAGTTAGCAAGCTTCATGTTCACAAATGAGCGTAGAACTTCAATCCTCTTAATAATTCGTGATTGCGCTTAAAGTTTTTTTGAACTCACAATCATATTTCTGACAGCCTAGAATTTTTCTTGCCAGTATTTTCAGGTGGTTTTTGTGGTTAAATTTATAAGGTAACTGGCTTTATTTCTATCTCAAATTTATTTTTCACGCGCTTCGCCTCATAAAAATGGACGGGCTTGTGATTAAGAATATCCATAATTGTTTTTCTGCTGTGCTCATCCATCCTTTCACCAAATATGATCCCGCTAAGCATATCATCCGTGTAGGTTCGCAAGTGCCCTCGATAATTCTTCTCTGCTACCGGTAGACGTTCTACAATTCTCCACTCTTCTTCATATGCCCAATGTATTGATTTTGTAAGAACAACCTTAATAGCTTCTTCTAGTAGCTTTTCCAGTTGGAAAGAAAGGTAGTCTACATCAACGAATTCATTATCCTTTGGATAGTTAACCTCTTCAGTCTCTGCGAAAATATTGTTTTCAGCTCTATTAAACTCGATACAAAAACCTGTGTGCCCATCGGAATAGTGAGACCACATTAAAATGTCATTGCGTTTTTTACTTAGGGAGTAAATACCGAATGACTGTAAAACAATTCTTTGAAAAAAGTCGGACTTATCGTTTAAATATTTCTTTATCTTCTGAGGGTCAGAAGCAATTTCTTCAATGTAATTCATAGCCTGTTCCAGTGAAATTTTTTGGTTCGATTGTGATACTTCTAACTCAGCCATTTTTTTTATTGATTTTGGATCAGATTTAAATTCAAATTCTTTTCTCGCACGACACTCAAACGGGTCATTAAAGCAATGCGAGGCTGCGAAATAGATTTCGTTGCGAGCCAGCATCTTTAGGGTTTGACAAGAAAAAGTTCTGTATTTGTACAGCCTTGTTATCTCCGGGTATTTCATCATCTGAGTTATCCATTTTTAATAGGAGGGCTTTGGTGGATTATTAGTTTTCAGAAATGAGGTTTTGGATCCGTTGTAGCCGAGAAAGAAAACGTAGGAACATGATCATTTTTAACCTTTTCCAATCTTTTGTGCCAGATTTATTTCTTTTTGAACCTTAATAAATATTCGTATTGCTGACAACCTTAAAAACCATCACTTTCTCGGGTTTGATTCCACGCGTCTTGCTCGCCGCGGACGCTATCTAAGATCCCCGGTGGCGGTACTTTTTGAGCTGCTTTTCCACGGCCTTCCATGGCAGGCGGCTGCCTGAATTTCGCATCGCTTCGTAAGCCGTATTTGCGGTTTTATATTCGATAATTGCCGCCTCCAGCATTTCGCCGACGAGCCATACCGTGCCATGGACGCTTACTTTTTCAGCAATGCAAACCTGCTTTAGCTTTGCATCACCTGTTAGCAATGTCGTTTGTTCTTGCTGGGCGAGAGCCAATGCAAACAAATCGTTGGTACTGACACCGAATTTCCTATACTGCGCGGCCAGGCTCACGACACGGGCAATAGATTCGGCAGTGAGCTCCAGGGAGCGCAGCCCGAGGCCTTCCAATTGAGGGTGCCGCGCCTTTAATTCCTGTTCATAGAGAATGTCCGGCACGCCGAACTCGTATTCCAGCTTAAACATTTTAACCAGCAGTTCACCCACTTCCATGTCGATTAGAATGTTGGCATCACTGATGAGGAGCTTGCGCGGCATCGCTATCCACGTTCCTTATGGCATGGAATTCCGATTGCGATTTGCCGAGCAGTTCCGCCGCCTTCGATTCGCTAATTAGATCTTCCGCCAATGCATGGAATACCAGTTGCATAAACAGCCCGGGTTCTTCGCGCGGATACTCAGCGCAAGGTTCTTTCTTATGCCAGCCGCGTTTACGAAAATATTTGACTATCCCCAGATAGTTAGCATTTGAGAGGATGCCCAAATCTTTTGCCCGATGTTTCCACGCATTCATGCTCATGCCGTAGGCTTTCTTAAGCACACACAGCTCCATTGGCTCTAGCCAGGTACGGCGAGACCCAAGTTCTTTTAGTACTTCGGATGCAGGGGCAAGGAAGGCGCCTGCGAAACGATGTGCCGCTATTTCCTCATCGAGATGTTTGGCCAGCCGATCTTTCAATATCAGGTGGCCCAGCTCGTGAGCCAGGGTAAAGCGCTGGCGATCACCGGGCCAATCGCGCCCGACCACAATCACCGGGGTATGATCTATAATTGCCGCTAACCCATCAAATTTTTCATTATGCAGGGCCTTAGATTGGAGGACTTTAATACCCCGCTGTTCCAGGGTATCAATGAGATCGGGAATCGGATCGGTACCGAGCTCCCACGCCTGTCGCACGTGATTGGCAACCGATTCTATTTCTTCATAGGTTTGAATTTTTTTGGGCATCCCTTTGGGAACTTTAAATTGTTCAATGGAATGCACAGGCAAATACTCCTCAAGCTCCAGATAACGCTCGACCTGTTCAAGCACATCTCCTTCGATCTGTTGCAACACCTTCTTGGGAAGCTTGGCGTGCTTTCGGTATTCCACTTCCTTTAGCTCCACTTTCGCGCTGCGGAAGAAATACTCCACACGCACACTTAGTGCCTGGGCAAGAGACAGCAGCACGCCAGAAGAGGGAGTGGATTTATTGGTCTCATATTTGGAAATGGCCATCGCGCTGATACCGGCCTTTTCCGCCAAGCCGCGCAAGGAAAGGCCTGCGGCCATCCGGGCCTGCTTGATGCGCTCACCGATCATGTCGCCTCCATTCTGGTTTACAAAACTTGTAAATATTGTTATTTTTTGTAAACTGTAGCAGCTTGTTATTTTACCGTCAAGGCGGCCTTTTCAACTTTTATTTGTTTGATTGAAGGAGTTACGTTATGGCTACAAATCCCCCCTCTGGGGACAATCACCGCAAAGGCCTGGGGCGCGCTGGGCATGGGCTTCGGCAGCCGTGCCACAAATCGAGCACAACGATCCCCACTTCGGTTTCAAAAAGAATCATTGTGCCAGCCAGGTAGCGCATTTACATCTATAGCCACCACTCCCGGTTGCTCCTAGAATATATAGGTGTGGCCGTGGGAAGACGTGCCAGGCGAATGATCGCCCTGTTTTTCGAGAGTGTATAGCTGATGAATAAACAACAGGTAATGAATCTTTTGTCTCAGCATCGGCAGGAGCCGCATCCGTACCCGCAAACAGCGGCCGCCGTTTCTCCGTCACCACGGTGAAGAAGAACGAACCGCCTGGAACAAATGCGCGCCGGTATCTCATTAGGTATTCGTCGGGTTACGCTGCGCTAACCCGACCTACTCGACTGTTTGGTTGCCCGGTCGACTTGGTCACGAACAAGGCAGTGCGTCCCGAGCTTCGTCCTTATATTGAAAAGGAAGCGACCCTTGTCTCGTGAGTGGCGTCTGTACCTTGATGAATGGAGTTATTAGGGGAGGCAGCGTCGTAGGTCGGGTTAGCACAGCGTAACCCGACAATCCAACCCTATCATTCATACCCCACTCCCCCGAAATCCATCGCATCCCGTCCCCAATCCGGCGGATACACCCCAGCCTCAATATATCGGTGAAAGCTGGAATACGGCCATTCCATCGCGGATGAAACCAATCCGTGTTTCACCGGGTTGAAATGAATATACTCGACATGCCGGGTGAAATCGGCCTCATCCCGCAGCGCATGTTCCCAATAGCGATGCTGCCATAACGCCTGTTCCCGCTTCGCTGTTCGTGCGCGATTCGGTTCCGTGCGCAATGCCGGGTCACAGTGCTTGGTGAACCACGTTTTGATGAGCCGCCAGCGTGTCGCGAAATCGGTGTCGCCCGGCGGCAGCGTCCAGATACAATGCAGATGATCGGGTAGAACCACCATCGCGTCCGCATCCGTACCCGCAAACAGCGGCCGCCGTTTCTCCGTCACCACGGTGAAGAAGAACGAACCGCCTGGAACAAATGCGCGCCGGTATCTCATTAGGTATTCGTCGGGTTACGCTGCGCTAACCCGACCTACTCGACTTCCACCGTGCAGATGTGGCGCCTTCACGGGCGCACTCATTCCCGCGCAAGCGGGAATGACAATCTATTCGAGATGTGTAGATACCTATGCCTCGTGGGTGCGGTCCACCATGCGGCCTAACTTGCGGGCGTCGATGAAGAGGGGCTCATTCGGCCTGGATCCCTGCCTCCTTGATGAGCTTGGCGTACTTCACGGTCTCGGATTTGATGTAGGCGGCGAACTGCTCCGGTGAGCTGCTCACCGCGTCCACCCCCATCAATGCGAACTTTTCCTTGACGCCGGGATCCCGCATCACTTTGATCAGGTCGGCGTGGAATTTTTCCACGATCTGTTTCGGCGTTCCCGCGGGCAACAGCACGCCCCACCAGTTCACCGCCACCAGGCCGGGCAGCCCGGATTCCACGCAGGTCGGGAGGTCCGGCACCAGCGGGCTGCGCTCGGGGCTGGTGACCGCGATCGCGCGCAGCCTGCCGGCGCGGATATACTGCATCACCGGCAGCGCATCGGAGAACACGATCTGCACGTGCCCGGCAATCAAGTCCTGCACCGACAGGATCCCGCCCTTGTAGCCGATATGCACGATATCGACTTTCGCCAGGTTCTTGAACATCTCGCCGCTTAGCTGCGCGACGCTTCCGGGACCGCTCGATCCGAAATTGAGCTTGCCGGGATTGGCGCGGGCAAACGCGATGAGTTCGCCCAGGGTCTTGACCGGCGTGTTCGGATTGACGACGAGGATGTTGGGGCCGGTCGCGATCAGCGACACCGGAATGAAGTCGCGCCCCACATCGTAAGGCACCTTAGAGAGGATCGGATTGACCGCGGTCGGGCCAAGGTTCCCGATCACGAAGCTGTAGCCGTCGGGCGCCTGGCTGGCGGCGTACTGCATGCCGATCAAGCCGGCCGCCCCGGGGCGGTTCTCGACGATGACCTGCTGGCCCCAGACCTCGGTCAGCTTCTGCGCGAGAACCCGCGCCATCAGGTCGGAACTGCCGCCGGGAGGATAAGTCACTACCAGTTTCACCGGTTTGGACGGATAGGTTTGGGCAAGCGCAGCGCTTTCCGGTAATGCCGCGATCAGTCCGAATATAATGATAAGTAGTCTGTATATCCGCATCGGCTCCTCCGTCTCGGTTATGTACTTTAGGTAACGCCTTACTGCGAACGCATATTACCCGAATTCCGCATCGTTGCCATCGGCGGCTGGGCCAGGTGAAATCGGCATGGTGCGGTCCCCGGGGCGCCGTTAGGCTGGCTTCCCGCCGCGGCGTCGGCGATACTACTCCTGATGTCTGCAACCCTACCCGGACCCGGATTCCGCCCCGATCAGACGCTGTCGCTGAACATGCGTCTGCTTGCCCAGCACGAGCTGCAAGGTTTTGGCGGCCTGGGCGAAGGCATGGCGATGCAGCTCGCGCGCGACGGGCGCCGCATCCTGTGGCTCGCGCACGAGTCCGCGCCGAAGAATTTTACCGGTGTCGACGTCACCGATCCGCGCGCGCCGCGGGTGGTGGTGCAGACCGAGCTTGCGCACGCCAAGATGCGGTCGAATTCCCTGGACGTGGTCGGCGATATAATGGCCGTGGCCTACCAGACCAGCACGACCGGCATGAAGCCCGCCGGCTTCGATCTGTTCGACATCAGCGTGCCGGAGCAGCCCAAGCTCATCTCCCATTTCGATGCCTCCGGACCGCATTCGCGCGGCGTGCACACGCTGTGGTTCGTCGACGGCGAATTCGTGCACATGGCGAGCGGCGCGCCGGACTTTCAACCGCGCCATCCGCTCGATGACCAGTGCTACCGCATTATTGACGTGCGCAATCCGTCGCAGCCGGTCGAGGCCGGCCGCTGGTGGCTGCCGGGCACACGCGAGGGGGACAGCGCGCCGCCGCCGCCGCGGCTGGCCCCCCAGTTCGACGCGGGCTTTCGCGCGCATAACACCAACGTCTTCCCGCAGCGGCCGGATCGCGCCTATGTCGGCTACATCGACGGCGGCGCGCTGATCCTCGACATTTCCAATAAGTCGCGTCCGCAGGTCGTCAGCCACTGGCGCCATTCGCCGCCGTTCAACGGGTTCACGCACACCGTGCTGCCGCTGTTCGAGCGGAACCTGCTGATCGTCAGCGACGAGTGCATTCAGGCCAACGGCGCCGACTGGCCGAAGCTGGTGTGGGTGCTGGATGCGCGGGTGGAGAGCAATCCGGTTCCGATCAGCACCCTGCCGGCCGCGCCCTATGCCGCATTCGCCCGCCGCGGCGGCCGCTTCGGCGCCCACAATCTGCATGAAAACCTGCCGGTGCCGGGGTCATGGCGCTCCGACCAGCTTGTCGTCGGAACGTTCTTCAATGCCGGCGTGCGCGTCTACGACATCGGCAATCCTTACCAGCCCCAGGAGATCGCCTACTTCGTCCCCGGCGCGCCCAAGCTGTCGCCGGCCGGCGCCATCCAGCTGAACGACGTCTACGTGGACGACCGGCGCATTGTCTACACGGTCGATCGCCATATCGGCGGCCTCTACATCCTTGAACTGACGCTGTGACGCCGGCCTCAGCCTCAAGCTCGACTGCCGCGCCGGATCCGCTTGCGAGCCGGCTGCCGGTCACCGTGATTACCGGCTTTTTAGGCAGCGGCAAGACGACGCTGCTGCGCCGGCTGCTGCGCCATCCCGGCATGAACCGGGCCGCCGTCATCATCAACGAGTTCGGCGACGTCGCCATCGATCACGAGCTGGTGGCGGCTTCCTCCGAGCAGATGACGCTGCTCAGCAACGGCTGCCTGTGCTGCACCCTGCGCACCGACCTGCAGGAAACCCTGCGGGAGTTGTTCGTCAAGCGGCGCGAAGGCTCGGTCATCGACTTCGATCGCGTATTTGTCGAAACCACCGGGCTCGCCGATCCGGTGCCGGTGCTGCATACCCTGCAGACCGACGGGCTGCTCGCTGCCCAGTACCGGCTGAACGGCGTCGTGACGCTGGTGGATGCGGTGAACGGCATGGGGCAGCTCGACACCATGCCCGAGGCCGCCAAGCAGGCGGCCGTGGCCGACCGCCTGGTCATCACCAAGACCGATATCGCCGATGGCAGTAGCGCCGAACGCCTGGAGCACCGGCTCAAGACCATGAATCCGTTCGCGCTCATCACGACCGCGGTTGACGGCGATTTGGATCCCGAGCTGCTGGCCAATATCGGCCCGCGCAGCGTACAGGCGCGGGCCGAGGAACTGAGTCGCTGGCTAAGCGCGGCCGGCCCGGAATTGCGTCCCGCGGAAGACGCGGACCGGAGCCGCTATGTGCGTGCGCCGACCGTGCCGGGCACCGGCGCCCACGACGCCGCCATTCGTTCATTCTGCCTGTGGTTCGATAAGCCTTTTACCTGGGATGGGCTGAGCGCGGCGCTGCAGGCGCTCACCGCCCTGCGCGGGCCGGATCTGCTGCGGGTCAAGGGCATCGTCCACGTAACGGGTGAAGCCGGGCCGGTGGTGCTGCAGGGCGCGCAGCATGTGTTTCATCCGCCGGTGACGCTCGCGGGCGGACAACAAACCGACCCCCGCTCGCGCATCGTATTCATCGTGCGAAACATCCCGCGCGAATCGATCGAGGCGCTGTTTGCGGCCGTGGGCGCGCTCGGCGCCGGCGCACCCGGCAGTTAAAAAACGCCGTTTTGAGCGGCTGCTTCCCGATTAATGGGTTTGCGCAGCATTAATTAATCGGATGCTTCACCAGCATTCTCATTGGACCCTGACTACGCTATCATCGGGAAAACGGGAAGGCGGGCGGCAGAAGCATTCTAACGTCACGGTCGATGCATGCCGTCCATTGATTGAAATACTTGCTCATTAAATTAACGAGGGGCGGTGTCGAAAACAAAGTTGGGTTGGCTTGCGTTAGGCGCTGCGCTGCTCGCGGTCGGGGCTGTTTTCCTTTATAAGCGCTATGCGCTGCCGCAATACGTCGGCGCAAGCAACGTGCTGATCGCGACAGAGAACGCTCTGGCAACACCGGAGACGCTTTTTCTCGGCAGCGTCGACCTCGAATACATCAAGACGTTCTCTACAAAGTTGCAAGGCAGGCCGGCTCTTCCCGATCTCGCTACTGCCGAAAGCGCGCCGGGCTCGGTCTTGGATACACTGGGCCGCCTCGTGCAGGCGCACTCCGGGGCGCTCTCCTATTTCTCCGCGGCGGTTTATCTCACGAAAGACGGTGCGTTCTCGACCGCTCTCGTTGCCGGCGGTGACATACGGGTTGAAGAGATTATCAAGGCGCTGCAGGATAACCCGCAAGCGAAGCCCGCGCCGAATCTGGCGAACGCGTGGATCGTTCAGGTCGAAGACCCCGATAACTGCCGGCTTTCGAAAGAATGGACCGTGGTCTTCAGCAAGAATCGCATCGTCGCGGTAGACGGGCGCGAAACCGGGCTCATTGAGCGTCTTCAAAGCGACACGCCCGCGGCCCGCAACCTGGATCGCTGGCGCGAATTCCGAAAAGACCGGTTCGCGGCCGCCGCGCTGTTTCCGCCGGAGGCGCTGCCTCAAGGTCTTGGCCCCTTGGTGCAGGGTCCGGCGGAAACCATCAAGCTCGGGCTGAATGAGTTTGACGGCGCTTACCTCGGCGCCTCGGCCAGGGCATTTCCGCCCAGCGGCAAAATTGCCCTGTGGTTATCGGCGCGCAGTCCGGCGGTGGCGGCGGAGAAGGCGCGTGCCTGGCAAGCGGCGCTTGTGTCGTCCCGCAAAGACTGGGAAAAGATAATCCCGACGTTTGCGGTACTGCACGACCGCGCCACCATTGGAACGCGCGATAATCTCCTCCTGGCGGATATCAGTTTAGATAAATCACTCGCCGACCAGTTGCGGAATCTTCCCGGCGAATTGATCGCGCTATTTTTCAGCGGGTTCAATTTCAAGCTGCAGCCGAAGGCGTCCGACCCAGCCGCGAAAACGCCGACAGAGCGGATCGACAAACAAGCCCGGCAATTCATCGCGGAGGTGAGCGCGGCGCAACTCAAGCCCTTCGATCCGGAAACTTCGTTCGCCGAGCCGGCGGATGTCGTGGCTGGGCCTTTCGGCATTCAGCTCGCCAGCATTCGCTTGACCGAGTCCGAACCCAGAACGCTCGAACTCGAGGTCCGCGCCGCGGGAACGCACCTGCCGAATAGCGGTGACAACGCCGAGCATATGCTCGCGTTCTCGATCGCAAGCGTGCGCGATAAGGACGGTAAGGAACTGTTACAATCGGCGAGCTGCGGACCGGATCGCAACGCACTCCCGGCACATCCGGTCCAACAGCTCGGGACCGAGGTGCTGGCGGCAACCAAGAAAGTGCACTTGATTGCATCGGCGCGACCCGCCGATGTGGCTTCGATTCAAGGTGCGGTGCGGCTTAATCTGCCGACGCGCGTCGAGACGATTGCGCTTACGCCGGCAAAGGCGGGCGACCGGATCGAACCGGACGGTTTGCGCATCGAGCTCACGCAAGTGGAGCCGAGCGCGATCTCTTACCGCGTTTCCGGCGACACCGACCGCCTCCTGCTGCTGCGTGCGAAGAACGCCAAGGGGGAGGTGCTGGCGCAAGTCTCCTCGTTCAAAATGGACGGCGTTTGGGGCAGCGGCAAATCGGTAACGCAAGCATTCGCGGGCGTGCCGGCGAGCGTGGAGTTTGTCGTCGCGCGCGCGGTGGAGCAAAAGAACTACGCCTTCGAGCTAAAAGGGGCGCGTCCGCAGAGTCAAAACGCCCGCGCCATGGACAAGGCGCCGACCTTCGGCCCATATCCCAAGATCGAGCTCGGACGCGACCTGCGGCAATCAATTACGGTAAAGCGCTTTCAACCACCTATGGCGAGCGCCAAAGCAGGCCCCGCCATCGTCGACCTGGAGTGGGCAAACGCGTTCAAGAGCTTGCGTTTGGGTCTCGCGCTCTATCTGCCGCCGCTTAAGAACCTCGAGGGCGCGTTGTCCGCGGCTGAAGTCGAGATTCAAGGGCTGACCCTGGTCGACGGTACGGTCCGCCGGCCGCGCATCGGCGAGTTACATTGGCGGACGTTGGTGCCGATGAATCGCGCGGGGAATGAACTGTTCAGCGGACGCGCCGCGTTCGACACCGGCATCGAATCTCCCGCCGATTCCCTGCGTTCTATCGCGGGGCGGGTATCGTTGCATCTACCTCTGGTTCTTCAAAAGACATCGGCGGCGGTGGAGGTGGGAGCGCAGACCGATACCTCCTGCGGATCGATTGAGTTGACGGAGATCACGCGCGGCGGGTTGACGCTCGCGGGTGCCGGCGACCCAGCGTGCCTGTTTGCCGTCCGCGCATTGAATGCCGAAGGCAAGGATTTGCGGGTAAGCAATGGGGCGATTGAATGGACGGCCAAAGACTGGCGCGACAGATTCACTGTCAGTGGAATACCGAGCTCGCTCGAACTGGTCACCCTAAAGAAAAGCGAAACGTTGAATTTCCCGTTCGTGCTGCAGAGGAGTGGCGGTGGTAATACGGCCGGAGCATCACATTAAGTCTTCACGTTTTTTAGTTGCGGAACATGACTGGTCTTGGCCCCATTTTCCCGGATACCCAGCGTGTAGGGCGAAAAGCGCGATATGCCGGATCAGCAAATCACTGCAGCATTTCAGCCGATTGACGGTGAAAAGAGGTGCCGCCCGGTAAACGGTGTCGGCGATAATCGGGGATTGCGCCATCATGGCAGGTGTTGGCCTTCGGCGGAAGGCGCTGGGCTTTTCCGCCCTACGCGCTCGCGCATCGTATTCATCGTGCGAAACATCACGCGCGAATCGATCGAGGCGCTGTTTGCGGCCGTGGGCGCGCTCGGCGCCGGCAGCAATAATAACCAGGTGTAAGAACAGCAAGTGGTGCTAGAATAGGTTCTTCACAAAAACGATCAGCAGGCGTAGGGTGCGTTCTACGCACCAAACATTACTGCTCTCATTCCCCATATCGCCTATGACTCTTTATCACCTCATCAGATATATCGGCACGTTGGTAGTCAGGCATTTGTCGCTGTAATCTGTCCATTCGTCGTTTATCGCTTCTCGTATTCGCTTTTATATTGAGGTGCGTGAAACGCACCAGACTGTGTGAAAACTCTAAAAATTTTTTTCATGTCTGGAAAATTTCCCACTCTATATCAAGATACCGTGGAAATATTGCGCAATTGCCCCACCAGAGTACCAATATTTAGATTTTCTTGCACACGTACTCCCACCGAAAAATTTAAGTTCGAGTTTTCACACAGCCTGGCACCCTACGCCTGCTGACCCATTTTCACCAATTCCCCCGGGTTACGGCGCTTTGCGCCTAACCCAGGCTACGCGTACTAGCGCCGGGGTTCCAGAAAGGAGACGTATATATGGTATAACCCAATCCGTTAGATCCCCGCATACCACTCGTAGCCGTTATCCTCCCAGTATCCGCCGCGTCCGCCGCGAATGTGCGCGAAGCTGTCCACCAGCTCGATCCGCATGATGTATTTCGCCATCTTGTAGCCGAGCTGGCGCTCGTCGCGCAGGCGCAGCGGAGCACCGTAGGGGATCGGCAGCACGCGGTCATTCATCTCGTAGGCCAGGATCGTCTGTGGATGGTAGGCGCCCGCGAGATCGATGCTCTCGTAATATTTATTTTCGGCGCCCTCCATCGGGTCGGCGCAAAAGAACATGACATAGCGCGCCTGCGGCAGGGGACCGACGCGGTCCAACAGCGCGGCGAGCGGCACGCCCTTCCATTTACCGATGCAACTCCATCCTTCCACGCAATCATGCCGCGTGATCTGCGTGCGCGACGGCAGTGCGCGCAGTTCGGCCAGCGACAAACGCGCCGGGCGCGCGACCAGGCCGCCCACCTCCAGCCGCCAATCGACGAAGTGGTTCGCGGCCAACGCCTGGTATTTCGCGTCGTTCGGGTAATCCGTGCCGTTACTTTTGAAATTGGGCGACAGGTCGGCTTCGGTATACTCGCGCGCCATCGACTGGGCGCGGGTGACGGCGCTCTGGGCGCGTTTGTTGACCACCTCGGCGCTCCCGAGTATGCGCGGGAACCAATGGCTTTCCGACAGCCTGTCGCAGCCGCCGAGCAGCAGCGCGCCCAGGCTGCTCGCTACCCGCGCCAGGAACCCGCGGCGATTAAGATTTCCGGTTTCACTCATGCGGTTCTCCAGGTTGATCGACGGTATACCATCCAGTGATCATGGAGCGGAGATTATTCCATACGCCCGAGACCAGGACCATAAAGACGTGGATTAACACGAAGGCGAGAAAGGTGAAGGCGCAAATGAAGTGGATCGTGCGCGCCGACTGCCTGCCGCCGAAGACGTCGAGAAGCAGGGGGAAGCCCGCATCGAGCCGCGGAGACATGGTCAGCCCGGTAAGGATGATGAGCGGACCCAGCGCGAACACGACGATGAAATAGGAAATCTTTTGCAAAACATTGTAGCGCTTCGCCGCCTCGCCCTTAGGAAAGCGGAACCGCATATGATCCCACACTGAACGGCCAAAATGCCGGAGATCTTCCCGGGAAGGAATCAAATCGCGCAAAAGATGACCGCTGGCAAGCGCGGACAGAGCGTAAATCAAGCCGTTGATGACGAACAACCACGCGAAGAAGAAGTGCCAGCGGCGGCCCATCGCCAGCCCTTGCTGGCTCGGAATCGTCGCCCAGGCAGGGAAGCCGCGCGCCGCCAAGTCGCCGCTGCCGTCGCGCGACAGGCCGAGCACTCCGGTCGTGCCGAACTCGTGGCCAAAGAGGGTGGTGACGCCGATCCCCTCGCCGGTCGCGGTCTGCTTTGCGCCCAGGCTGAGAATCGGATGTTCAAAGATCGACCGCTCGCCCCAATAGAGCGCAGGATGGGCATTGAAGATCTGCAGACCGCTCATCAACAGGATCGTCATGCACACCACGTTGATCCAGTGGCTCACGCGCACCAGCCTGGTGTGGCGATAACTCCAGCGGTGCGGCTCGGCCGCCGGCACTTCCGGTATCTCGGTAGGCGTTGTCATCGACGACATTTTTTCTCCCACGCGGCTGCCGCGCATCGGCCCTTGGACCGGCAGGCCGCGCCCATCCCAAGGTCGTTTCCGCCTGGTAGGCGGAAGGGGCACAGCCGGCCGCATGGTAGCGCCAGGGGCGAAGCGGATCAAGCGGAATCCTTCCTCCCGCTGCGCGGGTGCGCCGGGCGAATCCCGGCTTTCGCGCTGCAAGACAGGGTGCTTGTGCGGGGTCGAAATCTCAGGTTATGATCCCCGCGGAATCGCCCGCACAACACGAGAAAAAAATCATGCTGCGGCTCGCGCCGGCTCATAAGAATAAAATTCGCAACCGAGCGCGCAGGGTTGCGCGCCTCGTAGGCAGCGTTACCATGGCGGTGCTCGTATTTGCGCCCATGGCGGCCCGGGCACAGCCCGCCGATCCATATCCCAGCCGGCCGGTAAAGATCATCGTGCCCTATGCGCCGGGCGGCGCCACCGACATCATCGCCCGCATCGTCGCATCCAAGCTAAACGAATCGCTCGGACAAAGTTTCATCCACCGTTGACGCCCGCCGGCGGACAACAAACCGACCCCCGGTCGCGCATCGTATTCATTGTGCGAAACATCCCGCGCGAATCGATCGAGGCGCTGTTCGGGCCGTGGGCGCGCTCGGCGCCGGCACACCCGGCAGTTGAAAAAACGCCGCTTTGAGCGCGCCGTGCTGTGTAGCCCATAGACCTCGTAGGGTGCAATAGCGCAGCGTATTGCACCGCATGTAGAATCCTTAGCCTGCAATTAAGGCTTAGGGCATGCCGGATTACCGCCGTTACCGTATCGCTGGCAGATGTTATTTTTTTACCGTCAATCTACTGGCGCGTTGACCTAACGATCTCTTGGCCCGTCATACGATGCGTTGCGCGGAGTATTTATCCTGCGAATTGGGGGAATGGATGTCGTGGGCAGTGAACATTCGGTGCAATACGCTGCGCTATTGCACCCTACGCGGACTAAACCATGCTTCCGGGGATTGATATGCACATCGTCCCAGATGCGCGGCGAACCGCGCGTACCGCCATACGCAAAAGCGCGATATACCGGATCAGCCATTCACGGCGGCGTTCCAGCAGATTGACGGTGAAAAGAGGTGCCGCCCGGTAAACGGTGTCGGCGATAATCGGGCATCGCGCCATGACGGCATGCGTTGGCCTTCGGCGGAAGGCGCTGCGCTTTTCCGCCCTACGCGCTACTGCTGGTGGAATGACCCTACCCGCCAAAGCTTCATTCCATATCGCGAGAATAATTATGAGGAACAGATAGGGTAAAAATTCCCATCTTAAGAACCCGGCCTGTCCCTTGCGTAGATATTCGTTCAAATTAGGACACTACCAGCCCACCGACGGCACCGTCCATCCCCGGATTCCGCTCCGCTCCATCCGGGCTACAAAATTGAGTCGCCACGGAGTCTACGCTTAAGGTGGTGCCATGACTGTCTGACGTTCACGTACCGCGCCGGCGCCGATCACCCCACTTGGTAATCGGCGCCGGTGCCTTTTGTGACGCTGGAGTTACGCGATGCCCCAAGGTCCGAGACCTGCGACAAATAATATAACGACATGAATATGTACTATACTTTCTTTGGTCAGGGTTGCTATGCCCTCACGGAAAAGATGTACCGCTTCTTATTTAAGCGAGGACCGACCCATCAGTGGAAATGTCCGTGGCTCGGAAAGGCTTCAAATCATGAGCGACTATGTAGGAGGCCGAGCAACATACGAGTGCTAACAACGCGTCCAACCGGACCTGGGGGACGCTGTGCGCTCCCTCGGCCGGTTAGCGTGCTGCCTTGGAGGAAAGATGAGATTGCAGACGGTTCCCATCCTGCTATTCGCCTTTACAGCTTGTTCCTGCCATGCGCAGACCGAAGCGGAACAAGCAAGGTTGCCGTATGCGACTGTCCATAAAGTGGTAAAAGTCGTAATGGATCTCCAAGGAATCCAAGGCGCACAAGAGCCTCGCTTTGTCATGTCGAGCGATCTCCCGGGCGTAAAGCCGGAAGACATCAAGCTCTACATAGATTCGAGAACCGGCAAGATACCTCTCGCGCTCAACTCCGACGGAACCTTCTCTCTTCCATTACGAGAGGACTTACTGAAAGAGAATCCGTTTATCGTTGCCAACCAGCCCAAGGGAAGCATGTCGCTCAAAGCCGACGTGTCGTTCAGAGGTAGGCTCGACCCAGAGGATCAAGCGCTCGTTGAGCAACGTAAAGCCCGGTACGCCTCCCTTTTTTTTGCAGGAACTATCTCGAAGGCGAAAGAACTCTTCTGGTGTGAGTTCATACCTGACCTGCCAACGAATGCGCCCGCGGTAATCCACAGTAAGCAGGGAGACATCAAGGTCAGCCCGGATCAGGACGGCGTCACTCGAATCCGGTACGACGCCAAGCTCGCGGGAGAGAATCCATGGGTCACCTTTCCGTCGCGTGGCAAATGGATAACGCGAATCGAGATGGAGCTTCCCTAGATAAACACCTATCACGTCGTTTTCAGCCACGGATGGACTTTTTCAATAAGATTCTAAATCCCCGCCCGGTTCTTTTCTTTCACCGCCCGGTTTACCACGTTCACCGGCCACTCGCCGGAAAGGACGCGGCGAACTTCGTTGGGCGCCCCCGCCTGGAGGCCTACCATGGCCTGCTCGCTGTACCAGGCGACGTGGGGATTGATGATGACATTCTCGCGCCCCCGCAGAGGGTGAGGATCGGGAAGCGGCTCCGGGTCCGGCGTGTCAAGGGCGCAGCCGGCGATCTTGTTGGCGTCGAGCGCGCGGACCAGCGCATCGGTGTCTATGATGGCGCCGCGGGAGCAATTGATGAGAAAGGCGGTCGGCTTCATGCGCGAGAAAATGTCGTCGTTGATCATCTTCCGCGTCTGCGGCGTGAGCGGCGGATGGAGCGAGACGAAGTCCGACGCCGGCAGCATCTCGTGGAGTTCCATTTTCTTGCCGGGGACGTCGAATTGCCCTTGCTGGACATTGGGATCGGAAAACAGAACGCGCATGCCAAAGGCTGCCGCCCGCACTGCCACCTGCCGGGCGATGTTGCCGAAGCCGACCAGCCCGAGCGTGCGGCCTACCAGCCGGAAAATCGGCTTTCCGGGCGGGACCTCCCAGCGTGCGGCCCGGACGAGCCGATCGTAGAAAGCGACTTTGCGTGCGCAGGCGAGCAAAAACGCCATGGTATGCTCGGCCACCTCCTCAATGCAGTAGGTGGGGTTGTTGGTGACGATGATGCCGGCGCGGGTGGCCGCGTCGAGATCGATCGTGTCGACGCCGATGCCGTAGCGGGCGATAATCTTGCACTTGGGCATGCGCGCGATCACTTCCGCCGTGATCGGCCCGACGTAGGTATTGAGCAACGCGTCGCAATCCTCCGCCTCGGGCAGAAACTCCTCGGGCTTCTTGGTCTTGAGCGCTACCAGGTCGGCCAGACCCGCAAGTGTTTTTTTCTCGACGTCTAAAGATTCCCAGACGTAATCAGTGATAACTACTTTCGCCTTTCCGGCCATCTGACCCCCCTT
>WNFH01000399.1_pt1 | contig 27425 bp, 27 predicted proteins | sample 5400411 | NCBI WGS metagenome assembly WNFH01 (sample SAMN13153347, study PRJNA577476) | soil metagenome | isolation source: 200 cm saprolite under Douglas fir tree site 2 hole 3 | place: USA:California | collected 2015-04-18 | reverse complement strand
TGGGATCGCATCATTGATCCTTTTTCTGTCGGTCCCGGCCGCTCTTTTGGCCGAGAAGATTACAGCCGCCTATGTCGCCATCAATCCGAGCCAAGGCCTGTTCTGGGTCGCGAGAGATTCGGGCCTGCTGGCAAAATATGGGTTGACGGCGGATGTAGTTCTTGTCCCTGGCAGTCCGCGGACGGTGCAAGCGCTGATCGCGGGCGATCTAGACTATGCGATAGCCGGCACGCCGGCCTTTTTGAGGGCGCGGATGCAGGGGGCCGATGTCGTCATTCTCTCCTCGCCATCGAATTACTCTTCCCAGCGTGTCCTGCTGAAACCGGATTCGACGATCAACAGCCTCAAAGATCTCAAGGGAAAAATCATAGGCGTGACCCAGTTTGGCTCCGCGGGGGATGCCTTTATCCGAGTGGCGCTCAGAACGTCCGGTTTGAAAGAGTCGGACGTGACGATTCTGCAAATGGGCGGCACGCCGGGCGTTTCTCAGGCTCTCGAAGCGGGAAGAATCGAGGTCGGTATTCTGGGCGAGTCCGGGATGCTCCTGGTGTTTCAGGGGAAGGCCCGACAACTGAAAGGTGCAAGCTCGCGCGAGCTTGGATTTCTCGGACTGGATGCGCCGCTGGGCATCACCGAAAAGAAGATCAAGCGTGACCGGGGCTCTGTGCTTCGCTTCATGCAAGCCTATGTAGAGGCGATCCATTATTTCAAGACCAACAAAGCCGGCACAATTCGTATTCTGCAAAAATATATGCGCGGCCTGAATGAGGGACAAGTCGCCACTTGGTACGAAGAGTCCAAAGACTCCCTGCAGCCGGCACCCTATCCGGGCGAGGAAGCGCTCCGTTCAGAGCTGGAACAAATCAACGCCCCGAAATCCTACGCCCCGGCGTTCTTCGTGGACACAACCGTCCTCGATGAGATCAAAAAATCCGGTTTCATAGACCGTTTATACAAATAAAAAGGAGGGAAAGACCGATGGCTAAGATTAGACATATTGCAATCAAGGCGAAAGATCAGGAGAAAACCGCTGATTTTTATAAGCAGACCTTTGGTCTCGCGGAGGTTTGGCGCGGACCCGTGAGAGACGACGGGCACCGTGCGATTTATCTGTCGGACGGTTACATTAACGTCGCGATCCTCCCAGCCCGGGGCGAGCGGGAAGGCATTGACCACTTCGGCTTTCAGGTCGACGACATGGACAAGGCTTTGAACGTGGCAGCCGCCTCGGGGGCCAAGGGAGAAGCCGGAGCCAAGCCGAAGGACGGCCGCTTCGCTGAAATGGGCATCCATGATCCGGTGGGCACGCCGGTCGACGTCTCGGTGAAGGGCTGGAAGGTTTAGCGGCATCTTTTTCCCCGCGTTTTTTTTGAAAATTTCCTAGCGGTTTGTCACTGCCGCCGCAGGCAGGAAGACTCTTCGAGTCAATGCCTTGGCGCGGACTTGGGCACAAGTGTTGACTTGAGGTCGCAGGCCAAATAGTCTGTCGTGAAGGGCTCGGAGATCGAGGGCTGAGTCCGAGCACGGCTTGGATCATTTCGCCGCCCGGGTTACAACCCCTGCAAATTATCCATCGCGTCTAAAACTCTCGTAATTGATCATGGACCAGACCACGCCGAATCGTCGCGGCGATATCCGCAACGTCGCCATCATCGCTCATGTGGACCACGGCAAGACAACCTTGGTGGACGCCATGCTGCACCAGAGCGGCATCTTCCGCGCCAACGAAACGGTGGTCGAGCGGGTCATGGATTGCTTGGATCTGGAGCGCGAGCGAGGCATCACCATACTGGCGAAGAACACGTCGATCCATTACGCGGGAGTCAAGATCAACATCGTCGATACTCCGGGGCACGCCGACTTTGGCGGCGAGGTGGAGCGGACGCTTTCGATGGTGGATGGGGTGATGTTGCTGGTCGATGCCTCCGAGGGGCCTCTGCCGCAGACGCGCTTCGTCTTGAAAAAGGCGTTTGAAGCCGGACTGCCGCCCGTTGTCTGCATCAACAAAATCGATCGCGCCGATGCCCGGCCCGCCGCCGTGCTGGACGAAATCTACGACCTGTTTATCGATCTCGATGCCACCGGGGAGCAGCTCGATTTCCCCGTGGTCTACACCAACGCCCGCGCCGGCATCGCAACCCGCGATCTGCGCCGGCCCGGAGAAAACCTCAAGCCCTTGTTCGACTTGATGGTCGAGGCGCTCCCGGGGCCGCTCGTGGATGCCTCGGCTTCGACACAATTCCAAGCCAACAACTTGGACTACGACGATTACGTCGGCCGTCTGGCGATCGGCCGGTTGAAGAGCGGAACCTTGAGCCCCGGGCTCTATACCCTCTGCCGCGTAGAAGGCTTTCAGCTGCCCGTAAAGATCACGCAGCTCTTCGGCTGGCAGGGGCTCAAGCGGATCGACTTCACATCGGTCAGCGCCGGCGACATCGTCGCCGTGGCGGGGGTTGAAGAGATCCAGATCGGCGATACCATCGCGGACCGTGATCATCCGCAACCGCTGCCGCCGCTGCGCGTGGATGAGCCGACCATTGCGATGATCTTTAGCGCCAACAACTCGCCGTGGGCCGGCCGCGAAGGCGATTTTGTGACCTCGCGCAAGCTGCGCGAGCGACTTCTTTACGAGCAACGCAAGAACGTGAGCCTTCGCGTCGAAGAGACCGACTCGCCGGACTCTTTCAAGGTTACCGGCCGGGGTGAGTTTCAGCTCGCGATTGTGATCGAGACGATGCGGCGGGAAGGTTACGAGCTGCAAGTATCCAAGCCGACGGTCATCACGCGGGAGGCGCAAGGTGTCGTACAAGAGCCTGTGGAGATGCTGGTGATCGACATTCCGGAGGAGCACATCGGCATCGTCTCCCAGTTGCTTGCTACCCGGCGCGGCAAGATGACCAAGATGATCCACGGCGGCTCGGGACGGGTGCGGCTCGAATTTTCCGTGCCCTCGAGAGGATTGATCGGCTTCCGCTCCCGCTTCCTCACCGACACGCGGGGCACCGGCATTATGAACGCGCTGTTCAACGGTTGGGCGCCCTGGCACGGGCCGATTCAGGCGCGCAGCAACGGCGCCATGGTCGCGGATCGGGAGGGACTGGCAACGCCCTACGCGGTCTTCCATCTCCAGGAGCGGGGCACGCTTTGCGTCGCCCCGGGAACGCGCGTCTATGAGGGCATGATCGTCGGCGAGTACTCGCGCGACAACGATCTCAACGTCAACATCTGCCGCGAGAAAAAACTGACCAACATCCGCGCCGCCGGTCGCGACGAGAATATCCTGATCACGCCGCACCGGGAGATGGGACTCGAAGTGGGAATTGAGTGGATCGCCGAAGACGAACTGGTGGAGGTCACGCCCCAATCGATCCGTCTGCGAAAAAAGGTCCTCAAGCAAAACGAGCGTCCGCGACGGCACGCGGATGAAATGGACTGAGTTGCTCTGATTTTTTTGCTTTTGCCTTTTAAAAAGGTTTGGTGTAATTGAACGACCAGCGCGATCAACGTCAATCTCAAAAACATGGAGGGAAACTATGTATCAGACAAATATGTACGAAGGCATGTCGGCGGAAACCGTCACTATGCAGGGGGCCAAGGGGGATAAGATCAATGCTTACTTCGCCAAGCCGCTGGGTGATGGGCCCTTTCCGGGAATGGTCGTGATTCATCACGCGCCCGGATGGGACGAATGGTACCGGGAGTGCACGCGTAAGTTCGCGCACCACGGTTATATGGCGATTTCTCCCAATCTCTACTTCCGCGACGGTCACGGGACACCTGAAGACGTGGGCGCTAAGGTCCGGGCGGCGGGCGGCGTTGCGGACGACCAAGTCCTGGGCGATCTCGAAGGGGCATTGCGTTTCCTGCGCTCACAGCCAAACCTAAACGGCAAGGTGGGTGTCTTCGGCACCTGCTCGGGAGGCCGCCATGGCTTTCTCGCGGCCTGTCGTCTGAAAGGCTTCAACGCGGCCGTGGAGTGCTGGGGCGGGCGCGTGGTGGCGTCGAAGGAAGAGCTGACGCAGAAGCAGCCCGTCGCCCCGATCGACTACACCAAAGATCTTTCGTGTCCGCTCATCGGGCTCTTTGGCAATGACGATAAGAGCCCCTCACCGGACCAGGTGAATAAGCACGAGGAAGAACTCAAGAAGCAGGGCAAGAACTACGAGTTTCACAGGTATGACGGGGCGGGGCATGGATTCTTCTACTACGACCGGCCGGCCTATCGGCAGGAGCAGGCGGTGGACGGCTGGAAGAAGATATTGGTCTTTCTCGAGAAGCACCTCAAGGCCTAGGCGGATCGCAGAGCGCGGAAGGGAGGAGAAAAATGTGTACGATGATTGCCAAGCAAGTGGATATCGACGGCAGCGGTAAAGGGAAGGACGGGTGGTTCGAGGTGCGCCAGCTCAACGTGTCGTATGACCATCCCTACAACATGCCTTTGGAACACGCGCTGAACGTTGACTTTGTCAATGAAGCTGAGGGGCCGGGAGCGCGTGTAGCGGTCGAGCTGACTCTAGAGGCGGCGCGTCGTCTGGTGCAGACGATCAATGAGGTGTTGGCCCAGGCCGAGGCGGGCGGCTATGTGGAGGAAAGGATAAAGGCGCAAGGATGAAGGCGAAAGGCAACAGTTTGCTGCTGATGCCTCACGCCTGTGTTTAGATCGGCGGTCTTCTCTCGTACCACTTAGCGTGCTGCTGGTAGGTATAGGCGGCGCGCAAGACGGTGGGCTCGTCGAACGGCTTGCCCACAAGCTGCAAGGCTACGGGAAGATTGTTGCGGGAGAAGCCGCACGGAATCGAGATCGCCGGCAATCCCGCCAAATTGAACGGTCCGTGATATTCCGGCGCCAGATGTTTGTAAAAAGTATCGAGCGCGTCGACTTCCTCGAACTTGGGCGCCGTTGCCAACTGGCAGGGCAGAGCGAGCAGATCCACTTTGTGAAAGACCTCGGCGCACTCTCGCTTGACTCGGCTGCGGATGCGCTGCGCCTGAATGTAGTCTGCCGCGCTGGTTAGCAGGCCTAAATAGACTCTCGCCCGCCGTGCGGTCGCAGCATTCTTGATGAGGCTCTTCGCTTCGCTCTTGTGCGCCGCGAAGTGTTCGTTGTAATAGATTATGCCGTTCGCAATCGTCGCGAGTCTGAGCGTCGGCAACTTGACCTCCTCGACGCGCGCTCCCATCGATTCGAGCTCGCCAATGGCTTTATCCACGATCGTCAGGATCTCGGGGTCAGTGCGGACTCTGCATTGTTCTATGTAGTCGCGTGGCACGCCGATGACTATGCCTTTCACATCTTCCCTCAGCGCCGCTGAGTAGTTAGGCACCGGCGCGTTGACCGAGGTAGGATCTTTCGGGTCGTAACCGGCGATCGCCTGGAGCATGTAGGCTGCGTCTTCGACGACCCAGGTCATCGGACCGCAGTGGTCGAGCGACCAGCTAAGCGGCGCGAGACCGCACCGGCTCACCCGGCCGTAAGTCGCCTTTAAGCCAACGATCCCGCACAAAGAAGCCGGATTGCGTATCGAGCCCGCGGTGTCCTCGCCGAGCGCGCCTAGGCAGAGCCCGGCGGCCACCGCTGCGCCAGCGCCTGTGCTCGAACCGCCGGTGATCCGTTCGGTGTTCCATGGGTTGCATGGTTGCGGAATTTCGATGGGAAGGCTGCTCATAGCGAGTTTGCCGAGCAGCGCGGCACCGGCCTGTCTCAATCTTTGGACGGCGCTCGCGTCCTCTGCGGTTTGACTCTTGCTCTCACGTATCAATGCCGGAGCGCCCTGCACATCCAGCTGATCTTTGACCGCCACCGGAATCCCGTGCAGTGGGCCTTTGTACTCGCCCTTGAGAATCTCCGCCTCGGCCGCGCGCGCCTCAGCGAGGACGCTATCTGCCATAAGATTCACGTAAGCGTGAAGCCGTCCGTCGACGGTCTCGATCCGCTTGAGAATCGCGCGGGTCAGCTCGACCGGGGAAAGCGCCCGATTCCGGATGAGCCTTTGGGCCTCGTGGATGGTGAGATGAAATAGTGGTTTCTCTTGAGCAGCCATGCCATGATCCTTTACTTCTTAGTCCATTCGGGGTGAAAGGTAGGCGCGAGCTCTTCGTCTGCGAGATCCACGGAGTGAAGCGCCTCGAGAGCCGCCACGTACGTGTCGATGAGCTTTCCGAAGCGCTCCAAGTCGCCCTCTTTCGGCTCGAGCCCCGACTGGGCCAAGAGCGCGACTAAAGTCTGCTCAGTTCGCTTCTCCATTTTTGTGTCTCCTCTTAAACAGGCGCCAGTCTATCTGCGGCGTCGAACCGGCGTCAAGTGCGATTCCACATCCTCCTTCATCTTTCCGTTTTCATCCTTCATCCTTTTCCAAGTGGCTGGTGTCACCCCAGGTTCTAAGTGTCCACCCGCCGTCGCCATAGGTAAAGACGTTCAAGCTGCTGTTCGGAAAGTCAAAGCGACGGGGTGCCTCGAGCGGGATGGAGAGCACGTGCCGGAACAAACCGCTGAGAACGCCGCCGTGAGTGACAACTACAATGGATTCGGCGCAATGCCTTTGCGCCAGCTCCTCGAAGCAGGCGATGTTGCGCTCGACCTGCCGGTGCAGGCTCTCCCCTTCGGGGACGATGTAGTCCGGATCTCTGCTACGATAAGACTCGTATTCCCCAGGATACTTTGCTTTTATCTCTTCGCTTGTCAGTCCCTGGAAGACGCCTAGATTCCGCTCCCTGAGCCTCGGATCCGAGACAACGGTACGGCCGGTGGCGGCCGAGATGATTTGCGCCGTTTGCGTGGCCCGGCCGAGGTCGCTGCTGTAAAGAGCGCTGAAGCTGTGATTCACGAGACGTTCGGCGATCGCCTGAGCTTGGCTGATCCCTTTTGCAGTGAGCTCACTGTCGAGATGCCCTTGAAACTTTCTTTCCATGTTCCACGTCGTTTCGCCGTGGCGGACGACGATCACTTGGGCTCGCTGCATGGAGTTGTCTCTATCTGCCCCAGAGGCTTTTCACGAACCCTTCCGCCTCAAGCAGCTTGAGATAACGGTCGCTGATGTAGCTCTTGGCATCGACCTGCTTGCCCTTGGGATTGGTCTCGGCAGTCTGAGCGACGACCGCCTGCATCGCCTCCAGAGACGGATAGGGGACATTGGGGAGGACGTCCTTAAAGTAGTCATAGCCCTCTTCGAGGGCCTTCAGGTTGTTTAGCCGGGTAAACTGAGCCATAGCCTTCAGCGAGTATTCCTTATCCGTCTTGAACACCTTGATCGCCTCGAGATAGGCGCGCAGGAGATTCAGCGTCTTTGCTTCGTTTTGATCCAGGAATCTCCGGGTCGCCAGAATGCCGGTGTTGAAAAAGGGGATAGCCATCTTCAAAGAGTCCGCCAGGATGAAGAGCTTTTGCCTTTCGGCCTCGGTGCCGAAGGGGGCGTTCATCACCGTCCCGTCGATATTTCCGCTTTTCACCGCAGCGAGCCGCGCGGGCTCATCGCCGATCTGGAGAATGGTGACATCCTTGACGGGATCGAGGCCGAGTTTTTTTATCATCGCGCGCAGACCGAAATCCGCCGAGGAGGCGAATCTACTCACACCCAATTTCTTTCCTCTAAGCTGCTCCACGGTTTTGATCTCAGGTCGCGTTACGAGTTGGTAATTGAGCTTGTCCAGGAATGCGGCGATGTAAACAATGTCCGCGCCCGAGAGATTGGCGGCGACTCCCGGCGCCCCGCTAAGCTGGGAAAAATCCAAATTGCCGGAGATCAGGACCTGAATGTTGGTGGAGCCGCCGGGGATGTAGATGATCTCCGGGGCGAGGCGGTATTTGGCGAGCAACCCTTTATCCTTGGCGATCCAAACGAGGCCCGACTGGATGCTGATTGCGCCGTAGCCGATCCGAATTCTTTCTTGGGCGTCACCGTAACGGACCAGCCAAAGAGAAAGTAAAGCGACTAAGGTCAAAACGATATTCTTCATGTCTCTGGCACCTCCCAAATCACGGTTTTTCCCTCTCACCCCGGCAGTCGATGTGCCTGACCGGCGGAACGGGCACCGATTGTGGTGGAAAGGTGGGAAAAAATCAACTCATCACACCCATGATCGACGGTGGACAGCAGCATAGCTGCATAAGGCCAGAAACATATTGCACAGTTTGGGTACGTGAGAGGGGTGTGCAGATTCACAGTTATGCTTACCGGATACGGGGCTTTGGCAGAATCGCTGACTATGCCGTACGTTGGGCAGATATGCTCAGCGACAAAGGTAAGCACAGGGCCCAGGTGCTTAGTTTCTGGTCCAAGTACGGGCTTGAGCCCACGTTGGAAGCTTTTGGGGTTAGGCGACGCACGTTGTACCTGTGGAAGGAGAAGGTGGTGAAAGGGGAAGGAAAGCTTGAGGCCTTAAACGATCAGCCTCGCACTCCCCGGCGGCGCCGAAAGCGGCTATGGCCGAGAGAGATCATCGAGGAGATTGAGCGGAAAAAGACTCGCAAGGTGAGAAAGCCTAAGGGCTACAAAGCGAGTGCTCCCGGACACTGTGGAGCTTTTGATACGGTGGAGTACTTTCTCGATTGCATGAGAAGATACGTGATCCCCTTTACCGATCAGTACTCCCGTTTCTCCTTTGCTTGGGCAACTCAGAGTCACGGCTCTTTGGCTGCTCGGGAGTTCTTTGGCATCGTGCGGGAGATTTTCCCCTATCCGCTTCAGTCGGTTCTCACCGACAATGGCTCTGAGTTTATGAAGCACTTCGATGAGGAACTAAGACGGTTGCATAAAAACCACTGGCACACCTATCCCAAGACTCCCAAAATGAATGCTCATGTGGAGCGGTTTAATCGCACGATCCAGGAAGAGTTCATTGATTACCATGAAGATCTCTTAGTGAACCCCAACGAGTTCAACCGTGAACTCATCCCTTGGCTGTTGTGGTACAACGCTGAACGACCTCACTGGTCCCTTAAACTCAAATCTCCAGTTCAGTTCCTGTTGCAACGAAACCCCCCTCTGTGCAATTCATGGTGGCCCAATACATGTGGTTGCAAACGCTGAGGAGGATGGGTTAGAATCCGTTGCTGGAAAATTTATGTTTGGTTTGGGAATCGGAGAACTCCTGGTCATTCTTCTGATCGTTCTGGTTCTCTTTGGTCGCAAGCTACCTGAACTCGGTGAAGGCCTGGGCAAAGGAATCCGCAACTTTCGGAAGTCCGTTAGGGAGCCGGACGAGATTGATGTGACCCCCAAGGAAGAGCAGGGGCAGGGCAAGAAAACGCCTGGGTCTCCTTAGGTGGTCTCATCCGCTGACAGGACTCGGTAACTGAAGTACTTTATCTCTCCGCTCGGCTTAAAGAATACAATCGCAAAGATCGTCGACTCTTCAGGGGAAATCTCGAATCTCTTCAGCGGCGGAAGCTTCTGGATGTCCGATAATTCCTGACCCGTCATGCCCCGGATGATCTTTGGAGAGATCGCATTGCCGACCCAGATCGTCTGCCGCTCAATCTCTTTTCCCTCTGCATTGTAGATGTTTCCTTCGACCTGGATTCCACGCACGCTTGCGGGATTGTGATTGACGGCGGCGCCCGATATGACAAAAACCTCTCGGTTCTCAGAGATCACCATGAAGCTGGGACGAATTGATTTGAGGTCGACTCCTAGCCGAAGATGACTGTTTTTGATTACCGAGGAACCCAGCCAGGGGACGGCTTTTATGAAGGGTTCTATGGTCTGAGGACGGGCTTGGCTGACAAAGGAGACAACGGAGTAGAAGAGCAGGAAGCAACAGAATAAGCTGAGATAGGGCAAGGTGGAGAGAGCATACCCTTGGTTGAAGTTTGCGCTGATACGATCTTCCGTTTGTTCCAATGTCGAGGGAGGCTGCTCCGGGTCTGTGTCGACTTCCGTAGGAACTTCGGAAGGGGTATCGATTTGAAAAGTTCGGCTTTCTTGGGGAATGTCGAAGGACTCCTCTTTTGGGTGGGCCGATGTTATTGACCAAGAGTCTTCTGTCTCGTTGTTCAAGGCGGATGACGGCTGGTTGTTCTCGGTCATCGACAGTGGGCGTTCTCCAGGATCTCGCAAGCCGAGATCGTTCTGGGCGAGGAAAGGTGGTTCCTGGATCTCCATTTTCGGAGACTCCATTGGTTCCCGTGCATTGTTGTGCAGGGTTGGGGGTTCTATGGGTTCTGGAAATTTAAAGTCCTCTTTGTTTCTCTCTTCGCTTGTTGGCTTCTTGGGAGCCGGAGGGAAGGAGAAACTCAGCTCTCGTCCCTCATCGTTATTTTGTTGCCGGCTCGCCGTTGTTGTGCTGGAGGTCTCGCGCGCCGGACTTGGAGCAGTCCCCAGTCCCTGAGCAAAGATGTGCTTGCAACGGGAGCAGCGAAAAGTGGGATTCGGAATCGTTGCGACATTCTCCTTGACTCGGTAGGTGGTCCGACAACTAGGGCATTGAATCAACATGGATTATCAGTGCTTTCCGGGGCAGGCCGGGCTTGTGCCCGAGGGCTGCACGGATTAACGACATTTTAAGCTAATTCGCTAAAAATTCAAGATTTTTTGCTGTGGATGGCTTGCTGGCCTGGAAAAAATTTGAATAAGATCTCTTTGCCAACGTCGAACGAGCATAGGGGCACAGTGGAGCTAAGCGACTGGGAGCTTGTCCAAAAGTGTCAGGCGGGAGAAATGGAGGCCTTCCAGGAGCTGGTAGCCAAATACCACCGGAAGGTATTCCAGGTGGTCTTGGGAATATTAAATCATCGGGAAGATGCCCTGGAGATTGCCCAGGAAACTTTCCTTCGGGCCTACAAAAAGATCAAGGGCTTTCGAGGGGGTTCGGCTTTTTATACGTGGCTCTACCGGATTGCGGTGAATCTTTCGATTGATTTTCAGCGACGCCAAAAACGCAATCCGATAGAGTTCAGGGACTCCTTGGATGATGTGATGGAAAAGCAGGAGGAGTCTGGGCATGACCCTCTGCATAATCTTCAAGACAAGGAGATGGGCAAGCATCTTTTGGCGGCTATCGACGAGTTAACCCCGGATCACCGAGCCGTCATTGTGATGCGGGCCGTTGAAGGACTCTCGTATAAGGATATCAGCCGTATCCTAGGCTGTTCGGAGGGGACAGTCATGAGCCGGCTCCATTACGCGCGGAAAAAATTACAAGAAAAGTTGGGTCCCTTTCTATGAAAAGACAGTGTGAAGAAATAGAGAAACTCCTTGGACCATGGTTGGATCGAGAGCTCAGCCAAGCCGAGGCGCAACAGGTGGAAACTCATCTGGAGGAATGCCACGCATGCTCCAGGGCGAAGGAGCAATTGGAACGTCTCCAAAATTCTTTGAAGAGCTTCTTGGAGGCCAGAGCGTCGGGAGTGTCGTTTGAGCCGTTTTGGCGCGAGCTCCAAGAACGCATCTTGGAGCAAAAGCCCTGGTATGGGGCGCTTTGGGATTGGGCTCGTCTCGCCCTCTATCCTCCGAGGCTAACTTGGGCCATACCGCTGGTGATTGTTCTTCTCCTGGCTATTCTGTCCCTGGAGCAATTCGTTCCCGGCTGGGGTTTGGGGCCCGGTAGGAATAATCTCGCAGCGGTAGAGTCCATCGATGGTCATGGCTTGAACGTTGCGGTGTTTCGTGAATCCAAAACCAAGACGACCGTCATCTGGTTATTTCAAAATCAGGAAGAGGAAAATGAATCTTCTGAGGAGTCTGCTCCGAGCGACAATACTTTTTAGTTTAGGGTTGGCTTTTTCGGTTCCCTATCTCGACGCAGCCGAGAAGGGCCAACAGGCTGTCCAGTTGAGCATCGGCACTATTCTCGCCAGCAACGAAAGCGATAATTTCGATCCTAAACTCTCCAAAATGAAAAGTCAGCTGGAAGTGATCAAGTATCGCTCCTATCGCTTGATCCGGGAGGAGGTCCAAAAGACGAGCCTGCAGTCGAGCGCCGCATTTGAGATTCCCGGGGGAAGGTCGCTCATGGTGGTGCCGGAGGAGTATCGTAATAATCGGCTCTACTTGAAGGTTCGTCTTCTGGAAGGGGATAAACCTCTCTTAGATACGAGAGTCAGTCTCCGAAATCGGGGCAACTTTCTTTTGGGGGGTCCGCCGCACGAGGGGGGCGTCTTGATCCTTTCAATCTCAGCTATGGCCCAGTGACGTTACCGATCATTCGATCACGTTCTTTTCTATGGGCTCCACGATGACCCCTTTTTCTTTGAGCCAGACGATAGCCCGGTTAACCTCTTCTCGTTCGCCGTCGATCTCGAGCGCGATCAGGCCCATTTCAGAGGTAACGGTAGATCCCCGAATGTTAAAGACGATGTCGAATGTTTTTGCCAGCCAGCAAACCAACGGTTCCTTGACCAGCTCTTTGGGGAACGTCAGATAGACCCGCTCGCAAACCTTGTCTTTTCCCGATTTCGCCATCTGTCCGTTCAAATAGAAAAATTCAGGTTGCCGATCGACATTCTCTCCCGCCATCCAATCCACAAGTTGGTGCTGAGGTATTTATCGCCGAAGTCGGGGAAAACCGTGACCAGAGTTCCCGATCTCAGCTTTCTAGCGATCTGAAGGGTGGCATGCATGGCTGCGCCGGAAGATTGCCCGACGAGGATGCCCTCTTCTTGACTGAGCCGGTAGACCATCGCGTAAGCATCTTCGGTAGAGACGGAAATTTTTTCATCCAGTTCTTCTTCGTGATAAATGCCGGGGACGATGGAGCTGGCCATGTGCTTCAGACCTTCCAGGCCGTGCAGGGCGTCGTCCGGCTCCACGGCGATGATTCTGACTTTCGGGTTCTTCTCTTTGAGGAAGCGTCCCGCGCCTATGATCGTTCCTCCGGTCCCGATCCCTGCGATGAAATGAGTGATCTCGCCTTGGGTTTGACGGTAGATCTCAGGACCGGTGGTCTCATAATGGGCCTGCGGGTTCATGGGGTTAAAATACTGATCGGGTTTAAAGTATTTTTCGGGATTTTCCTGAAGAACCTTGCGGCAGAGACGAATCGCTCCGTCAGAGCCCTCCATGGGGTCACTGTAGGTCACTTTGGCGCCAAAGGCGCCGATAATGCGTTTCCGTTCGCTACTCACGTTAGACGGCATCACCAACTCAACCGGATAACCCAAAACCGCTCCGATCATGGCCAGAGCGATGCCCGTGTTCCCGGATGTGGAGTCAAGGATAGTTTTTTCCCTGTTCAATTTTCTCGACTCGATTCCGGCTTGAACCATCTTTAGAGCGGCCCGGTCCTTAACCGAGCCTCCCGGATTGAAGCCCTCCAATTTGGCAAAGATCCTCACTCCCCGCGAAAGTCCATGAGTCATCTTGCGGATCTCTACGAGAGGCGTCTCTCCAATCAGCTCCAGGACAGACTCTACACTCTTCGGTTCCGCGGAGCTTTCGGAAACGAGCCAATGGGCTGGAGTTGGCTTAGACATGTGTGCGAGGAGAAGAAAGCGTTAGCGCCCGCCCGCGATGGCCGGCACGATCGATATGTTGTCCCCATCCTTGAGAGAAGTTTCGAGGTTCTGGAGGAACCGTATATCGTCTCCGTTGACGTAGACGTTCACAAACCTCCGAATTTTGCCCGTTTCGTCGCAGATCCGCTCCTTGATTCCGGGAAAATTCCGCTCTAGGTCTTCGACCAGACCGCGCACGGTATTTCCCTGGGCATTCACCTCATCGACTCCGTTGGTGAACTTGCGCAGTGGAGTAGGCACGCGAACACGTACCGTCATAATTCGACCTCCTTTTCACATTTTGGATTGCCGATTTTGGATTTTCGATTGTAGATAGCAGTGCAATGCCTGTGCCTTTAAATCCAAAATCTAAAATCCCAAATCTAAAATCGCCGTAGATATCTTTTTATAAACTTTCCTCGGTAACCTTTCAAGGCGACAAAGGAAGGAAGGCGCCCGACGACGATCCCGGATCGGGAAGGTTTTACCCCTGGCTGGCTAGGGCCTTCCCGCGGGAAGGTTGGTTGAGTTCGAGATAGAGTTCGTCAAAGTTTTTCAGATTCGCCTGGATGGTAAAAGGCTTCTCGACACTCTGAGCAACGACTTCAAGGGTTTTGTACCCGTTCCCGGTGACGCTGATGACAATCGACTCGTCACGGGGGATCCTTCCTTGTTGGATGAGTTTTCTAGCTACAGCGACTTCGGTTCCGCCTGCCGGCTCGGTGAAGATCCCTTCGGTCCGCGCGAGCAGTTTGATGGCATCGAGGATCTCCTCATCCGTCACACTCTCTCCCCAGCCGCCCGTCTCCCTCACCGCTTGGAGCACGTAGTAACCGTCAGCCGGATTGCCTATGGCGATCGAGCTGGCGATCGTGTTGGGTTTCACCGGACTGATGAGATCGGTCCCTCTTTTGAGGGCTTGAATGATCGGCGCGCAGCCGCTGGCCTGAGCCGAATAAATCTTGCAGTGATCCCCGTCGTCGACCAATCCCAACTGCTTGAACTCTTTAAACCCCTTGGCGATTTTAGGCAGGATGGTTCCTCCGGCCGAGGCCACTATGACGTGGCGCGGCAGTTTCCAGCCCAACTGTTCGGCGATCTCAAAGCCGTGGGTCTTGGCTCCCTCGGCGTAGTAGGGTCTAAGATTGACGTTCACAAACGCCCAGCCGTATTTGTCCGCGATCTCACTGCAGAGCCGGTTGACGTCGTCATAGTTCCCTTTGATCGAGATGGTGCGAGGGCCGTAGATGGCTGAGCCAATGATCTTTCCCTGTTCCAGGCCGTCAGGAATGAAAACGTAGCAGTTGAGGCCGGCCTTGGCCGCGTGGGCGGCGACTGAGTTGGCGAGGTTCCCCGTCGAGGCACAGGAGACGGTGTCGAAACCGAATTCGATCGCCTTGGATATGGCGACGGAAACTACCCGGTCTTTGTAGGAGAAGGTCGGGTGATTCACCGAGTCATCCTTGATGTAGAGTTCTTTGACGCCGAAGGCCTCTGCGAGTCGGTTCGCCCGAATGAGGGGAGTGAAACCTGAATGGAGCCCGACCTGCGGTTCTCCGTCGATCGGAAGGAGTTCCCTATAACGCCAGAGGTTTTTTGCCCGGGAGAGAATCTTTTCGCGACTGATCGACTTTTTAATGCGGTCGTAGTCGTAGACAACCTCCAGCGGACCAAAACAGGTCTCGCACACATGCAGAGGCTTCTTGGGATACTCCTGGCCGCACTCTCTACATTCGAGTCCTTTGACAAAGCTCATCGACTTTCCTTTCCTTTTAGGCTATCGAAGTCACCCTGGATGTTTCATTCGATTTTCCACAGGCCCGGCATTGGGGATTTCGGCTTATCTCGATGGTTCGGAAGTTAACCGTTTTCGCGTCATAGATCAGCAGCCGGTCAATCAGAAGCTCTTCTTCCATGCCGGCAAAGTATTTAATCGCTTCCGTGGCTTGAATCGAACCTATAGTGCCCGCGACCGCGCCCAAAATTCCCGCTTGCTGGCAGTTTAAGATCTCTCCTGGAGGCGGCGCTTCAGTGAAGATGCAGCGGTAGCAGGCGGACCTCCCAGGTATGACGGTCATAGTTTGGCCCTGGAGCCGCACAATCCCGGCATGAGAAAAAGGTTTCCCCAAACTCACTGCAATGTCGTTGATGAGGAACTTGGTAGCGAAGTTGTCGCTGCCATCAATAATGAAGTCATAGGAAGCGATGAGTTCTGACGCGTTATCGTCGTCCAAGCGCATCGGGTAAACGCAGATCTCTACTTCCGGGTTGAGCTGATGAAGTTTTTCCTTGGCCGATTGTACTTTTTGCCGTCCGATGTCCGACGTGCAATGGAGGATTTGTCGCTGCAGGTTGGAAAGCTCTACCTGATCGCTATCGACAAGCCCAATGGTTCCGATGCCGGCTGCTGCCAGATAGAAAGCTGCAGGAGAACCCAGGCCTCCCGCCCCAACAACCAAGACCCGTCCCTGGCATAGGCGGATCTGCGTTTTGCCTCCCAGGTCGGGGATCATGATTTGGCGACTGTATCGCTCAATCTGCGCTGGAGTTAAACGAATACTCATTTTGACCAAAAAAAAACCTCTTCCCATGGATAAGAAGAGGTTTTGCCTCGCCTTATCTTCCCCCCTATTGCTAAGGGGTGGGAGTTAGCACCAGCGTTCCAAAATCTATGGAACCGGTTGCTGTGGCTTCGAAGGGCCGATCCCTCCACCACTCTGGATAAGGTACGTGAAGCAGACATTAACGTACTCCCCCATACCGTGTCAAGAGGTTGTATTGGCGTGAGACTCAAACTCGGTGATCTAACTTTTCCAAATCTCAACTTCCTTGCCGCATTCGATCCGTAACATGTCATCTGAGATGTGGATAAAAAGTCTGCAGCGCCTTGACAGCTTATGGGATTCAAATATACTCCGCCTATGTGGTGGCGGATTTTATCGGGCCTATTCCTAGGCGTCTGGCTGAGTCTCTTCGCGGTTGAATTTTGTCAGGACCTAGGACTCTTTGACTACGATGACCCCGGGATGGACCAGTCTATGAATGCTACACTAGCCAGTCTTGAGGACGCAATTCAGCTAGATGACCATCACCATCCACTGAAAACGGTTTTTCCTGCATTCTCCTTGGGAACACTGGATCACTTCCCACACCAGAGCCTGCCTATCCTGTCTGTCAAGGAGGTGCTCAGCTTCATCATGTCAAGTCGTGAAATCATCAAGCTCTACCATATATTCATCATCTAGGATTTTTTCCATTTGCCGGTTGGGTGGTGGATAAGGCCAGTCTGCCGCCGGCGCGTGTAGGTCACGGCGGAATTGAACTGCCTGTGGCAGTTCTCATTCCATTTCTGTTATAGGGTAGGGTCTTCAACGAGGACAAAAACCGACCGCGTTTTTTTCCTATAAACGTTGAGGCAAATCTACATGCCATTTTTTTTCTTGGAGATTTGAATGGAAAGCTTTACAACGGGAGACTCAGCGCTGTTGAAGGAAGTGGGAGCTCAGGAACCAATGAAAATACCTCTGTTGGACCTTACGAGAAAGTATCGAGCCATTGAGAAAGAGCTGAAAGGCCGGTGGGACGCGGTCTTGGCGTCGATGAGATTATTAAACGGCTCAAATCTTGCCGCCTTTGAGAAGGAATTTGCAGCCTATTGCGGCGTCAAGCACGTTATCGGCGTCGCTTCAGGAACCGACGCGATTTATCTCTCTCTGAACGCAATCGGCCTCAGTCCCGGCGATGAAGTGATTATAGCCGCTCATGTGCCGGCGCCGGTCATCGAACCCATCATCTATTCGGGTGCTGTGCCGATTTTAGTGGATAAAGCCAAGGGGGACTACGGACCTGATTTGGACGGGACAAAGGCCGCGATTAACCGGAAGACAAAAGCGATCATTGCAGTCCATTTACTGGGCCTCCCTTGCGATATGGATGCTATTTTGAAAATAGCCGAGGAGAAAAACATTCCGGTTGTTGAGGACGCCTCGCAAGCCCAGGGCGCTGTGTATAAAGGTAGACGGGCCGCTGGTCTCGGGATCATTACTCCCATGAGTCTAGGGCCAGTGAAGAATCTCGCTTGTTATGGGGACGGCGGGGTTGTATTGACTAACGACGATGGACTTGCGGAGATCATGCGCTTGCTTCGTGTTCACGGCCAGGGGGAGAAGTATGATCATAAAATCTACGGGTGGAACAGCCGGTTAGACGAACTTCAGGCGGCGACGCTTCGCGTGAAGCTCCCAACGCTTGACCAGGACAATGCCAGGAGGAGAGAAGTTGCACAGAGATATTCGGAACCTTTCGGTCATTTGCCGCTCAAAGTTCCACCGGCCTTTTCTGACCGCGCCAGCGTCTACCATCAATATGTGATTGAAACCACTGAGCGGGATCACTTAAGGAAATTCTTGGCAGACAAAGGAATAGGAACGGGTATTTACTATCCTCTCCCCCTGCATCAACACCGAGCTTGGTTGGCAGGAGGATTTCCGCAATATTCGCTCCCCGAGTCTGAGAGGTATGCGCGTCAAAACCTTGCGCTTCCTGTCTTCGCTGAGCTGACCGATGAGGAGATAGAATATATCATAGCGGCAGTTAGGGAATATTTTTTTACCAAGGATTGATAGCTCGCGTGCATCCCGCCAGACTTTCCGTCGTTGCCCCTATGCACAACGAAGGAGGCAACGTCTTGCCTCTCTACGAAGGCATTCGAGAAGCGATCAAGAATCTCGACCAGCCCTTTGAGATCATTTTCGTCAATGATGCGAGCACCGATCAGACGCTGTCCGTTATGAAGCAGATAGCCAGCCGAGATCCCCATTTTCATTATGTCGATCTTGAATCCAATGTTGGAGAAAATTGGGCTCTTCTCGCCGGCATCTCAAAAACGAAGGGCGATGTCATTCTGACCATCGACGGCGACTACCAGAACGATCCGGCCTATATTCCTGTCCTCCTGGATGAGTTGTCCAAGGGGTATCGCGTAGTGTCAGGATGGCGCAAGAACCGGATCGGCGACTTTTGGACGCGTCGGCTCCCTTCGCAGGTTGCCAACGCTCTGATTCGCATCATCAGCGGGGTTGCGGTGCACGATTGCGGCTGCGGTTTGAAAGCGTACCGGCGCGAAGTGATCGAGGGAAAATTCGTCCCAAAAGGTTTTATGAATCGATTCTCCCCGGTAGTCTTCGGTGTCAGGCCGGATGAGTTCTCCGAAGTTGGAATCGTTGATCGCATGAGGCAATCCGGGCGCTCCCACTATGGGATCGGTCGGGTTTTCGTGGTATTTCGAGATCTATGGGTCATAGCTTTTGCAGTGCAAGGACCGAGAAAATGGCTCATGAGATTTCAGCTGGGGCAATGGTTTTTCCTTCTGCTGTCCGTTCTGCTTCTGACATGGGGCATGCGGGCCTTGGCGTTTGTTATGGTTTTGATGGCTTTACTATCGTTTTCAAATGCCAAGAACCTCAAGCGCTTTGTCGGCGCTCAGGAAAATCCAAATTTTCGCATTAAGGAGTTCCGTTAATATCGTGACAAACACCATAAACGTCGGATTGGTAGGCGCAGGCTATTGGGGCAAGAAATTGCTTCCTAAGTTTCTGGCAGCTCCGAACTGTTCGGTCAAGATGGTCTGTGATCTTCACGCTGATCTTTGTTCCTCCGTGAGTCAGAATTATCCCGGTGTTGGCACAACCGATTCATATGAGAAGATGCTCAACGATCCAGAGATCGGCGCGGTGGTATTAGCCACTCCTCCCGCGACGCATTTTGCGCTTGCCAAGAAGGCAATCGAGGCCGGCAAGCACGTCTGGGTCGAAAAGCCTCTGTCCACCAGTTTCGAAGAAGGGAGTTTGCTTGTTGGGCTGGCGCAAGAGAGAAGAATAGTTCTCTTTGTCGATCATACGTTTCTTTACGACCCTTTTGTCAGGGCGATTCGCGATCTCATCAAGAAGGGAGAGTTGGGTGATATTTACCATGCCTTTTTTCAGAGGCTCAATCTGGGCCGGATCAAACGCGATTCCAATGTATGGTGGAACTCCGCTCCCCATGATGTTTCGCTGCTTTTGTACCTCCTGGAATCACAACCCGCCAGCGTAACTTTGCACGGCTACCACTATCTTCAGGATGGGATCGAAGATCTCAATATGGCTGCTATCGAAATGGCCGACGGGACTTCGGCTTTTATCTATCACAATTGGCTTTACCCGGAGAATACGGCCAAGCTGACCATTATCGGGAGCAAGAAGCTCCTCATGTACGAGGGCAAATTCGGCAGGCGTGAGGTCTCTGTCTGCGAATATGCGGTGGAAAAGGATGGAAGTGAAGGTCCAGAATTTCCTACAACCATACCCTCCCGGATCGTCCGACAATATCGGCTGGAGGATATCCGTGATGAAGAACCTCTTGCACTTGCCATAAGCGATTTTTTGGGAGGCATTCGTCAAGGATGTCCTCCTCTTTCAGACGGCAATTTTTCTTTGAAAGTACTCGCGGTACTTGAAGCGGGAGAAGACTCGCTTCGGTCGGGGGGCGGGAAGATCCTGATTAAAACTTGATCCATTGCTAGACGGAATATGCCTTCTTAGTTTTTATGACCACCGATATTGCGACTACCCACCCGGCCGGCAACAATTCTTCCGCCGGGCTCTGGGATAATGCGACCCTCTTGTTTTTTTCGCTCTTCTACCTTTTTGTTTTGTTCCATAATCTGGGAGGGCCGCCGCTTTTAGAGCCCGACGAAGGGAGGAATGCCGAAAAAGCCAGGGAAATGCTGCTGATCAAAGACTGGGTAACCCCACATGAAGACTTCTTACCGGTTTTGGATAAGCCTGTCTTCTTTTATTGGTTGATTGCTTTCTCCTACAAGTTCTTTGGCATCTCCGAATGGTCGGCGCGACTGCCTTCCGCTCTTGGAGCGTTGGGCTCTGTTGTGCTGATTTATCTCTTTGTCAAAAGATTCTTGGGATTTTGGGAAGCGTTGTGGAGCGCTCTTATCTTAGTCACGAGCGTTGAGTTTTTTATCTTATCCCGCGTCGTCATCTTCGATATGGCCCTCACGTTTTTCATTACGCTTTCTCTCTGCTGTTTTTACTGGGGATTGAACACCGACACTAGGACAAAAAAAAGACCGCTTTATCTCTTGATGTATGGTGGCATGGGCGTTGCCACCCTAATAAAAGGGCTGGTGGGTATCATCCTTCCGGGGATGATCATTGTCCTATTTCTGCTTCTCGCTCGGAAATGGTCCGCGCTAAGGGAGATGGATTTTCCCCTCGGTGCTATTTTCTTTCTCCTTATGGTGATTCCGTGGTACACATGGGTGGAGATAAGAAACCCAGGTTATCTTCGGTATTTCTTGTGGGAAGAGCATTTTGTCCGCTTTTTAACGCCACACTTCCATCGAAGTGAGCCGTGGTACTACTTCCTCGTGGTGTTGGCGGTAGGATTTATTCCCTGGACGTTTTTGCTTCCTTACGTCATCCATACCCAATGGAAGACGCCCTCACGCGAGATAACTCTATTTCTCGTCCTCTGGACGATTTTGCCTTTTCTTTTTTTTTCGCTTTCGGACTCCAAGTTGCCCCATTATATCCTCCCCATGTATCCTCCTCTCGCGATACTGACAGGCGTCACCGTTGTGAATATCCTTTCGGATTTTTCACTCAAAGGGAATCGAATACTCCTTCTACCCTTGTACGCTCAGATGCTTCCGATTTCGTATCTGGTCCTCGGGACACTCCGGCCCTCTCTCTTGCCCAACAATATTCGGGAACCCATTGCGAAGATATCGCCATTGCTCTTCGCGAGTAGCGCCGTCATACTGATTGCCTTCTCGGTCTTCATCCTAGCCAACCGCAAGAGTTATTGGAAAAGGCAGAATTCGCTTTACGTCTATTACTGCATCAGTCTAATTCCTCTTTTCATTTTGATTGGACAGATTAAGACGGCGATTTCGCCGACTCGTTCTGCTAAGGACCTCGCGGAAAGATCGTCTGCACTCATTGGTCCCAAAGATCAAATTGTCTTTTATAATACGTTTCTTGAAGGCCTCCCTTTTTATCTGGGCGTCAAGCGGCCAATCTGGATCGTCTGGTCAGGAGCAAAAAGTGAGATCATGGGAAGTTTCTATGTCGCTGAGAAGCGGCCCGCGCCGGCGAAGGGATACGGGAAAATCCTTTTCACATTTGCGGAATTTGCGGAGGAGTGGAAAAAATCAAACCAGCGACTCCTTGTTCTCGTTAAGAAGAAAAACCTTCCATCCCTAGATGGGCCCTTGCCAAAAGAGCTCTTGAAGGTTAATGAATTTGTTCTACTAACGAATCAATGATCCAGCTGGAATTGCGAAGGGGAATGGTATGCCCATAGAGAGTGTTTTCTCGGATAAAGCCTGGGAGAGCAAACCCTACCTGTATCCCCTTTCTCTCTCGTTCCTGGCGGTTTTGCTTTTCTTTCCTGGACTGGGCGCCAGAGACTTTTGGGCGCCCGGGGAGCCCATCTACGGAGAGATCATAAGGGTGATGTTTAATAAAAGGGAGTGGGTGATTCCGATGGTCAACGGACAGATCTACGCTGACAAACCCATCCTCTACTTTTGGCTGGCTCTTTTCTTTTCCCAGATCGCTGGTGGAGTGAGCGAATGGACGACTCGACTCCCAACTGCTCTGGGTGGGCTAGGGTTGGTTCTTACCACGTATCATCTAGGCAAGACTTTTTACGATCGGCAAACGGGATTCTTGGCCGGTTTGCTGCTCGCCACGTCCAGTCGAGTGCTTTGGGAATCCCGTTTCCTGCGTCTAGATACAGTCCTTTCATTTTTCTTGCTTCTCGGCTTCTATCTGTTTCTGAAGGCATTTTTGGAAAGAGGTCCAAGGAGTCATTATCTCGTCGCCTATTTCTGTTTTGCGTTAGCGACACTGACCAAAGGCCCCGTCGGTCTGGTTCTACCGGGGTTGACCGTTCTTAGTCTGCTGTTTCTTACAGGAAGGTGGCGAGAGCTCAGGTATATGCGCCTGATCGCAGGTTGTCTCCTTGTGGCTGGGGTGATTCTCCCGTGGCTCCTCCTCCTTCATCTCAGAGGGGGAGATCAATGGATTAAAGATTTCATTTTGATCCATAATGTTCAAAACTATGCCGGCGCGCCGATCGGTCACATTCGGCCCTTCCACTACTATCTGTGGAATCTGCCGCCAGACTTTCTTCCATGGACTATCCTGCTTCCAGGAGCGCTCATCTATTATTACCCCTGGAGAGAAAGGCTCCGGGAAATTCCGACCCTAGCCTTGTTTTGCTGGTTTGCTGTTATATTTTGTTTTTTTAGCTTTTCCAAATCAAAGATCGCTTATTACCTGCTCCCTCTAACACCCGCCCTGGCCATATTTGCGGGCAGCTACCTGAAGAACCTCTTATCAGAGGAAGCACGGAGAGGATTTCATTGGCGATGCACCATCTTTTTTCTATATATCTTGTCCGCAACATTGCTGGCCGGTGGAATCGCGCTTCCCTTTGTCAGCCGGAGGCTGGAACCCGCTCTTTGGGGTCCGGCGCTTCCTCTCGCTCTTACTTTAGCCGCCGGATCGATTGGGATGATCCTGCTGCTCAGACAGAGGAAAATCGAGGCCTCCTTCTGGGCTCTCATCGGAGTTCTCATCAGCTCCCTCTTCATCAGCGATGTCGCCGTGTTCCCCTACCTCGACAAATACAAATCGCCCCGTCCCATGGGGGAATTCATATGGGGCAATGTTTCCTCAGCGGCGCCCGTTTATATTTTCCAAAGCACCATGATCGATTTCAATTACTATGCCCGGAGGGAAGTGATTCCGGTAGTCACCTCCTGGGAGGAAACCGACAAGCTATCCTCGGAGGGACAGGTCAAGTATTTGCTCATCAACGAGAAGGATTTAAAGGAAATGCATAGAGAACAAGGGCAAACAATCATGGTGGAAAAGCGCGTCGGCGAAAGAAAATGGTATCTCCTCAAACTCACGCGGCAAGTTCAATAGAGCCTGCCTTGCGGGCCAGCGCCTCTCCGAGAACTCTATAATTCCATGTGCGGCATCTACGGATACGTCTCCTTAAAAGGGAAAATTGAACCGGGGATATTGAGTCGCATGGGCGAGTCCCTGCGGCACCGAGGTCCTGACGATGAAGGGCAAATGATCCGCCATGACGGGCAGGCCTCGGTCGGCCTTGGCCATGAGAGACTGAGCATTATCGACCTCTCTTCCGCCGCGAAGCAGCCCATGGCTAACGAAGACGAGACTATCTGGGTCACTTTTAACGGTGAAATTTATAATTTTGGCGAATTGAGAAAAGAGCTGGAAGGCAAAGGCCATAGGTTCAAATCCCGTTCGGACACCGAGGTGATCGTTCACCTTTACGAGGAGACGGGAACGAGATGTGTCGAGAGGCTCGAAGGGATGTTCGCCTTTGCCCTCTGGGATGATAATAAAAAAAGCCTTTTCCTTGGAAGGGACAGGATCGGGAAGAAGCCTCTCCACTATTCCATTGTTCGCGGCGGCATTGTCTTCGCTTCAGAAATCAAGGCTCTCCTGAAACATCCCGATGTCGGAAGGGATTTAGACCTGAAATCGGTGAGCAAGTATCTGACTTACGAATACGTCCCCGCGCCGGATACCATCTTTCAATCCATCAAAAAGCTCGAAGCGGGTCACACTCTTCTCTATCACAAGGGCGAGGCGAGCTCTTCCAAATACTGGGATATTCCCCTGGAAGACTATCCGATCGCCGACAAGACCGAGGCCCAGTATACCGAAGAGCTCAGGGAAACTTTAGATCGAGCGGTCAGGAGCCGGTTGGTTGCGGACGTGCCCGTCGGATTGTTCGTCAGTGGGGGGCTTGACTCCGGATTGGTTGCGGCTCTCGCCGCAAGAGCGAACCATCATCTCGAATGCTTTACGATAGGCTTTGACGAGCCGTCATTCGACGAGAGCGCTTATGCGGTACAAATCGCCCGTTCTCTCGGCATCCGGCACCACGTAAGGGTCTTTCAGGCTGAAGATATGCTGGGGGCGGTTGAAAAATTGCCCGATATTTTGGACGAGCCGTTAGCCGACCCGTCCATCCTTCCGTTATATCTTTTGTCTCGATTCGCATCCGAAAGAATGAAGGTGGTGCTGAGCGGGGACGGTGGAGACGAGCTTTTCGCGGGTTATCAAACCTATCAGGCCCACAAGCTCGTAACCTATTACGACGCGCTGCCGGGATTCTTGAAGGCATCCCTCAGGGCTTTGGGATCTTCTTTGCCGGTATCTCATGGCTACTTGAGCGCGGACTTTAAAATCAAGCAGTTCCTCAAAGGGGTAGGGGTTTCCTCTGAAATTCGGTTTTTTTTGTGGCGCGGCGCCTTTAGCAATATGGAAAAGAGGGATCTGCTGTGTCCCGAGCTTCAAATGGAGCTGCAAAATCACAACTGCTACGATGATATCTTTCGCTACGTCAGAGAAAGCGGGCTTACCAAAGAGCTCGAGAGAATCCTTTACCTTTCTATGAAGCTTTACCTTCAGGACAACAATTTGGTGACGGTGGATAGGGCCAGTATGGCGAGCGGGTTGGAGGTCAGATGCCCTCTACTGGACTATCACTTTATCGACTTCGTCTGCCGTCTTCCTATGGATTATAAGCTCAAAGGACTGAAGACCAAATACCTTCTGAAAAAAGCCGCGGAAGGTTTTCTTCCCAGAAAGATCATTTATAGACAAAAAAAGGGGTTTGGGATTCCCGTGGCCAAGTGGTTAACAGGGAAGCTCAAGGAATTTATGCTGGATTACTTAAGCGAAGAGAGAATAGAGAAACAAGGACTTTTCAACTACCCGTACATCAAGGGCCTGATAGAGGAGCAGCTCACAAAAAAGAAAGATAATCGAGAGCCCTTATGGACACTGTTGGTATTTCAGATCTGGTATGAAAGGTACATCGAAGGGCATAAGCATACCAGCTAACTTCGCCACGCATCCATGGGAGGCATTCGATTTTGATGATTCTGAAACTGAGATCCATCGTCCTGCTACTGGCCTTATGCGTTCTGCTCTTCTTCTGGGAACTGGGGGATATCCCTTTTTACAACCGGGGGGAGCCACGCGAGGGCTTAGTGGTCTCGGAGATGTACACCACGGGCAACTGGATTTTGCCCATGGTGAACGGGGATTATATCCCTTTTAAACCCCCTCTCTTTCACTGGGTCGGAGTCCTAACCGCAGTGGTTCTGGGAAATGTGAACGAGTTTACCGTGCGCTTTCCCTCGGCGCTTTTCGCGACCCTAGGCGTGCTCCTCACCTATCTAGCTGGCGCGCGTCTTTGGGGCGAGAGGTCTGGGCTTATTTCCGCGATGGTCTTGGCCACTAGTCCTGAATGGTGGCAAACGGCCACCATTGCTCAGGTAGATATGACGCTGAGCTTTTTCATGGTTGCAGCTCTTCTGCACTTCTTATTCCTATATCTTGAAAGAAAGGACGACATAAAAAACTCAATGGGGCTGTCACTATTTCTGGCCCTGGCGATGCTTGCAAAGGGGCCTGTGGGAGCCCTTCTTCCGATGCTGGCCATTGGAGTTTTTCTTTGGCTTCAGCGTGATCTCGCCTTTCTTAAAAGGCTCCATCCGTTTGCCAGTGCCACCGTTTTTCTTCTAGCGGCCGGCTCATGGTATGCGCTTGCCGGCTGGCAGGGAGGGAAGGCGTTTTTCATTAGACAGATTATGGAGGAAAGCCTACAAACAGCGGTTGGTGCCTATGGCCATTTTCAGCCGCTCTACTACTTCATCCCGGTCTTCCTGATAAATTTTATCCCTTGGAGCTTTTTCTTGCCCTCTCTCGCTCTCCTTCTCTATAAGGAGCGCCATCGTCTCGCAGAAGAGAGATTGCTCTATCCACTTATTTGGTTTGTTATCGTATTGCTCTTTTTTTCTCTCGCTCGGGGGAAACGTGGGATTTATATCCTTTCACTCTATCCAGCGGCAGCTTTGCTTTTAGGCGCCTGGTGGCAAAAATTGGAAAAAGGAGAAGGAAGTTTCCCGCGGCTTACACGCATGATTGGGTACTTTATTGCAGGATCTTCTTTATCGGTCTTCGGTGTGTTCTTGACGCTCCTATGGGGAGAAGATGTTTTGAATGGTTTGGGCATCCTTCACTTGGTTGGGAATCTCCCAAAGCTGCCCGCTATTTTCCATTCTTTGATCTCCTCCTCCCCGTTGTTGTGGGCTTGTTTCGCTCTGTCTGGGATGGCGGCTGTTCTTTTAATCTGGGCGTTATCAAGAAAAAGCTGGAACTACGTCTTCGTTTCCCTCATGGTCATTGCGGTTTCCGCTACGCTTGTCACTAAACGCATCTACTATCCCTTCCTTGCTTCGGAGCGAACACTGAAGCCTTTTTTGGAACGGGTCAAGCAGGAAATAGATCCGAGAGCCCCTCTGTTTTTTTATCGTTCCTTTGACCTTGGCACGATTTTCTACGCCCATAGGCATATAGCCTCATTCCAGAAAGATAGAGGGCAGTCCGAGGAGCCTTTCTTTTTGCTGATGTGGGAGGAGGAATGGAAGCGATTAGGCGGGAGCAAGGGATTGGAAATGCTGGACATAAGCGAGGGTACCGGAGCTGTGGGAAAACACCATATGGTTCTTGTGAGAGTGACTGAGAGTGGCCCATTGTCGGAGTCGTCCTTGTCCCAGAGCCCAGATGATGCGTCCGAAGAGCCGCTGTAAGAAGCGGCTGGTGACCCACGGCGAATGGGTAATCCAAAAACTCGCCTCAGCCCCCACCGCACCCATCCTAAACCGTGCCTCAGGTTCTCCTTTTCCAACTCGTTCGAGATCACCGGAATGTTTCTTTCTACGAAGGTCACTCTAGTTTTAGCAGGGCTGGAAAAATAAATCCATTAGTGCTATCGGTCGTTTGCCGTCATTTTCTGCGTGAATTGGGAGAAGACAATGGGGCCGACACAAGAGGTGGCAACTTTTGTTGCTAAAACGCGCTACAGAGATATTCCTCCG
>WNFH01000398.1_pt1 | contig 27439 bp, 28 predicted proteins | sample 5400411 | NCBI WGS metagenome assembly WNFH01 (sample SAMN13153347, study PRJNA577476) | soil metagenome | isolation source: 200 cm saprolite under Douglas fir tree site 2 hole 3 | place: USA:California | collected 2015-04-18 | reverse complement strand
ATTGCCCACGGCCCGAAGGCTTTCTTCCCTATGATTGTAACATTACTTAATGCGTTTGTATTAGTCTACATTGACCCAGCTCTTCCGTTCGACTGATTCCAGAACCGCGGAAACAACTTTCTGGGCCTCCATTCCCTCACGGAAACTCGGGATCGTCTCCTCACCCGTCCTAATGCCGTGCACGAATCTCCGGGTGAGGTTGGAAAAGATGAATTCCCCCGGCACCCGCTTCGGGTCCGAGAGATTCAAACCTTGAGTCAGTCTTTCCGGAATGGGTATAGACTGGAGGTGCGAGTTCGCTCCCTGGGCGCCCCAAAGCCTCCCGATGACCCAGTCCGGACCCTTGCGATCGATATCCACGCGCAGCACTCCTTGATCGCCGAAAATCCGGATGCTCTGGAAGATGCTGCCACGCGCCACGCCGCTCGCATGAATCGTCGCCTGAATTCCGCCGGCCATCTGCGCGATAAAAACACAGGAATCTTCAACCGTCACAGCCTCGTGGCCGACGCCGTCGGGAGACCGCCTTTCCTTATTAAAGGTAGCGGCATGTCCGCATACCCGGCTAAAGTCTCCCACCAGCCAACGCACCAAGTCGATCAAGTGCACGCCCGTGTCGCCCAAAGCTCCAACACCCGCGATCTCTTTCCTAAAGCGCCAGGGCAGGTGTCCTTCCGGGGCTATTCTCACCTCCGTGAACCAAGTCGCCTCCAGATGGAAGATCCTATCGCCCGCATACCCTTCCTCCAGGAGCTCCTTCATGCGCCGCACGGCAGGAATGAAACGAAAGTTAAAGGCCGTCATGTGAACCCGCTTGGCCGCTTGAGCCGCCGCGAGCATGGTTTCGGCCTCACGCACGGACATGGCTAGGGGTTTTTCACACAGGACATGAAGCCCGCGAGAAAATGCTTCGATAGCCATCGGGCAGTGAAGATAAGGCGGCGCCGCAATGCTGACGGCGTCGAGCTCTTTAAGCGACAAGAGATCCCGGTAATCGGTGAAGACATTGGGGATGCGAAATTCCTGCGCTATCTTTTCGGCGCTTGACTGTGTTCGTTGGCAGAATGCCGCGACTTCCACATTGTCACACACCTGAAAGCCCAAGATGTGGTTGCGGCCAAATCCCCCGCCGACCACGCCAACCCTGATCCTTCTGCCGCGATCTCCTTCCACCCTTCTCTCCGTTTATCTTGAGACGCAGCTAGACACGCTTTTCCTGGCTAGATTGAAGGCTCGGCAAAGAAATGGGCCCGTATAGCTGCCACCAGGCCGCAGCGAAGTACTTGCCTGAGAAGGCCTCGGACCCGATGCCGAAGACCTCGGGGAGCCGAATCCAGGGAATCGCCGGGTTTTGATGATGAATGCCGTGCAGGTTGAAATAAAGCAACGCCTTGGAAGCAAAGAAGGGCAGCCTGAGGTTGCGGGCGTAAAAGATGTCGTTGACGGGCGTTCGGTAATGATAAACATTGTCGAGGAAAGAGACCAAGAAAGCGCGCGCGATCAAAGAGCCTGCCAACCATCCCCAGTTCTCCCCGTAACAAGCGAAACTCAAGGCGAGCAACACAAGTATCAGAACTCCATCGGTGCGAACTTCGCGCACCGCCTCACGGGTCGTCAGGCTTCTGAACCAGATCCCACTGAGAGTCTCCCCGTTAAAGTAACGTTGCCGCATTCGGCTAAGAATCCTCCGCGGAAGATAGAAAAGCAGCGGGCTTAAAACCTCAAGCAGGTACAGCCCGCCGAAAATATAAGAATAGTAACCGAGACTCGCCTGGAGCTTCGAGCTTTTTTCAGGATCATAAATATCCGTCCCCTCCAGCGGGGTCCGGTTCAACTTATGGTGCAGGAGGTGACTCAGACGCAGCACCCGAAAGGGAGAGCCGAAAAAAATCGATAGCAGTCTTCCGAAAAAGGCATTCACCCGTTGGGAGGGATGGAAGAGATCGTGGATCGCCTCGTGAATAAGACTCCAAAAAGGGTTATTGAGAGCTGCCAGAGGTATCAGGGTCAGGCCCCACCACGCGCTGTGCGGCAAAAACCAAATGGGCAGGAAGAAAAACAGGTAAAGGTTGAGGAGCAAATGGCCGGCGGCAAGACCAAAATTGATTCCAGCCGGGACGGCTTGGGAAAAACCCCGTCCTTCATCCGCGCGAACAGCTCTACTCATGCCGGGCTTTCTCTATTCTTTCGGTTCTTTCTTTCTCCAATCAACTGCCCAAGAGAACAACGAAACCAAACCCCGCGATGACAACCCCCGAGACTCTATGGACCCAATGTAAAACCCCATCCGTGAATCGCTCACGATAGACCAACAGGCCGGCGGCCAAAAGGAACCACCACAGAGCCGAGCCGACAAAAATGCCGAGCATCAACATCGCCGCCGAAAAATATTCTCCCCTGAGACTCTCCACGCCCCAGCCGGCATAGATGGCAAAAAAAGAGAGAATGGTCACGGGATTGCTCATCGTCAGAAGGAAAGTCGAGGTGTAGGCCCCCAGACGTCCGTTCGTTTTTGCCGCCGCAGCCTGTCGGGCGGGACGAGTCATGAAGGTCCTGAAACCCAGATAGCAGAGAAACAGTCCGCCGACGATCCGGAGCCAAGGCCGCTGGCTAACGAGAAAGCCATAGACCAATCTCAGACCAAGGGCCGCGATTCCGCCGGCAATAGCGTCGCCCGTGGCGGCCCCCAGGCCAGAGATAAGACCGTACGTGGCTCCTCCGGATAAGGCGCGGTTGATGCACAAGAGACCGATCGGCCCGACGGGCACAGCAATGAGGAAACCGAAGAGAATACCGTCAACGAAAAGTCTGATGTCCATGAACTACCCGAACAACATATCCGGCGTTGTCGTGGCCTGATTAAAAGTGACGGGAAGAAGTTCGGCCGCTTTGTATTGTAATGAGCCCCCTCTAGTGGGAAGTCATGGGTAGGCTCTCGTTGTCCCGCGCACAGGATCCCCGCACTAAACCTTCGCACCCATCAGCGCTATAGTGCCCCAGACTTTCGCCATACCTCATTGCACGCAACCGGAAGAAGGAGCGGCAGTACGCCGCTTACCGTGACAAGATCAACATTCTTCCTCCCCGCACAATGCAGCAACATAACATACCTTTTTTTCTTTTTCGAGGAGCATGAAAAAATCATATCCAGTTCTCCTAAAATTGACGACGATGTATTGTCCGCCATATCAAAGGTTGAAATCCGTCTCCAGCCGGCAGCTTGATTTAAAGACCAAAGTGTCAGTAGAACCTTAAGCTGATGAGTCGCTATCTTGATATTCCGAAAGGGAACGTATAATCATGACATCATTTCAAGAAAAATATGGGCCGTGGGCGCTTGTCACTGGAGCCTCTTCTGGAATAGGGGCTGAATTCGCTAAACAGTTGGCGGAAAGGAACCTAAACCTAATCCTCATTGCCCGGCGCAAGGAGAAGCTGGAGCATCTAGGGCGAAGCCTGGAGAAAAAGAACAAAATCCAAGTTGAGACAATAACCGCTGACCTATCGCGGTCGGACTTCATGTCGCTCATCTCTCCTGTGGCCCAAACGCGAGAGATAGGGCTTCTAGTCAACAATGCCGGCTTCGGGATAGGTGGGCATTTCCTGGAGCACGACCTGGAAAGAGAGTTGGCTTTATTAGACGTAAATTGTCGCGCACCGTTAATCTTGGCGCATGAAATTGGCCGAAAAATGACCGAGCGGAGACGAGGCGGGATTATTTTTGTGTCTTCGGTAAGCGCTTACATGGCGACCCCCTTTGAGGCCAGTTATGCGGCAAGCAAAGTGTATGAACTATTCTTGGGGGAATCCCTGTGGTACGAGCTTAAACAACAAGGAGTGGACGTATTGTCTCTCTGTCCCGGCTCGACGATGACAGAATTCCATGAGATTTCCGGCACAAGAGCATTCGCTGCCATGGAGGTAGAGCCTGTGGTAGCGCTGGCATTAAAGAAGCTGGGCAAGAAACAGTCTGTCATCGCGGGCTGGCATAATCGGTTGTTGGTTTCTTTAGCGAAAATAGTCCCGCGTCGGATGATTACCATCCTTGCAGGCAAAATCATGGATAACCTTCGAATACCCTAATGACCTTTAAACAAGGGAAGGGTTATCCGTTAAAGACGTTTAGTTGACTCTTCGTACGTGGCGGTCCAGAAGTTCAGACACAGGCACAGGACCATACAACTGGTGCAACGCCGCTGTGAAAAAGTTACGATCGAATCTCTCAGAATGCTGCGCGAAGAATTCTGGAAGCTTTGCCCAAGGAACGCTAGGATTGCTGTGGTGAACACGATGTAAGTTGAAATTGAGGAGGAGCGTAGAGAAAATTCGGGGTAACCAAAGGTTATGGCCCGAGACCGTAATGTTTAAGGTGCTTCTGTAATGGTACACATTATCCAGAAAAGATATAAGAAGTGCTCGAACAATTAAAAGACTCGCCAAGAGTTTCCAATTTTCCCCATAGCAGAACGCGCTCAGACCGAAAATAAGGCAAATGGCTATGCCGTCCATCCGAATCTCTCGAATCCATTTGTCGTTCATAAACTTCCCCGCCAGCCATTTCTCCTGCATATTGCCCCGGTCGGCAAGACGCTGCCCCAGCTTACGGAAAACGTTTGGCGGTAAGAAAAATAATAATGTGCTGAAGACCTCTAACAGGTAAAGCCCGCACAGGATGTAAAAAAAGTATCTGAAACTGGCTTTGACTCTTGAAACCTTTTCCGGATCGTATATCTCGGTTCCTTTTTCCAGTGGCGACCGGTTGAACTTGTGGTGCGAAAGATGGGTTAAACGTAAAACGTGAAAAGGCGAGCCGAATAAAATTGACAGCAACCTGCCGACCGCTAAATTGATCCGATTAGAGGAATTAAACAGGTCGTGGATAGACTCATGAATCAGAGCCCACAGCGCATTGTTCAAAGCAGCAAACGGGACAAGAATTAGACCCCACCACACGCTTTTCGGTAATAAATAAAGCGGCAGGATAAAAAATTGGGAAATGTTCACAAAAAGGTGCATTGCCGCAAAACTGTAATTCAATGCGTTGGGAATAGATAGTCTGGTCGACCAACTAAGCTCAGTTGTCAAACTTCCCTGAGCGCGCATCTATAATAACCCCCAATATGGCTTGATGCTTTCTAGTGAACCCATTCAGCCGCATTTGCGGAAAAATGTGGCTTTCGAATCGGCCACGAACGCCTGTGGCCGTTCTCACCCCTAAAAACATAGTATACCATTGTGCGACAGTTTCCTCCAGTAGATTAATTTCGCCATGACTTACGCGCGCGAATGCTAGAATGGCGCCAGCAATTTCCCGCCTGGCGACGGCAAAAACTAAGAAATGCAGTCAAGGAAATCTAAATGAGAAAGGCTTCGTAGATCTTGAAGATTTTGTGACTTGCTTTGATAAACCGGGCTCCCTCTCTAAATGACTGCAACGGCAGGCTATGGTAAAGGTAGGGATACAGTATTCCCAGAGCGAATGGTGGAAAAACCGCTTTCTGTGGATAGTCGCTTAGGTGAATTCCGTCCCCAAGACTGGCTAATGTAGCATTCATGGATTGGTCCATCCCGGGGTCATCGTAGTCAAATAGTCCCAGGTCCTCACAAAATTCAACGCTAAGGAGAATCAGCCAGATGCTGAGGAATAGGACCGACACAATCCGCCACCACATCTGTGCAATATAGATGCGTATTATGTAGACTGTCAAGACAGATCTACTTGTCGGTTGTCTTTTCCTATGCCATTTTCAATCAGATGTTAGCCAAACGCCATTTTGAGCGGCGCGGAATCGTTGAAGGGTTCTTCGGACCTCCGTGGAGCATGTCTCACCGTGCTGCCATCTTTGATTTCGGCGCCCAGCACGGCATGAACACTTACCTCTATGCCCCCAAAGACGATCCCTATCATCGGCAGCGATGGAAGGAACCCTATCCGGCAGAGCAATGGCGACAGCTTTCGCGTCTTATCGAGTTGGCGAAACAGCGGCGCATCGATTTCGTCTACGGCTTTCATCCGGGAAAGGGACTCTGCTTCCGCGAGGACGAGCCGATTCGGCTGCTGTTGGAAAAGGCCGCGCGATTCTATCAGGAAGGCGTTCGCACTTTCGCGGTTTTATTCGACGACATTCCCTCAAGCCTTCAAGACACGAAAGACCACAGGGCTTTTCATGGGAGCTTGGCGAGAGCTGAAGCAACCTGGCTGACCAGAATCTTGGCCAAACAACCAGCGTCGTGGACCGATGTGGAATGGTGGATCTGCCCTTCTTATTATACTGAGGATCCTTTGCTTGCGCGCACCTTCGGCTCCTTTGAACCGCGGTTCTTAGAAACCCTCGCACATCACCTGCCTCAAGAGGCAGCCTGTCTTTGGACCGGGCCTAAAGTTGTCTGCAAAAACATCACGCTGGCTCATATTCGTAAGATCTTGAAACGGATCAAGCATCGCCTCATCCTTTGGGACAATTACCCAGTCAACGATCTTGCTATGAGCATGAAGATGCATTTAAGTCCGCTGACGGGGCGCGATCCGCGATTGGCCGAAGCAGTCTATGGCTATCTGAACAATCCTTTGTTGCAAGAAACCCTGAGCTTCGTTCCCCTTGCGACCTGCTTCGATTATGCGGCTGATCCAACTGGCTATGACCCTGAAAAGAGTTGGGACAGTATAGTCAAGGAGAGATTTGGCTCTGAAGCCCTTCCCCACTGGAAAACTATACGCAGCTTTTGCGACAGGATGAACAAATCAAAAGGAAAAAATCTCTTCCCGCCCCTATCATCGCGAGAGCGGTCCAGGCGCGCGGCGGCACGTCATTATCTACTAAAGAATAAGGGCCGGCGCTGGTTCGACGAGTTCCAGCCCTGGCTCCGGCTTCTGGAAAAGAGCTTGACGTGGAAGGCGACCTGAGGGAGAATCCGACGGCAACAAGGTTCAGGACGATTGACATGCGCGTCTATCATGTAGCGTTTGCCCTGGTGGTTCTGGTCATCGGGCTCGAATCCTTCGCTCGACCGACAGCGGCGGCGCCGGAACGAATCAACGCTAGCTACGGCGCCACCAACGGCTCCATGGCCTCCACCTGGATCGCCAAAGAGGTGGGTTTCTTCAAACGCCAGGATCTGGATGTAAACCTCCTCTACATCTCCGGCGGTCCCCGCAGCGTCATGGCTCTGTTGGGTAGCAGCCTCCAATTCGTCAATCACTCGGCTTTACCTTCGCTGGAGGCCTATGTCAGGGGAGCTGATACGGTCCTCATCGGCACCGCCTTGAACCGCGTCGATCACTCGCTCATGGTCCAGCCGAATATCACGACGCCCCAGGATCTGCGTGGAAAGATTCTCGGAGTCAGCACCCAGGGTGCGCTCACCGATGTGGTGTTGAGAGAAGGCTTGCGGCTCAACGGGCTCTCGGAAAAGGACGTCACCATTATCCCCGTGGGGGACCTAGGCGCACGGCTCAATGCCCTCCAAACCGGCCGCGTCCACGGCGCCATGGTGGCGGGCGTGCAGTATCTCGCTGCCGCCAAGCTCGGCTTCAGGCAGCTCATCGATTTTTCCAAGCTTCCCATTGAGATGTCGACGTCCAGTATTCTCTCCCGGCGCTCCTATATTCTTAAGAATCCCGAAACTACGCTCCGCTTTCTCAAAGCCTGGGTCGAAGGAACCTACTTCCTCAAATCGAACCCCAAGTCAAGCGTCGAAATTATCGCCAAGTACGTCGGCGTCCGAGATCCTGAGATTCTGGAGTCGATTCAGGCTTTTTATACCGGCACTCTCTTGGAAAAGCCTGTTCCGACGGTGGCCCTTGCTAAATCCATGCTCGCCTTCTTATCCCGCTCCAATCCCGAGGCGAAGGAAGCCAATCCAGAAGGGTTTATCGAGCCGCGATTTGTCAAAGAACTTGAAGCGTCAGGTTTTTTCGCCGAGTTGAGCCGTAAATATCCGATCAAACAAAAAAGGGGAGACTAACGATGTTCGCACAGATCAAGCATATGGCCATTGTCAGCGAGAATTACGCGCTCATGGGCAAGTTCTATGAGGCGGCATTTCACATGAGGACCTCCGGAGGTTCGAGAGCTCTCAACACAGTCGTCGTCGGAGACGGCTATGTGGGTTTGAACATCAACCCGCGCGCGGCTGGCCGGCAGGCGGGCTTCGATCACTGGGGGTTTCAGGTGGACGACGTGGAGACTGTCTTCGCCCGCTTCCGAGACAAATATCCTTCCATTCGCGTCCTCAAAAGGCCCGGCAACAGGCCCTTTGCGGGATTGAGCACGCATGACCCGGCGGGAAATGTCTTCGACCTGTCCCAGAAGGGAATGGAAAACAGGCGGGACGTTTACGAGGATGGAGATTGGAAGCAGGATCGAGCGATTCATCATTTCGCACTGCGCACCGTCATGCCCGAGGCCCTGGCCCAGTTTTACGTGGACGTGTTCGAGCTGCAGGCCCAGGAAAAACCGGCCGGGGACCCCAATTTTTATCTGTCCGACGGCAAGGTAACTTTCATCATCATGCCGTGGGACATCAACGATTACCTGGGCTCGGGCATCGAAAGGCCCGCCATTGACCATCTGGGATTCAAGGTTGAAAGCGTGGAGGGATTTAAAAAGGGCCTCCAAACGATGGTCGGAACCAATCCTCGCCTCTCGCCCAGTCCGGTGGGCGCGGGCCCCGAAGGAGAAGCCAGATTGAAGCTCTTCGCAAAATGTCCCTACGGAAAATTTCAGCTGGCAGACCCGGACGGAGTTTTGATCGACGTCTGCGAATGAGCGGGGGGGCCGTTCCAGCCGCTTTCCTAGATACGATCAAATATTTCTCCGAAGGAGACTCCCATGGCCGAGAAATTCGTCCAGGTTGACGGTTTGCGGACGCGCTACCTCGAAGAGGGAAGCGGCGCTCCGGTGATTCTTCTCCACGGCGCCTCTTTGGGCTCATCGGCAGACGTCTGGGAGCGCAACCTCGCTCCGCTGGCGAGCCACGGCTTGAGAGCCATCGCCTTTGACCAGCCGGGATTCGGCCTGAGCGACAACCCAAAAGACTATTCCGTCGCCTACCGCCGGCGCTTTATCCTTCAATTTATAGACACTCTGGGAATCAGCAAAGCCAGTCTCGTCGGTCATTCCCAGGCGGGAGCGATGGCAGTGAGTCTTGCCTTCGATCACCCTGACCGGATCTCCAAAGTGGTCATACTCGCGACCGGCAGCCTGCTTCCGCCTCTGCCGGAAGGCGGGAAGAAAGGTGCAGGCGAAGGCGAAGAAGGCGGGACATCGGACCCGACTCCCGCGGACGCACGAGCGCTGCTCGAGCACAACCTCTACAATCACTCATTGATCACGCCCGAAGTCCTGGAGAAGCGCTACCGCATGAGCGTGGGAAAAAATTTTCAAGCCTTCCTTGAAAGGAGTAAAGTGCCGAGAGGCGGCGGCAAAGAAAGCGTGCCCATGTGGCAGCGCTTGCACGAGTTGCCGGTGCCGCTGCTGATGATGTACGGCAAGGAAGATCGGGGCTCGGCAGGCGCCAGAGCCGCTCTGCTCAAGGGGCGCTACCCCGGCCTCAACTTGCATCTCTTGGACCGCTGCAAACATCTCGCTCAGTGGGACCAGGCTTCGCAGTTCGAATCCCTGAGCGGCAAGTTTTTGGCTTCGTAACCGAAAGCTTTATTTGGGGCGCTCAAAAAGTGCATCGGGCTGCCTATTTTGGCACTCCCCATTTATATTCGGCCTGAGTTCTGGGCTCTATAAAAAGTCCTTGTCAGGCCACTGCAGATCGCTTAGAATCCCCCAAATAGGGATTGGGCCATGACTCCTAGCAAGGTCTTGAAGAACAAGCGCGAGGAAATACTGCGGATTGCCGCCTCTCACGGAGCGCGAAATATTCGGCTCTTCGGCTCCGTATCTCGTGGCGAGGCTGGGCCCAAAAGCGATGTCGATATCTTGGTAAGGCTAGAACCCGGACGAAGTCTTCTCGACATCATCGCAATCAAGCAAGACCTAGAAGATTTGATTGGGTGTGAAGTCGACGTCGTCACTGAGGACGCAATCAGCCCCTACATCCGCGAGCAAGTCCTGAAGGAAGCTGTCAGCCTGTGAAAGGCGATCAGCTTTATCTCAAACACATCTTAGACGCCATCGGAATCCCTGACTGGCAAGTTTTTGGCTTCGTAGAGTCATCTACGATTTAAGAATCTCAGGTCCTGCATTTGCAAGTGGCGATCTTCTAAATTTCAAGATTCGACCCCACCTACGCGACCCCACCTACGATTACAGACTTTTTTGTTACCTATCTCCCCGACCGGTCAACGCATCAATTTGTCCTGACCGACAGCCTGGCCGCCGGCGCGTAGGGCAGCCGATCTCGCCGCCCGACGACATACGCTCACGCTCCTCGCAACCTATTGTAGAACGCGTTCGCGATAAGGGGAGAAAGCGCGATGACGCCAAGCACGACAGGAGGCATGGCCGGACCCAAGTTGAAGCGAATGCGGAGGAGTAGCAGGGCATGCTCCGCCACGCCGAAGAGCACGCTGCCCGCAATGCCCTGCCAGCCGACGCCGCAGTGCCGCCGCACGAAGCGGAAGTAAAGAAGCGCGACCGGCAAGAAGAGCACGATCGCGGAGCCGACGCCGGGGTGGTACTCCTCCCGCCAAAAGGCGATGCCGATATGGAGGATACCGTTCGTGAGAACGAGACCGGCCGCAGCGAGGCCCGGCCAAATGAAGCGCCGGTGTCCCCACACGGCGGCGAGGAATGGAAGCCAGACGAAGAGCGTGTTGGTGCGGTAGATCGCAAGGGGCGTGAGGATGAAGCCGCTCGCGGCTCCGACGTCACCGATCACAGTCCGGGCGTAGGTCATTAAGAAATAGGCGCGGCCGAGAAGGTCGACGCCGTGCTCCTCGAACTGATGCACGAGGTAGACGGTGAGTAGGATCCAGTGGAAACGCGCGAGAGGGTCGAGCTGTAGCTGCGCCCTGTCCTCGAACAGCATCAGCAACAGGAAGACCGCGCCGCCGAGGCCGACAGCCACCCACATCATGACGAGGTAATCCCTCACCTGCGGCACGAAATGCATGACCGCCGCCCCTGCGAGGATCGCCACGAGCTGGACGGGTCTCTGCCGGTGCTCTGCTGCATCGCTCAAGATACGTTCCTCTTGCTGTATGCGCCGGCCGGTCCGGCTCCGATCAGGACGCCGCGCCTCATTGGAGCGTCTCGCAGATCAGCGACTCCCGAAAAAGACATCCATCACGAATAGTCTTTCCGCCGTCTAACGAGGCTGTAGAAAAAGTCCCCGCCAACTAAAATTGGGGGCACCTAAATGGTCTCTCCACCCGAGATCGTGGCTTAACCGCCAAATACGGAGGTCGTTTTTCTTGTAAATTTTTCACTTGGACTCTTCCTACAGGCTCAAACGCTTAAGCTCAGCCGTCGCTGTTAGCGATCGGTCTGAAGCACCGAGTTAGGCGAAAATGAGTAGCCACGTCTGATACTAACCTTAATCGGATGAAATAAAATCGCGCGATCAACGAGCTGAACCGAATTTGATTAGCTCGATTTCCCTCCTACAGCATATCTTTCCTGGGGTCTCTTCGTGGCGGGACCATTTGACGATACTTTTGGTCAGAGGGCTGTAAAAATAGGTCAACCAAGCGCGCCAATCTCCGCGCCAAACCTGTCTTTCTATTTTGAAAACTGCAAAGGTACCCACCGGTGTCGTGACTTCTTCGATCGCGGTAACATGGTTTTCCATCCAGTCTGTATGGAGCCGTGGGCTAGCGCCCCTTAGGCGGGTTCGATAGCTCCCCGTCCATTTTTTGCCAACCAAAAGCGGGAACTGTAAATATTGTAATGTGCCCTGTCTCACGGCGAGCATCATTTTAAGTTCACGAACCTGATAGGTCTTATCGCCCTCGGAGAATTCAAACTCTTGGCCATCGCCCTCCGACAATTCAAGCTCTTGGCCCGCTTCCAGCTTGAAAACTTTTAGTTTTCGTTCCGAATAGAGCACTTTGTAATCTCCATGCAGTGCCGCTGTGCTGTAGGCAAATCCCTCTCTTTCGGCTCCTCTAAAGTGCCAGAAATCGCCATTTTTATATTTGGGGGCCTCGGCTTGCTCCTGACCAAAAACATTGAAGGCGGCAAGAAGTAAGACGCCCACTATAAAAGAGACCGGTATCTTTTTCATATCCTCTTCCTCCCTCCATATGCGCTTATCGTAAAGCTTAGTCGCGCGTATTCCGCATCGGTCTGAAGCAGAGGGTTAGGCCTAAATTCAGAATGTCCCGTTTTCTTTCCATCCGACTACTGGGTTGGCTGTCGCCACGCGTGGAGCTGGAGTAATGCTTCCGGCGATGTTCATGATGTCTCCTCATGAGAGGTTGGCTCTGTTTGTGGGTTCTTCGCTTGTTGTGGTGCTTCCCAACCACATGCGCCACAGACCAAGACGTAAGGCGGATCTTGCTCAAGTTCTGGTACGTAGAAACTCTTGACTTGATACGACGAGCATTTCGGGCAACGGTTTGGCAACTGCGACTCGCGACGTATTAATGCGGCAGCGAATGACGCAAGCAGTTGGTTCGTCGCTGAGACAATCAGCTCAGCGTCGTGTCGCGCGGCACTGCTTGTGTGGGTGAGCCAGTTCACCAGTGGCCACGTTGAGCCAGCAAGCTGCTTGAGGTAGGCGCGAACATCTTTGGAATGGGATCCGGCCGCGGCCCAGTCTGCGATTAGTTCTGCCCAACGAACGAAGTCAGCGCGCTTCGGCTTCTCTGTGCCTGCAGGTACGGCGATATCCACCTGGGCGTCACGAACAAAGGCGAGCAGGCACTCGCGACACTTCATTCCAATCGACTGGAAGTCCTCCGCCTCGGCTGCGCTGTCGACCGCCTCGGCGGCTTGCTCCCAGCGACGCCATGCTGCCGCGAACCGTTCAATGTTCGGAGGCTGTGCCCGACGTGAGTCTCTGGACGCGACACGCGCCATTAGCCCAACATGGAGGGACAGCACGAAATCAAGACTTGGAATGTGTTCCTGGGAATAAAGATTTGTCGGATTGGTGACCACCCACCATCGACCATCGGTCGCATGCACGTCCCAGACTTTGTACTCTCGACCAAATACAGTCTCCGACTTGACCAACTCAAGGTGTTCAACAAACGCGGGACCTTTTGGGTCCTTCGATGATTGCCACTCAAAGTACCTGGCGATATCCGCTTCTTCACGCGGTGAGCTTTCCACAAGCGATGCGCGGAGGAACTCAGGCTTCGGACGCGTGGGTATCACGCAATCGTCTGACTTGCTCGGTCGCGCCTTCTTAGCCGCCATAGAGCCTCACGACGCCCAACCCCAGTGAGTTTACTGACCTGTGTATTACGGTACTTAAAAGTCACGCGGTTGTAAAATTTACCCGCAGTAATCATATCTTGTCAAAGAGGACACCTCGAATCCACCACAATACACTGACCGGTGTATTACCAATATACCTGCTACGGCTGGAGACCCACTAATTCACCTGCCGGACTTCGAACCCCTTTGCCGCCAGGATTTAAATTCATCGTGGTGCCAAACAAAGCTCAGGGATGAGGGATGAAGGGACCGGAAGGACAACTTATTTTTTTAAGCTGTCCATAAGTTTTGAGCGGACACCAAGGACAGTGAGGCCCACAACCTCCTTTTTCTTCTCGTCGTATCGAACGATGACGCCCTGCCCGATGTCCACCCCGGTGGCTTTCCGAGGCTTGCCGATGCTTAGGTAGAGAACGTCCCCTTCTTCATCGTATTCCCAATCGATCTTCTCTCTCTTTTCCAAGATTTTTACTGCTTCCATAGCACTTCTCTCCAATCAGCAATCCTTCGGGCAAAATAGGCTGTCATTACAAACCCATCTCTTTCGCTCAATTCCTTATATGCTACCACCAAGTATTTCGATGTTAAAGGAGTTGTCTTATAAAACCTGACCGGCAGTTTCTCGCCGTAGTCCCCTTGCAGAACCGTTTCCGGTGATTCGATTGTTTCAAGAACCCCTCCTTCCTGGCCTTTCAACTCCGGATGCCGACGGCAGACATGATCCCACCTTTCCTCAGTAAGCCTGACCGGCACGCCTTGCACAGAGTAGGTAACAAGCACTATCGGAGCCCCCAGAGTTCAGTAAATCTAGCAGGTGCTTTGTACATTCGAAACTCCTTGCAGATCAAGGAGACTTTCTGGCGGCGCGTCTCGTGTTTTGCGTTAAATTCCAAACCCCGCCCTGTAAAAGCGCAAATGGATCTTTTAAACGGTCTGTTGATCCCTGGCGGAGAGTGTCGTAAAAGTTAGTAGACGTATGCCCGGCAGTCCCCAAAAGATGTCAGCGTCTGCATTGATCCACCTTCTTACGGACGCCCGCAAGCGCACCCTCGAGCTGGTCGCCGATCTCACTGACGAGCAGATGATCGGGCCGCGCCTCAGCATCGTCAACCCGCCGCTCTGGGAGATCGGCCACGTAGCATGGTTTCAGGAGTTCTGGGTGCTGCGTCACTTCCGTAAGGAGAAGCCCCTTATTGAAGGCGCGGACGCTTTCTACAACTCCGCGGAGGTGATCCACGATAGCCGGTGGGAGCTAGCGCTTCCTTTACGCGAAAAGACGTTGGAGTACATGCGAACGGTTCTGGATCGGGTCATCGAGTGTCTCGGCCACCGCTCCCCAACCGAAGAAGAGGTTTATTTCCATCTCCTTGTTACTTTTCATGAAGACATGCACGATGAGGCGATCACCTACACGAGACAGACTCTGGCATACCCGCCTCCTAAGCTAAGCCAGGCTCCGGACGAAAAGTTCAAAGGAGATACAGCGGGCGGTGCCTTGCCCGGAGACGTAGAAATTCCCGGTGGAACTTTCATGGTGGGGGCAACACCTGACTTGCAGTTTGTCTTCGACAATGAGAAATGGGCCCATCCTGTTACGGTCAAGCCCTTCCGCATTGCCCGCGCTCCTGTCACGAACGGAGAGTTCGCGGCATTCGTTGAGGATGGAGGTTACCGGAGACGGGAATTATGGAGCGAGGAGGGATGGCGCTGGCTCGAATCAGGAGGGGCCCCTCAGCTAGAGCGATCTTTTTCCAAATTTTTTAAGCGGGAGCAGGAGTATATATTTGGCTCTTCATCCGGAAAAGCCGAACATCCGGTCTACTGGAAAAGAGAGTCTGGCGGGCGTTGGCTTCAGAGGGTCTTCGATTCCTTTGTTCCTCTGAATGAACAACTGCCTGTCATCCATGTGAACTGGTACGAGGCTCAAGCCTACTGTCGATGGGCCGGGCGAAGGCTTCCCACCGAGGCCGAATGGGAGATGGCCGCCTCTGCCGAACCGACACCGGATGGTCGCGGAATCACCGGCCGAAAGCGCATTTTTCCTTGGGGCGATGAACCTCCTACACCTGAGCGGGCCAATCTCGACTCGCGTGCCATGGGACTGCTGGAAGTGGGAGCCCTACCCGCCGGTGACAGCGCCTCCGGCTGCCGCCAGATGATTGGCAACGTCTGGGAGTGGACGGCGAGCGACTTCTTGCCCTATCCGGGATTTGTCATCGACCCCTACAAGGAATATTCTGAGCCCTGGTTCGGAACGCACAAGGTTCTGCGCGGGGGCTGCTGGGTTACGCGCTCCCGACTGATCCGCAACAGCTGGCGCAACTTTTACACCTCGGACCGGCGCGATATCTGGGCCGGATTTCGCACCTGCGCAAAATAAAGTGGATGAAGATCCAACTCATCACTCCCGCGCCGCTTCGTTTCAACAACGGTAACCGGATTACCGCAATCCGATGGGCGCGCATTCTGCGGGAGCTCGGCCATCGCGTAGTGCTGGGTCAGCGCTATGAAGGACAGAGCTGTGACATTATGGTCGCGTTGCACGCGCGCCGCAGCTCCGAGTCCATTCAACACTTTCACGCCGATCATCCCGAACTTCCCTTGATCGTCGTTTTGACCGGAACCGACCTTTACCGGGACATCCGGACCAATGCGCGCGCCCGCGGCTCTCTGGAGCTGGCTACCCGGCTTGTCGCTCTGCAACAAATGGCCCTGGCCGAACTGCCCGCGCGGCTCCATTCCAAAACGCGAGTCATATACCAGTCGGCTGCTCTAATAAACGGTAGCTTCGCTCGGTCCGGTAACGGCCGTTTCAGAGTGTGTGTGATCGGCCACCTGCGCCCGGAAAAAGATCCCTTGCGCACCGCGATGGCCGCACGACGGCTGCCATCATCCTCCAGGATTCAGGTGATTCATATCGGCCGGGCCTTGCAGGAACATCTCAAGAAACGCGCCTTGGCAGAGTCTGCGCGCAATCCGCGCTATCGGTGGGTGGGCGAATGGCCGCATTGGAAAACGCGACGGGAGTTATCCCACAGCCATCTTTTGTCTCTCACCTCACGGATGGAAGGAAGCTCGAACGTTCTTTCAGAAGCCATCGCGTCGTCCATTCCGGTGGTCGCCTCGAAGATCCCAGGCCTGATGGGAACCCTCGGAAAAGATTACCCGGGTTATTTTCCGGTCGGAGACACACGCAAGCTGGCGGACCTCCTCCACAGGGTCGAGTCCGATCCCAAATTCTACCGCAAGCTCGAAGCCCGGAGCCGCCAGTTGCGTCCGCTCGTCGAGCCGGAGCGCGAACGCTCAGCGTGGCAAAAGCTCCTCTGCGAGCTGCTGTAAATCGACAATACCTCGAAGATCTGGCGACAACTACCTTACGTTATGTCGATTTGCTTGCTTGAGCTCCGACACCAGTTGCTTCACTGAGCCCGGATCCGCAATGGACGCAAAGACGATCTCCGCGTTCTCAGTTCCTGCCGAGCTAAATTCAATCGTGCCGTAGTTGAAGATCCGGCCCATCATGGATTGCTTGAGAACCAGATCCTGAATATCCACGACGTCGATCTCGTGAGTCTCCTGAGAGAGAAGCCCGTACGTTGCCAAGACGCTTCGCTCGGAAACGGCGTAGCGGTTCGAAAACTTGCGCACGCAGGCAGAAAGAAAAACTGCGACTGCAATCAGTAGCAGCACGACCGCAGTTGTCCCCTGGCGCTCGAAGCGCATGAGCGGAAGCCCCACAGCGCCAACACCGAAGAGAGCCGCAAGTCCGATGCGTCCGAAATAGTTCCACCAAGACGGCGTTCCGCTCCATCGCAACTCAGCGGCCACTTCGGCTCGCCCTCCCCTCTTCATGAATCCACCGTTTGGCCCACGGAAGAAAGGCGTACGCCGGCAGAGATAGAAGGAAGGTCAGCGCAAAGTAATTGCCGTAACCGAAGCGCTCGGCCCCCAGACCGCTTACGCCGCCCACGAGACGGCCGGTCAATGAAAAAACCGAAGACAGGAAGGCATATTGAACGGTCGCATGCTCCTTCTCGCAGACACTCATGAGAAACGCCAGGAACGCCGCGGTGCCGAGACCGCCGCTGAAGGACTCAAAAAGCGACGCTGAGTACAGGCCGAAGCGGCCGAGATGAGCCCAGTCAACCAAGGCGTAGCCGAGATTCGAGACAGCCTGGAGCAAACCAAGAGCCCAAACTCCGTTAAAAGTTCCGTAGCGGGAGATAAACGCTCCGCCGGCAAGCGCTCCGGTCACGCTCAGAACGATCCCGAAGTTTGTCGGGATAAGCGCGATCTCAAACATGGACCTTCCTTGATCCACCCAAAACGGTTTGACCATCGGGCCGATGGCAAACTCCCCTAACTTGTAAGTCAGGACAAAAAGGATAAGAGGAATCGCGCGCCACCTGCCGATCCAATGCGCGAAGCCAGAGAGCCACTCCCGCCGCGTCGTAGCCGGAAGATCGAGCCGCGGCGCGCGCAGCGCCGCCAGACCGAAGAGGATTAGCAGCAGACCCGCCGCAGGATACAGCAAGCTCCAATCGATAAGGCCCGCCAGAAAAACAACGCCGCCCCCAACCAACGCCAAGGCCACGCGGTAAGCCGAGGCCCGCACTCCGTTCGCCGGTGCCTCTTCCTCCCGCGTCACCAACCCCACCGTATACGAATCGATCGCGACGTCCTGCGTTGCCGAGAACGTGGTGAGAAGCAAAAGCAGAGAGACGAGCAGCCAACCGGTTCCGTCAGCGCCGACGAATGGCAGCAAACCGACCGCCGCGCCTATGCCTGCCATACAGGCGACAATCCAGATTCTGCGATCTCCGTACCGGTGGACCAAGGGCGACCAGAATACTTTGAGCGAGTACGGCAGCTCGAGAAGGCGCAGACCGCCGATGGCCCGAAGAGAGAGTCCCTGAATCCTGAAGTAGACCGGCAGGACTTCCCAGAGAATGGCGGGCGGACTTCCCTGTATGAAATAAAAAAGCGCTACAGTTCTTAGCTTGCGCCTCGATTCCGGAGAAAGACGGCCCGCACCCAGGAGATTCCAAATGCTGATCTTCAAAGGCAGCTTTTTTTCGGTTGAAGCCAGGAAATTTGACCTTGAGGGTTCGCCCGGTCAATTCGTAGTGAAGGAGTAACTTCGGACCTTGTTGTCCTTGTCAAATACAACGTAAAGGGATTTTGATCTCCATCCTTCGCCAAAAGAGTAAGATTGGTAACTGTAGGTCCAGGTCTCATAACCGCTTTCGAGCCCCTTCTGTACCGGCTCGCCAAACAGCTCGAAGATCTCCTTTTGAGTCGTGACGTCGGCCTGGATGTTCTTCACTTGAGTGGCGGAAAAATCTCTCCCGTAAATAGAGCAGCCGATAAGGAAAAGAAACAGCACGAGATAGCCAAACTTGATTTTCATCGTCCTTCCCTCAAATTTCTTTTCTTCCCTCAATCGCCTTGCCGAGCGTGACGGCATCGGCATATTCAAGCTCGCCGCCCATCGGCAAACCGCGCGCGATGCGGGTGACTTTGACTCCCAGAGGCTTGATCACCTTGGAGAGATAGAGCGCCGTAGCTTCTCCCTCCACCGTCGGATTTGTGGCGACAATGATCTCCTTGACCGCAGGGGGCTGAATCCGGGCCAGCAGTTCGGTAATCCGAAGAGAATCGGGCCCAATGCCGTCCAATGGGGAAATCGCTCCATGCAGCACATGATAGAGTCCCTTGAATTCCAGCGACTTCTCCACGGCCATCATATCCGCCGGTTCTTCCACCACGCATATCTTTTCTCGCTCCCGATGGAAATCCTGACAGACCTTACACTCTACGCCATCTTCGCTCTCCGGCCTCACCTCGCTCAAGCCAAAGCACGTTCGACAGAGCCCCATCTCTTGCTTGAGCCGTCCAATGCTCTCTGCCAACAGGCGCACATCCTCGTTATTGCCCTTAAGCATGTGAAACGCCAGGCGGCCGGCCGTCTTTTCTCCGACGCCCGGGAGCTTGCAAAGCTCTTTAATCAACCTGGCCAGAGGCGCTGGATAAGTTGCCATAGGACTATCCGTTCACAAGCTCAATAGAAAGAAAAAATGTCTGCCTCGACTTGAACGATTTGAACGGTTCAAGCCGTTCATGGCATGAGGCCCGGAATTTTTAGCCCCCCGGTGATCTTGCCCATTTCCTCGGAGACCATGTCCCGGGCGCGCCGTATTCCTTCGTTGACTGCGGCAAGAATCAGATCCTCCAACATTTCTGTCTCCTGAGAGTTGATAACCGACGGATCGATCTTCACCGAAGAGCAGTTAAACTGCCCGTTGACCGTGACTCGAACCATCCCTCCGCCGGAGGAGGCCTCGACGGTCTTGTGGGCCAACTCTTCCTGAACCCGGGCCATCCGGGCCTGGATCTCCTGTGCCTGTTTGAACAGGTTGCCCATGCCTCCTAAACCCTTAGCCATCTTACCCTCCTTTTGCTTCAGCCCCGAGGCCGCCGGGCGCAAGCCTCAGAAAAGGATTCGGACATTCTATCCGTTCTCTCTCTTAATCCCTTTGATTGCGCCGCCAAAAATTCTGAGTGTCTCTTTGACCATATCCCTCGACTCTTCGGCGGGCCGGGCCAAGCCCACCGGCTCTTCTCTTGTTCCGGATGGCGCGGGGGGCATCGGGGTCACCATGACAGCAACTTCGCCGGAGAAAAAACGGCCGGCGAACTCCTTGAGGGAGGACAGATTCTCCGGATCTTGAAGATAATGGAGGTGGTGCCGCTCTCCCACTCCTATCATCAGCCGGCCGGGAGGGAGCTCGAGCGGGCGGACTTGTTCAAGATGAGACGCCAGAAATTTCTTCTCCCGCATCACGTAGGCGACAAACTTCTTCCAAACATCCTCTTTCCCTTCAGGAACAGCCGCCGGCATGGGGCCGCTTTCCTGGGCCGGATTCTCGATGCGCGCTTCCTCTCTCCGGTTTGGCAGAGGCGCGCTCTTTGCGCCGTCGGACAGCCGACGCTCCAAACCCTCCAGGCGCTGCAAGACCTCTCCGACAGACATCGCCTTCGGCAGAGTCGCAAGGCGGACTAATGCGGCTTCCAAGGCAAATCGCGGATAGGGAGAGCGAGCTACCTCTTCGTCGCCTTCAGCCATAAATCTAAAATAATCCATCAGTGTGTCCGCAGAGAGGCCGGACACCTGCTGTTTGATATCCTGGATCTCCTGGTCCGGCAGATCCACCAACCGGCCGAAAGGCGAAGATGACGTTTGAACGCTCTCTTTCTCCGCTCCTTTTTCGCCGACGATGCGGAACACGAGCAGATTGCGGAAATGCTCCACCAGCTCCCGAGACAGCTTGGACATATCCCGGCCTTGAGCCATGACATCGGCCACCAGTTCCACACATCTTTTCGCATCCCCCTGAATGACTGCCATCGAGAGGTCATAGAGAACCTTCCGTTCTGTAAGCCCCAAGATGTCTTGCAACAGAGTCTCATCGATCTCGACCGGCCGCTTCTCCTCTCTATCAGAGGGCACTGCATAGGAGAGAACCTGCTCCAGCAAAGACTGGGCGTCCCGCATGCTCCCTTCCGCTTCGCGGGCAAGGAGAAGCAGAGCCCCATCCGTTATGCCGAGATCTTCCTTTTCGGCGATCTCGCGGAGCCGGTGGAGAATCTCGCGCAGCGCGATGCGGCGAAAATCGAATCGCTGGCAACGGGAAAGGATAGTCTCCGGCAGCCGGTGAGGTTCAGTGGTCGCCAGGATAAACTTAACGGACGGTGGGGGCTCTTCCAAAGTTTTTAGCAGGGCGTTGAAAGCGTCTTTGGTAACCTGGTGCACCTCGTCTATAATATAGATCTTGAAACGGCTCTTCGCCGGCTGGTATCGGACGTTCTCAATGATCTGCCGCACCTCATCAATCCCGCGATTGGAAGCCCCGTCGATTTCATATACATCCATGGAACTGCCCGCTGTGATCTCAAGGCAGTTAGTACATTCGTTACACGGCGTCGGAGTCGGGCCTTTCTCGCAGTTGAAAGCTTTGGCGAGAACGCGCGCAGCCGTAGTCTTGCCCACGCCCCGCACGCCAGTGAAGAGATAGGCGTGGGCGATGCGGCCCGCGCGAATTGCGTTCCGTAGAACACGCGTGATGTGCTCTTGACCGACAATATCCTCAAAGCGCTGCGGCCGCCACTTCCGCGCCAGAACTAAGTAAGACATGTGCTCCACTCACCCACCCTGCCCCCCGCGCAATCTCAGATCTCAAATTTCAGATTGCAGATTTGCGATTTGAAATCTGAGATTCCGAGCGCAGCGAGGTCAGGGTGCCCATTGCTGACAGCCAGGCTCCCCTGTGGCACAGGGGAAAATCCGCTACCGCTGCTTCCTTCCGGACCTGACGGGGTTTACGGCACCGCCTTGCACAGGACCCGACTATCAGCAATCGACATCCAACGGTGGCGCTGTCCTGAGAAGCTCCTGAAAGCTACTGTATTCGAAACAGTACGACGATCCGGCTTAAGAATCAAGGTTGCATTTCCCTTGTCTTTAACATTTTTTTAATCCCCTGGCAGCGCTTTTTAATTAGGCTGCTCTTCGCAGCCCTGTTAGCCTGGACCTGATGGCATTGGCTCGCTCTATGCCGAAATCGGTCACGGTGCGTCCGGTCCGCCGCATAGCCCACCCGACCGATTTTTCCCCCGCGTCTAGGAAGGCCCTGGCCTGGGCCATCCGTCTGGCAAAGGAATATCAGGCCGAGCTGGTGCTGATCCACGTCTTGCCACCGCCGACGCCGATTTTCGAGGCCGAGTCCGAACTCCGGCCACAGCTTGAATCCGCCTTGTCCCTTCTCACGACGGGGATCCGCACACAAAAGATAGCCACTAAGCGGTTACTCCTAAAAGGGACTAGCTCCATTGATAAGCAAATCGTCCGCTCCGCGAGGGCTGAACAGGTGGATCTCATTGTAATGGGCACTCGAGGAAGGACCGGCCTCTCCAGGCTTTTGATGGGAAGCGTCGCCGCAAGAGTAATCGCTCGCGCGCACTGCCCGGTGCTGGTCGTTCGCGGCCAGTCAGTACAAGCAAGCTCTTTGCAGCGAAGTGAGCTGCAGCGCGACCCGTGCAAAAAAAAGAGAGAGTTCATCCCATAAGGCTCGTTTGCTCGCAATTTAACCCGCCCTTTCTCTTAATCATTTTTTAACTCTTCAGACGCGACTTTTAATTTGGCTACTTCTCCGCGCGTCATTAGCATTGAAGCATGAGCGCCTACGAGTTTACTGAGCTAGCGGCCGTAAAAAAGAAGCGGAGCTTATCCCTTAAGGGTATTTTGTTCGGAAAGCCGAAAGATCCCTTGGATCCGAGCGTCTTCCACCGGGTCTCGCTGGCCGCGTTTCTCGCTTGGGTTGGCCTTGGGTCCGACGGGATGAGCTCTTCCGCTTATGGACCGGAGGAGGCGTTCCGCGCGCTAGGCGACCAGCACTACCTCGCGATCGCTTTGGTCCTCGCCACCAGTTTAACCATCTTCGTCATCGCCTACGCCTATTCGCGCATCATCGAGCACTTCCCGTTCGGCGGTGGCGGCTACATCGTAGCAACCAAGCTGCTCGGCTCCAGCTTCGGCGTCATCTCCGGCTCCGCCCTGGTCGTCGACTACATCCTCACCATCTCGGTCTCCATCGCCGCCGCCGCTGACGCCATCTTCAGCTTCTTACCGCCAAGTTGGCATCTGTGGAAGCTGCTCGTCGAATTCGTCGTCATAGGCTTGTTCATGATGATGAATCTGCGCGGCGTCAAGGAATCGGTGGCAGCCATAGCGCCCATCTTCCTCCTTTTCATCGTCACCCATGTGGTTGTCATCCTTGGCACCATCGCGCTGCACTTGGGTGCGATACCGGCGGTGGTGCAGGAAGTGCGCGTTGGTTTCCAAAACGGCGTAGCCACGGTCGGTTGGAGCGGCCTCGCGGCGCTCTTCCTGTATGCATACACGCGGGGCGCCGGCACCTACACCGGCATCGAGGCGGTCTCGAACGGGCTGCAGATCATGCGCGAGCCCACAGTAGAGACCGGTAAGAAAACGATGCTCTATATGGCGACCTCGCTCGCCGCGACCGCTTGCGGCATCCTCATCTGCTACCTCCTTATCCATGCCGTGCCGGAGGAGGGCAAGACGATGAACGCGGTACTTATTGAGAGCTTCGCTGCGGGCTTTCATTGGGGCGGGTTACCGCTCGGCCACTGGTTAATTGTCGCCACTTTGGCCAGCGAGGGCGCCATACTCTTCATCGCCGCGCAGACGGGCTTGATCGACGGCCCGCGCGTCATGGCAAACATGGCGGCAGATTCCTGGCTGCCCCACCGCTTTGCCCACCTCTCGGAGCGGCTCACGGTGCAGAACGGCGTCATACTGATCTCAGTTGCCGCGGCGCTGACACTGCTCTACACACGCGGCGAAACCACCATGTTGGTATTAATGTACTCAATCAACGTCTTTCTCACCTTTTCACTTTCGGAGTCAGGCATGGTTCGGTACTGGATTCGCCACCGGCAAGACTACCCGGACTGGTGGCGCCACATCATCATCCACATCACCGGGCTTGTCCTCTGCCTCTCCATCCTGTCAGCGATGATCGTCGAGAAGTTCAGCGAAGGCGGATGGGTCACCATGGTGATTACCGCGGGTTTTATTTTTCTCTGTTACACGGTCCGATCCCATTATGATCGGGTGCGCAGTGCACTGAAGAAGCTCGACGACACTCTGATCAATATTGCCTTCCGGCCGGATCTGAATCCAGTGCCGCCTAAAAGGCCGGATGCCCCCACTGCCGTCCTCATTGCAAGGGCCTTTGATGGCATTGCGATTCACTCTCTCCTTAACGTCCAGCGACTTTTCCCGCACGAATTCAAAAACGTTGTGTTCGTCTCCGTCGGGGTGATCGACTCCGGTCAATTTAAAGGGCTTAGGGAGATCGAGAATTTACGTAGATCCAAAGAGGAAAATCTCAAGAGCCTGGTAGAGTTTGCCAACTGTCTGGGTTGGTATGCGGAGTATCGCTATTCCCTGGGAGTCGAACTCATCGAGGAATTGGAGAAGCTCTGTAAGTCTGTGACGCAGGATTTTCCGAGGTCGGCATTCTTTGCGGGAAAATTGGTTTTTGAGCGAGAGTCTTTTTTTAGCCGCCTCCTCCACAACCAGACGCCTTTTGCTTTGGAACGGAGGCTTTATCTCAATGGCCTCAACATGATGATTCTGCCCATCCGTGTTTTCACTGCCCCGACAAGCCAGGAAGGTGGAAAAGGGTCACTGGAAAGTCACGTCCAGCAGCGATGGCAATCTTAAAAAAAGGAGTTAGAATATCTTGATAGTAGATAACGCACGGCCGGATCCGGATGCTTTGCTGGCGAAGCTGCGTCAGGAGGCTCCAAGGAGCCAGCTCACCGAGAAACTTGCTAGGATCACTATGCCCATCAATGAATTTGTCTTAGCGGGAATCTTCGTCGCGTTGGTGACGGCTGTCTCTTTCCTCATAGAGCCTTTCACGGGGTACCTGTCCATCGCGCTACTCTATCTGCTTTTGGTCGTTGCAGTGGGCTTGAGGTTAAGGCGAGGCCCCGTGTTAACGGTAGCTGCTGCGAGCGCGCTTCTGTGGAATTTCCTTTTCATTCCTCCCCACTTTACTCTTTACATCGAGAAATTCGATGATGCCATGATGTTCGCCATGTTTTTCGTGGTAGCCTTGGCCATGGGACACCTGACCAGCCGGCTGCGCCGGAGCGAGGTCGCGGAACGCCGTCGTGAACGGCGGACCGCAGCCCTCTATGAGTTGGCGCATCAGGCCGCGTTTGCTGCGGATCTGGATACCGGGCTTCGAGCCGCAGTGAGTTTGATGGAGTCGATATTTGGCACACAGGCAGCGCTTTTCTTACGCCACAAAGACCACACCCTCTCAACGGTCCCTCATCCGGCCAGTTCGTTGAGTCTTTCGGGGAAGGAAAAGGACGTGGCGGCATCGGCTTTCAGCCGCCGGATGCCAGCAGGAAAATTCACAGAGACGCTGCCGGATTCGGAGGCGCTGCATCTGCCTTTGCAGGGGCGCACAGCGGTCATGGGCGTGCTTTCGATTGCTCCTCCTTTAGAGAGGTCCTTCGATCTGAGCGAAAGAGATTTACTTGAGGCCTTTGCGGTCCTGATCGGCCTCATTTTAGAAAAAGAGCATATCATCGAAGCCTTCAAGCGCGCTGAAATCATCGAGGTCTCCGAGCGCCTGCACCGCGCGCTCTTCGACAGCGTCTCGCATGAGCTGAAGACGCCTCTCGCCGCCGTCCAGGCGGGCATGGACGCTTTGGGCAGGCAGCTCGGCGCGGACGAAGAAAGACGCGCAACGCTCCGGGAAGTTCAATCCGCTGTCCGGCGTTTGCACCGGGTCATCAACAATTTGCTGAACATGACGCGCATCGAGGCGGGCGTGATCCAGCCGAAGCTGGATTGGTGCGATATGGGAGAGCTCGTTCAGTCCGCCATAGATTTGGCCGGCGAAGGGATCGCCGGACACCGCATCATGATCGAAGCCGATCCAGGGCTTCCGATGGTGAAGCTCGATCAGCCCCTGGTCGAGCAGTGTCTTTGCAACCTTCTCCTCAACGCGGCTTCTTGGAGCAGGCCGGGCACAAACATCATCGTTCGCGCGGTCTTGAAGGGAGACAATCTCGTTCTTTCAGTTCTCGATGAGGGACCGGGGTTGAATGAGTCGGACTTGAGGCACGTCTTTGAAAAGTTCTATCGCGCCTCCGACGCCCGTCCGGGCGGCACGGGGCTCGGACTCGCAATCGTCGATGGCTTCGTGCGCGCCCTTGGAGGCAGTGTGCACGCTGCCAACCGCGAGACCGGAGGGGCGGAGTTCACGCTGGAGATTCCGGTCGAGACCATGCGGGCGGATGTCATAAGGGAATTGGCGTGAGCGACAAATCCACAGCGCTCATCATCGACGACGAGATACAGATTCGTCGGCTGCTCCGCGTTGTTCTAGAGGCGGAAGATTACCGCGTGCTTGAATCTGAAACCGGCCGGCAGGGGCTTTCGGACGTCGCCCTGCGAAGACCCGACGTGGTTCTCCTCGACTTGGGCCTGCCGGACATGGACGGTCTGGCGGTCCTCAAGCGCCTGCGCGAATGGAGCCGGGTGCCGGCACTCATCCTTTCTGTAAGAGACGGTCCGGAGGATAAGGTGGCGGCTTTAGACGCCGGCGCCGATGACTATGTCACCAAGCCTTTCGAATCGGTCGAGCTGCTGGCGCGGCTTCGGGCGATCCAACGGCGCGCACCTTCGGGCACGGAAGAACCTTATTTCCAGGCCGGCCACCTAGCGATCGATTTCAACGGCCGCAACGTGACGGTGAAAGGTCACGAGGTAAAGCTCACTGCCACCGAATATGCGCTGCTCAAGGTGCTCGCGCTGCACGCCGGCAAGGTCGTGACTCACAAGCAGTTACTGCGGGAAGTGTGGGGACCGAATGCTGAAGAACAATCCCAATACCTACGCGTTTACATGACCCATCTGCGCAAGAAGATCGAGGACACTGAAGCCCGAGAGAAACTTCTCAGGACGGAAAGTGGCATTGGCTATCGTCTTGTTCTACCTCCTCAGAAACAGTAGGCCTGGCGGAGAGGGGGGGATTCGAACCCCCGGTACCCTTATTAGGGGTACACACGATTTCCAGTCGTGCACCTTCAACCGCTCGGTCACCTCTCCGTTAGGAAAATACCCATTCAATAACAATTAAATAACAACATGTTGCCCAGCTATCATCTCAATCGCCAAGCTGCCGTTCAAAAACTTCTTGGCCAAGACTTGGCCAAGACTTTTTGCGCAAACTGCTCTTGGTCCTTCCACCGGATCAACAGCCCAGTCTCCATGCGAGGAACTATCACCTTACCATGTTCCTTTCCGATTTACCCAAAAAAGTGTCGCGGAAGCGCAAGCTCATTTTCAAACCAAGTTTACCTAGACCTACCATAGCATCGGTCAGTTTTCTACAAAATTTCTCTCCGCTTTAGCGGTGGCTCGTATTTTTTAATCTTTCTTCCGAACGTCGATTTCTCTGATGCCATCGTTAATGTCTAGGGTCTCC